>Ga0169931_10000865_pt1 | contig 50332 bp, 24 predicted proteins | sample Kivu_15m_20L_FD_129675 | JGI IMG/M metagenome (GOLD analysis project Ga0169931, IMG submission 129675) | Freshwater microbial communities from Lake Kivu, Western Province, Rwanda to study Microbial Dark Matter (Phase II) - Kivu_15m_20L... | ecosystem: Environmental > Aquatic > Freshwater > Lake...
GTTGATTCGATAAGACTGATGCAATCAAAAGAAAACTATATAAGTAGCCATAACAAAACAAATCTTGATGCAGGTCCAACAAAAAAGGCTAACCACAACATAATATGAAACAATATTGGCGGCATATTTATAAAGGTAGAGTGTGTAAGGTGGTTGGAAGAAGTTGTATTTGTTCTAATAATGGCATAGATGACATCATGAACACACCGGAAATAACCAAAACAAGCAAATCATTAACAATCAATCAACTAGGCCTGTAGGGCAAAACTGTTTTTTAGTTCCTCCCCTCAGGATCTTTCGAGGCTCCTCTCTTGGCCACCCTCTGAATGTCCAACTATGCCTTCATCCTCAGCTACTTATTTAGCTTACGCTTCTCGTATTTTTACATCTCCTGAGCAGCGTACTGGTATATGGGTCCGTTGGGCAGACCGTTCCTGATCAGGGATTTGAGGAAAAGCTGGTAGGCGTCAAGGAGTCCGCTGAGTTTGAGCACGTTGTAGTCCATAGAAATGTCCTGAGGAAACTAGAGGTGGTCTTCGAAGTGACGCTCCTAGGGTATAGGCTAAGGCTGGTAGGTGGACGAACTAATGAAGGAGGGCTCCTTGGATAGAGCGTACTAACGAGCGTACTGGGATTGAGGGCTGTTTTGATTGTATAGTGGCTAAGTAAAAATAGTTTTTTATTTGTTTTTAGGCTTAATCCTATTCATTCTACCACTCCTTCCTTCAAGTTTATTAAATAATTTTAGCTAATGAGGGTGCATAGTACATAGTAGATAAAGGTAAATGGTTGATGTAGATAGATCTAAATGGCTGATGATGTTAGACAATCAATAATGGTTGATGTTAAACAATCAATAATGGTTGATGTTAAACAATCAATAATGGTTGATGTTAAACAATCAATACTATATATATTTCACTGCCTGAGGGGACTTTAGGCCTTACTTTGTTTCATCGATATCTTCTTAACAATACCGTTTCTAGCAACTCTTTAGTCACCTTGATTACCATTACTCATACTCGGCATATTCTCTTTCTTCGCCTCTGCCTTTCCTATACCGTTCATTCCTTTTGACTCATCTTCCTCGAAAGTCTTGAACATATTCTTGAATGACGTTTTTTTCACAACCTTCACCTCTTTTTTATTAACAGGCGCTGTCTAATGAGTAGGCAAAGCATTATCGTAGGGCATTTAGGTTGAACTCACGCACTTTCCCATCTTTCGAGGGCTTTTAAAATTAATTATGAGTGCGTTTTTGTGAATTAACATATTACAGCTTAGCTTAGCTAATAGCAATAGGTATATAAATGCACTATTACAACAAAATATATCAATGTTAGATAGCAATAGTTATATAAATGCACTAATCAGGCTCAGTATCCCATAGACTTGTCACCAATATTCTCGTATCTGATGTCCTCTCTCCACCCCTCACTCGCAGGCTTCGACATCTCTATCAACTAACTGATCAGCTTGTTTGATTTTGCGATTTGCTGGTCTTTGGCCTTGACTGATGTATGGCTCAACAGAAGGTTAGTGTTCCTGTCCAGCTACTAGGAGTAAGAAAGGAACTTTGCCATCTATCCTTACATCTTCATCATCTGCTTGCGAGATGGCTGCGCTGCCACCTTTTATTTCTCCCAGGACTCGAAACAAGTCCTCAGCTAAGAGTTTAGGCCTAGGATTCTTTGCTGGGCTACAGCAAGTTCTTCCTAAAGGCCCTATATAGTGTACTCCCTGTCAGTGAGTAATGCCTCTAGCTATGCAGCCTAAGCCTACAGCATCTGAAGTTTGTTTTCCGATTACTACTTGACTTCCTAGAGTTCTCGGTGGGCCTACCTCAGCTACGATTCTAAATGTTTGCACCTGTCGTGCAGCAAATTAGCTTGCTTTTTAGTCTACTATGAATTTTTAGCCTTATAGTTGATGTTTGACTCCTCTTTTTCTTTGAGTTGTTACTGCAGGAGGGACAGTTTGGTGTGCATCTAGCTCTCACGAAGCGAACCTTTCTGTCCTTCTTTTTTGCTTTCGGCTAATGTATCTCTGAGTTCGGCCATGACTTTGCCGAGAATGAGAGTTTACTCTTTGAGTTTGTTTTAGTTGTGAGCGGTGACTTTTAGTTCAGCTGCAGTCTATGCCTGCAATTTGCTGAGTTTGAGCAACTACTGCTCCAAAGTGTTGATTCTTTCTTTTTTTTGCATGAGTTATCTATTAGTCGAGTCGTGGTTGTGAGAAGAATCAGTCTTTTCAAGCTACAGTGCAATAAGTGACCTCTGGCCTTACTATAACTGATGATTTAGATCAATAATTGCATGTCGTTTATCTTAAACGTCTTTCTTGAGGTCAAAGTTAGTAGACTATACCAGAGTTACTTTGTCCTGTAGTTGTTTGATTAGGAAGTCTTTCATTTCGACTGTACTGCTGAGTTCAGTGACTTCTTTGAACAGTTTGTTGGACCTTTCAAGCATTTCTTGCAGCGACTACTCCAGCTGAATAATCTTATGTTTCTGTTATTACTTGGAGCTAGTAGTATGACTTTCCATAAGTTGAAGCTTGTTATTTAGTTTTTCTTGAGCAATCATTTGTTCAGAGATGGAGCCATGCAGGTCCTTGAGTTTATTAGCCAGCTACTCGTTGACTCCCTTCAGAGATTTCACCTACTGGTTGGACACCTCCACCTATCTGTTCAAATCAGTTATGTTTTTGCTCAGCTACTGAGTCTTCGCCTATAACTTAGCCTTTTCCTAACCGAGAGCCGTCAGTTTGTCTTAGGATTCACCTAACTTCTTCTATTTCTGAGCCTTTTACTGTTAAATTTGTATGTTGGCAAGTTTTAGCTATGAGATTGTTTTTTCTTTATCCCCTAGCCTTTTCTCAAGTAGTTTGTTTTATACTTCTTTGGCCGCATACTTTTCTCTCTCGGCCTATATCTGTTCTTTGAGTTCCACCTTCAGATTGTGTAAAATCGTATCTTCTTATCCTTTTTTGTTTATTTCCTTTGATCTAATGTCCAAAATGTTCGATTCGAGCTTTCTTATCTCTTCTTTTGAAGCAATCGACTGCGCAATCAATAACTACAAGGCTTTCTTTTACTACTAGTATAGGTCACTTAGGCCTTTGTGTTTTGTTTAAAGTCGCTACTTTTATGATTTGACACCGTCCAGTTCTTCCCTGACTTGGGTAAGCTAGTTTTTGAGTTGGTCCTTCTAGAGGTCCCACTAGAGTTCAGCCTATCTCTGCTTTAGGTTCTTTTCCTTTATGAACTTTTAAGTTTATTAGGCCCTATATAAAATATCTTTGTTCTTGTTGTTTACTTCCTTTTGCAGGAACAGAATTTCCTCGTTAAGCTAGGACAGCTTAGCCTTGTGGTTTACTATCTATTGATTTCTCCTCTTTATGGTTTGCAATTGCTGATTCGCCAGCAATTCGTCAGGAAAGGCTTCGATTTCACTCTTTACTTACTATTACTCATTCAGGATGACCTCCATGAACCTTCCGGCTGCTTTCTTCATCAATCTAAGATCGTTCTGGGCATTTGTGAGTTTCTTAACCACATCGCTCATCTCTTGGTTCAGGCTTTGTTCGCGATTGTTGGAGTATAGCTCATTCTAGTTAATTTTTTATTGATACTGACCCATCTGTTTTTTATACTACTAGTTCTTCCTTGCCAGTTGAATGTTTGAGTTCTAGAGTTCTTTGAGTCGTTTGCTGTTTTCCTCGAGCTCCATCTTGAGCCTGCCTAGATCCTTTTCCAATACAAGTTTGCTTTAATTCTCTTAATTGAGTAAGGTCTATAGATCTCTGGCTTTCTTTCTGTTTTAGTTTAGATCATTCTGCAGTGTTCTTTTTGCAGTTTAGAGTTTCTAGGTTTAATCTGCCTTTTGTTTGAGTTAACTTACCATCTTTTCAGTCAACATGTAGTTATCCTGTCTCAAATCGTTAACATCCTTCTAGGCCCTATACAACTATATTTCCTTTTTCTTCAGCTGATCGTTTGTTTACCTCAATCTTGAATCTAGTTCATCCTTCTAAGCTGCCATCTTGACACCCAGTTGTTTTTGTTATTGCAGTTATACTTAGAAATTATCGGTGGCTTTTTGTACTTTAAGGTAGCTTTACTGAAGAGCGAGTAAATCATTGACTTTTTCCTTTAGTTGTTGCTCTAGGCTGCTGATATTGTTTTGCTGCTAGTAGTACTTCCATTTTAGGTCCTCGTAGTCGTTCTGCACATACTACTTGGACTGCACTAGTGAACTTATCTTGCTGACCAGCTACTGTTGTTTCTCTAGCAATCCGCCTTAGCTTTGTTCGGACTTGGTGTGGAGATCGTTGTATCGTTAGTTGAGGAAAGTGTACTTGGATGATATGCTGTTGATCTAAGACTGAAGCTTGGCTATTGTTTTGTCAGCAGACTGCTTTTCTTTCTAAAGGCCGGTTATTCTGAGATTAAGATGTCGGCTTTAAGCATGGAGTTAGTCGTTGGATAGCTCTTTTTCTTTCAATTTCTACTTGAGATCGTCAATCTAAATGCCTGCTTTATCCAGTTTTTAAATCACTTTTAGCTTCTACTGGGCCGCCTCGTTTAGTTTTCGTTTCAAGGCAGCCTTATCACCTTATAGTTACTTCAAGTCTTTTAGTTCCTTTTCCAGGTCTTTCCTTACTGTTTCTGCCTTCTCAAGTTGCATTTTCATGAGTTCAATAGTATTCTTATGCGTTTCTATCTCACTGTATTGCTCAGTCACTGTCTTTCTATTGTTTTTTTATTATGTTTGCAGACTGCTGTGCACTTTGTTGAGTTCCTCCATCTGCTACTTGAGCTTGCTGAGGTCAGCGTTGGCAGCAGCCAGTTCTGCTTTCCATTTGGTCTTCTCATCAATAAAGGCTTTCTCCTTATTTTTGAGATTTAATAGATTGTTTCTCTACTGGTTCTCCATCTTTTCGAGAAGTAAGTTGTGTTAGTTGAGTATTTTCTGGTGTTCTCTTTCGGTCTGTTGCTGTTTCTACATGAGTTTTTTCTCCCTATCCAGCGACGTCTGTTCTCTGCCGCTTTGTTTCCTTTCGACAAGGGCGTAACGAGCCTACAAGTCTTTATACTTTTAAGTAGCCTCCTTGAGCTCGCTCTGAAGAACCCTCCCTTTCTTTTCTGACTCAGCGTGTGCGATCTATAAATCCTGCAATTTGATCTAAAGTTCACTTATCTTGATTCTCCTCTTTTCCGAAGTGTCCCTGTGTTCTTTTAATGCAGACTGAGCTTCGTTTTCTTTTCTTTCCACCAGTTTTAACTTTTCCTTTACTTTGTCCAGCTCACTCTCAATCTCTTGCTTGTCTTGGTTTATCATATGGATCTTGCGAATGTTGGACTACTCCAAATTCTTGAGCCGATTCTCGACCATAGACTGCTTGGGCACTGACCTCTTTTTGTATTCGGAACTCTTCGAGTTGAATCTGTCTATAGCTGAATTCTTCAGGGTCAAAGAGGGAGGAAATCTAGCTTTTTTCTCTTTTGATTACTAGGACTGCATGAAGGAGTCGATTGGGGACTATTTGCCCTGAGGCGGCTGTTCATCAATGTCTTTTATTTTCTACAATTTCTAGTAGCTAGCCTTGAGGGTGATGGTGGCGCTCTTGTCCGAGCACCGTTTCAGGGAGAGGGTGGTTTGTCCTTTGTAGAAGGCGTCGAAGCTGACCATTCCTGCGGCTATTTTTCCACTAGCCGTGATGATGGATAGGAATAAACTGACCTGCATAAGCCTATTCATACCTGCTGGTCCATGTAGATGTTGTCTTATACCGAGTACTTGGCCTTGATTTATATGTCAGCGTTCTCCTGGATCAAACACTCCCCGTTCTTGATCGAATATAGTTTCGGGAAGTCTTGTGAGCTGTCGGCTGCATAAATAGTGGCTTACTATTTTTGAGCTGAAGGGCCAGCTGTCCTGGGAAGCGTATGGAAATGTTGACTTTGTCGATGTTGACTGTGACTTTGACTTTGTGTAGTTACATATATCTTTATATACCCTCAGTACACCATTATTATTCAAATCATACCTAGAGCTGATCAAATATGTTTGACCAACTCGTCGAACTTCAATGTATTCTAACCCTCGGAAACAACCTCGTCGAAGTTTAGGTTCGATCTTTGGTTCAGGTAGCGCTGCATTCTGTTATTAAGGTCGTTTAACGACTCAAGGCCTTACTTGTGCTATCTGATAATCGAGTCGCTGACTATTTTTTTAACAACTGAGTTTCGGGAACTGGACCTTCCACTTACTCCTGATTTTTCAATATCTAAGGCACTTTAAACGTCTTGCTTATACGATCGTCTTGAGCTGGGTTTCCTATTTAACTAAACTGGCCCAGTTTCTGCTTCGATAATTCTTTGATACTTGTTCTTGTAATCGTATTATTGACCTTTAGCCACAGATACTTTCCTATATGTTGTTTTGAGAGAGGATATTTCGTTAAAATACTGTTTGAGCTAAGTAAAGCCGATATCTTTGACTGCATTCTGGCACAAGACTACAAACTATTTCTTGTTGCAAACAAGTTGTTTGAACTTTATTCTTGTAAAAATGCTGCCCAGAATGTACTTAAAGTCTTCGGGAATGTTAGTGACCTCACAGTTATCTTTGCATAGCCTGCCGCTTTGATCGCAGTCGAGCCTATCAAACAGTATTTAAAAGTGACTTGAGTAATCATTATTTGTTTTTTGTTTTGTAAATTGTTGGTCTTTGTGTTCGAATCGGTGAGAGATGGGCATATAGAGGTCCTAATCTTTTTCGGTTTAGAAAGTTCCTATATCAAGGCTGGGATCTAATAGTCTTAAGTAAGAGTAGTCCTTTGTTTTTCTTGATTTGCTAAATGTGTGATCCCCATAAGACATCTCGTTTTAATGCGAATCCTTGTTTTTCCGTCTGATTGAGCCAGTAGTATGCCTCTGAACTGGTTCATCACAAGAATAGCCATCAGAAGAATCCTGTGAAATCTGGTTAATAGCCTTATATTTATAAGTATTTTAGGGTTTTTTCCCGAAAGAAGAAACTTCGTTAGGCACCTAGAGTCTGTTTACTTTGTCCGTGCTTGCCACATCATCTCGAAGATTAACACTAAATTGCATAGAACTTACTTAGAAACGCCTCTCAACACTTTTCTGCCTTAGTGCTTGTCTCCATTTTATTCCTTTTTGTCTTTCAGTTTAGTCTATATTGTACTGCGTTTGGAAATGTTTTCCTTTCCGAACGAGTGGTCAAGCACTTACAGTGATTTGGGTATGTACGAGTACTTGGCTGCCGAATATTGGGTCCTATTCTGTTTGACTACTCCTTTCTAAACGGATTCCATGGTCTATTATTGTATATACGAGCGTTAGTTTTAGTTTAGTAATAAAATTAATAAGACCCACGCAATCACTGCTGGAACAACTTGTTTAGGATCTATATCTGCTAGGCGTCGTGCTTTTTCTTCTTACCCACAGCCGGAGAGGAAGATGTCTTGCGACTTACGCACTCAAAAACTGAGGTCGACACTTTGCCTTCTTTTTTGAGCCATTCCAGCAAAACTGAGATACGAGGCTGCACGTAGTTCCAAGCTCCACTGTTTCTTTGCTATTCTTGGAACCACACAAACGATTTGGCATTAGAATATCGTTTGAAGATGGCTTATAGACCGGCGTAGTGCAAGGGAGCTATTTGCTAGACCCGCACCAAAGCAACGTCCTGAATAATTACAAAGCTACTTTTCTGGCGAGTTAGGTCCTCTTTTCTAGGGCAGAATAGTAGGCCTGTCCGTAGAGCAATACAACTTTGGTCACTTACTGAGGATTGACACTATGGTCATCGATTACTGTATCGAAATGATCGTTGTTTATCTAAGCAAAGCTGCTACCCGCCTACCTCAGTTTTAAAAGCTTTTTGTTTACGAAATTGATGAGTGGTTTGCGATAGTCTCTGCGCATTTGTCTGCGCATGGCGTGGAAGAGATTGCTGGCAGTTGAGCAGCAAATGACTGCCATGTTGGACTGTCTGAGAGCCCTCTGGTTGACGTTAAACTGCCCATTAGTGTATAAACTCACCCAGCTATCGTTCATCATCTGCAAGTATCGTTCCATTCTACCTGAAGAGTGCTAGGGTCCTTGTCCGTCCATTCCGTGAGGCAGATTCATTACTATGCCGTTTTGAATATTCCATTTACTTTAGCCAGCTACTAGATAGTTGTCGATTATGATCTGAGCGCCGTTAGCGAAGTCACCGAACTGAGCCTACCAGATAGTAAGAGTATTAGGGTTGGTCAAAGCATAGCCGTACTCGTAACCTAGAGCGGCATACTCGCTTAGAAAAGAATTAGTGATCTGCATTCTTGAGTGCTACTGTTCTGGCAGTAATGACCTCAAAGGCATGTATTTTTTTTCATTTTATTGGTCTACCACCACTGCATGTCTATGTGAAAAAGTGCCTCTTTAGACGTCCTGTCCGCTGAATCTGATGTTGAAGCCGTCTAGCAACAAAGAACCAAAGGCAAGACTCTAGGCTAAAGCGAAATCTATTCCCTAACCTGTCTATATGGCCTTTTGTCTTTGTGCGTAAATCTTCTTTATGATCGGATTTAGGGTTATGGTCTATGGAACAAAGGTCACCTTTTTGCCTATTTCAGTCAACAACTATCTATTAATTCCAGTTCTTTTTATATATCCCAGTTTGGTGTAGTCGACTACACTGTGATAGGTGGGCATACGCCATTTGGTTATATCGAAAGTGTCCTTCAAACTCTAAGCATATGCGTTATTAATATGAGAAAACTATCGTCCCCATAGCTCCTTCACCTGTTCGTCACTAACAACTCCCTCTTTTGTTAGTTTTTATGCATATAGATGGTAGCAGGTGGGTCTTTTGGCGATGTTCTGATACATCATTGGTTGAGTGAATCTAACTCAAGGATAAAGTACGATGGCTGATCTTGCTAGTTGTGGCCGTATCTGCGGTACCCAATTATATCGATAAAGATATCTTTTTTAAACTTAAGTCTATAGTCTACTGCCATCTTTATAGCCTGATTCACTTTTTAAGGCTAGTCAGCGTTCACATGAATAACTGGAGCCTGGATCGATCTGGCCACATTAGTGCAATAGAGTCCGCTTCTGGCTTAAGCAGGGGTAGTGGTGAAGCCGATTTGATTGTTGGCGACAATGTGGATGGTTCCGTTGATGTTATAGTGATCCAGGTAGGACATCTGCAGGCATTCATACACGATTCCTTGGCCAGCTACGGCTGCATCACCATGAATAATGACAGCCATGCTTCCTTAGTTGTTTTTAAGAGCATCCTGGACTGCTCTTACGTGGCCCATAACTACTGGATTCACTGTTTCCAAGTGCGAAGGATTAGGCATGATCGATAGTCTGATCTTTTTGCCATTAATCTCTTTCTAGGTAGTGCTTCCCAAGTGGTACTTGACGTCTCCTGAGTTGCCCCATGACACCTCTCTGTCTATGTTTTATTGAAATTATGAAAAAATCTTCTGGAGTGATTTTCCTAGCACATTGACTAGGGCACTCAGTCTTCCCCTATGTGCTAGACCGATTCCAACATAGTTTACATTCTTTTAAGCAGAGACTTCGACAAGTTTATCTATATTTTTTTTAATCTACTTAGGGCTGAAATCAAAGAGTCGACTCCTTACACTCCGAATCGCTTACTAGTCTTGAGCTTATCATTCAAGAAGTAGTTGAAAGTTTCAACTTTGGTCAGATCTTCAAGGATTTTAGTCTTTTACTGTTTGGGTGTTTGCTATAGTGCTAGTTGTTCGAAATGCTCCATAAGCCACGCTCGTTCCTCTACGTTGTGAATATACATGAACTCTAGTCCCATTTTGTTTGAGTAAATGTTTTGAAGTTTGTGCAGGATTTCTCTGAGAGTCCAATGTGTTTTTTCTTCGATGAAATTCTACTTATCTTGAGGTTTACTGCTACTCTTTGTTTAAAAAAAGTGTCAGAAGGGAAGGCAAACGGCTCATCAAGGTGCTTGTTGACTAATATGTTGCTGTTGACTAGGTCGAACTATAGTTTGTTTTTGGCAAATACTTTTCCGAACTACTTGAAATCTACCAGACCTGTTTTAGTATAATAGTACGCAAAGGATCAAGTTCTGCCTCCTCGTGGCCTCTTGATTTGTAGTAGCGAATAAGCATATAAGCAGAAAGGGCCAAGGATGCCTCTCTTTCGGTCTTATCCTGCTAGCCAGATGCAGCCTGATGAACTTTAGGGGCTATGTTTGGGCTTATATTGGGTGTCGTTGCGGGTGTGGCCACTGAGTGTTCTTTGATTATTTTATAGGCGAGTCTAGGAGACAACTTTTTGAGAGATTTGCTAAACATGATATTAGAATAAACTATCAAGAGTGGCCGCGGCATCAAAAAGGGCCAATCGCATACTGAAACCGTACTATATAATATTTTTTATGGTTTTAACGATATGGAATGATGTTTCTTATGTTGGGTGATAATAATTTAAGTTGATGAACGAAAAGGAGAGGTAGTAGTACTAGAACGGCAGGAAGGAGGTGAGTGGGAGCTAGAGCAAAAAATAGTCGGAGGATGAGAAGATAAGGCTGATAGAGGAGCAGGAGTGGTAGTAGTTGTGGCTGAAAAAGAAGTAGTACTTGTAAGTGCTCAAATATGAGAAGATGTAATCATCCTGATGTTTTCATTCATATATAGATAAACACATCTTACAAGAATATCCAATATTCATCTTCTTCAAACAAAACAATTGCTAGTTTTATCAATATTTGACGATTGCTAATCCTATATTTAGATCTCTTTATTTGAGGGGATGGGCTTTGTGGCCTATATTGTAGATGTATGTTTGCTGATGGAGTTTAAGTGGTGTTTTTTATCTCTAAGCTCATAAATAAAAGTTGATGTCAAAGCCCGAATCGATCCGAGTAGAGCCCTGGAGTGACTTCCCCAAGCAGTCCTACTCCATCCTCACTGACGACTTCCCTCACGAAAAGCTCTACACTGCCAAGGTCAACTCCAAGGGCGACAGAAGCACTGTCAACATCAAGGCAGTCGTAACCAGAAACGACAAGGGCGAGTTCGCAGTCGCAGACTAGGCCAAGTTCTTCTTTAGACTGCCCGAAGGCAAAGCCATCTACTCCAAGATCAAATCCAGCAACTACCTCAAGGTCCACTACGACAACGGCATCACCAGACTCAACAACAGAGACTGGAACTTCTACGCCAGCGTCAACACCAACAAGAGCCTTGAAAACATCAGTCTCCGAGTTGGAGCCACCCACCTCTCCAAGGTCTGCCATTCCGACAACCGGCTCAAATACGAAGGCAGAAACCTGACCTGGTACAACCGCACTCTCGTCAACCAGGACAAGCTCACCTTCGGACTTCTGACTGCTTTCGGATTCGCTAACAGAGTTTTGGCCAAGAACAATTTGCTCCTCGGTTACCAGATCGACGACAGATCTTCTGCTTTTATCAGGGCGGAAAACAATAAGTTCAGAAACACTCCTCTTGAGTGGTCCAATGTCGGCGCCTACTTCGACGTCGTCAAGTTCGATTTCGTCTCCAAGTACCAGAACATCAACTACGCCATCGAGGTAATATTGTACTAAATCAGACTGTTTTCAACACAAGAGGGGGACAGTTCTTCAACGATGCCTCGCTTGTGCTTCAGCACACCAACGCTGAGTCCAAACTCACCTCGAAAGTCAGATTCAACAGCAAGCTGGACACTTCGATTGCTTTTAAATTCCCGTCAAGAGTGTTTAAGGACATCGCTACTGCATCTCTTGGAGTTCACGGCAGAAATCTCTTCACCGACAAGCGTTCATTCCAGTATGGCGGACAGATCGAGTTCAACGTATGATTACGGCACAACAAATTTATAAACATATCACAGAATATCATCCATCAATCACATTATCATTCATAAATAAGGATATACATATATATATAGTATTTAAAGATAAGAGGGACCAAACAAAAGACAAATGTTAATGATTAAATTTAAAGGGAAGCAAATACTTAGTTAAAATCAAGAGTGGGCGTATATTTAGGCTTTCAGTCTTCCGAATTTCTTTACGAATTCGCCCATCATGGTCTTGCCTTAGCTCGTGTACACTTATAGTTCTTTTTTGAGAGAACCTATCCATCTACTATACTTAACATCTGCCTTTTGTATACGATTGCGTATCATGTCGAGGTCTCTGTTCCTAGGATTGTCCTTCTACTTGCTAACTATGGCCTACTGCTCATACTATAAATCCTCTATCTAAGCCCTTAGTATTTTTATTCTGAGTATGGCATCGTGACAGTTTTAGATGAAACTGCTGATATCTTCAAACTACAGGCAAAGGGACTCATAAAGAGCGAAGTAATTTTGTTAGAGACCTATGCTGGAGAGATGTGGCTGCTCGGAAGAGATTGAAAGCTAATGAATAAGCGTAAACTATTGTCTGGCTTGTTCCAATATGTGTTTTATTTGCTATGTAACCTTGAGCAAGTCCTATATTTCCCTCTAAAACATCCTCAACTGCTTCTACTACTATTCATCCTTGCTGAAAAGGGCTTTTCGTTCACGAGTGCCCATCATCTTAGCGTACACGTCTTTGGTCAAACTATACACTGACTAAGACAAACTTTTAATGTGCTCTATTGTGCTGTTTTGACTTATATACTCTCCCTTGTTAAATGAAAAGTCATAGTTTTACTCAAAAAGAAACAGCTTCAATTATCTGCAGTAACGAAGTCTCGAGTGATGAAGCAACTTGTCTATGTATTTCTGCAAATCCTGAGTCCTCAGCTCCTGAAACAGTTGCGTCTCGAGGTTGAGTTTGGCCAAAAAATTTTTTTGTGGCAGTCGAGGCAACACGTAGCCACCGTAGTTCTAAACCAACTAGTAATGCAAAAACTAGAAGTCGTTGAATCTGCGACTGACTGTAGTGTCATACGCTGCACTGTCCTTCTTCTTGGACCTGATCTTGTATAGCTTGTAGCTGGTCAGGTAGCCCTCCTTGATGAGCTCTGGGACTTCAACATGCACTTGTCTGTTCAATAGGAAGTCGTCATAGTTTTTAAGCTTCACTTTGGAGGAGAGTGCCTCCGGCTGATGCAAATCGATCAGGCTCTAGGCGGGAAAGGTGATGGTGGTTAGTTATTGGTGGTAGTTCTGACTGAGCTAGGCGTCTTAGGTGATTTCTTTGTAATGAGGGGGGTCGGGCTCATTGAGGAGAATGAGGTCTTCTTGTTCTTGCTTTTTCATAATAATTATAAGACTGCAGTAAGAAGAGTTTAAAATAAAAGATTATATATCAAAATAACTACACGTCGTCCTCAGCTGCCCCTATCTTCTACTCCAACAACCGAGAAGCCTCAAGACGTCCCTATTATTTCTATATAACAGCCTATTCAAGCCTCTCTTTCTATATAGCTTTTAGCTATTCGTGTTACTTCTATTAAATTTTATTATTTTAGTATTTTTTGTATTGCTTTATTTATCTTACTGGCTTTCTTTACTTTTGGCCTTACGACTAGTCGTCTTAGACCTATTACTTGTCTTTCTATTAATTTTTGGGTAGTTTTTTGTGTAATTTAAACTCGTTTGTTTCTTTGAATTTCTCTACTATGCTTATGCACATCAGATGGTTGGCTATCTATACGCAAAGAGCCCACTGTGGATAGTAAATATCAGTAAAATGCCCGTATTTTTTAGCAATAGTCTAAGTTTCTTTGAGAATTTCTTTATAGTTGAATTTATTATTGTTTCTGCACTTGAAATGTAGCATCCAGCTCTTGATTTCTTCACCTTGCGAGTGCCTAACAAAAAGATCATCGATAATGTCAAGCATTCTAAAGTGTTATGCTCTGAATGCCATTTAGACTGGCAAAATCCTATGGCAAAAGCGTGTGACTGACTTGTTATTCTGGTAGACGTCCTCCATTATGCGGCCTACTACTCTTAGAGGGTCGATTTGCTTATAAACCGGATTTATCTTTATAAAACACAGACACTGCTTTAACACAAATGTACGTTTACGTTGGTTTATATCTGACTTAAAAGCCTAATATCGTTTCTTTTGGCGTAGGAAACTTAAGTTTAAAGTGTAATTTACTTTCCATCTAGTTTGATTTTTTTATGGATTTGCTACTCAGTTACATCGTTGTAGATGAGCTCGATGTACTAACTTATATGGCAGCTACTTCGTTCAGAAAGTTATAGGCATCACGCACAGCCTGCTTCTACTTGTTTTTGTCGCAACTCAACAAAAATCCCTTACAGGGTTAATCCTATGCCTTCATATCAAATTAATTATATAATCTTGAAATTTTAACCAATATAGGGCACTACAAAGTAATAAACTCTATAAACTTACAGACAATTATAGCATCAGCCGCACACATACTTGACTCTACTTACCTCACAAGGACGACCATTCTTGTCTTGTGCTTCAATATGCAGCTCCAGTGAAGTTTTCCCTTCTTTTTTCTTTATCTAAGCCAAACTCGGTATCTGTTCAATGACGATATCTAAGTAAATGTTTTTCTTCGATTTTGAGTCGAAGAGGTCGTTATCTTAGCAGCGAATCTTCGTGACGGTTACTTGCTACATGTAGTTGAACCTTTAAAGAATTTGCCCTACTTTCTTTGGCCCTTATATTACTATAATAGTCCACTAGTTGCACACTGAAGGAATGAGGGCAGTCTATGGTTTGGGTTTAAAGGGAGTGGGTGCTGGGCAGTCTACGAAAGTGACTTTGCCCTCGACCATGTCAATCTAAATATTGTTTAATCGTCCACAAACACTCTCAAGAATAGCTACAGGCAAAAGAGCATTAAGTATTTGACTGATAAAAGGGCAGGGTTTGAGTTTCCTGAAGTAATATCTGTAAAACTTTTTAGAATTGAACTATTCGTCCAAAGAAACTGACTTTCCATGGATTTGACTTGCATTCCAGATAAACTTTACTGTGTGGTCTTTTCGATAAAGCTAGTTAAGCGATATGTAGGGTATGGTGAGTTTGTTGCCCATCGCTAGCTTGGCGTAGGCGATGTCGTACTTTTCTTTCTGGGTGAGCTTGGACTAGTCGAAGTTGGTGTTGACGAACTGAGAAAAATAGTTATTGATTTAGTCTGCAGAAGGCTACTTTTTTATGTAGAACCAACTTATAAGCGAGTACATGGCTCGCATGTACTACATTATGAGCTGGTCTTTAATGTCGAAGAGGGGAGCCGGGTACAGCTCAGTGAAAATGTATTTGCACATCTTCACGATGTTCTAAGGCTATATATAGGGGCCGTCCTAAAGACAGAGAATGATAAGAAGGAAGATATTGCGTCTGGTGGGCACCATCTTGACTCTATCTATGTAGGACCCTCCCACTTTGAAAAAGCATCTAACGTCTTCGAAGACATCGATGAAAATGAGTCTGAATTAATCCAAAGACTTGTGCACGCAAGCCTTATAGTCGATTAGTTCCTGTTTAAGATCCGTAACCACAAAATTAGTTTGTCTTTGTCTTAGCTGTGATTTGTTGGCCACACACAGCTTCATAAGTCCCTTAAGTTATGTAATCTCCGAATCTAGAATATCAATTTGATTCCAAATGACGTTGTTGTAGACGTAATCGTTGAGTTACTGGGATGTGTTGATGAGAATGCGGATTTTGCGCCACACATCGGTGAGCAGATTGTCGTTAGAAAAAGACAAAGAGCAGGGAATGGTTTAAGTTTTTTTCTTCTTGAATAGCTAGTTAGCCACTTGGAACTTTATGTAGGCTTTGGTGACTAGACCATCAGTCTACTTGCTTTCGTGAATACTCTAAAGCCCAAACAACACAGTCCTGTTTCGCTAAGCAATTGAACAAGAATACAACAAATTAAACAACTACAGACTTTGGAATCCATCGTCTACGATGCCTATTCTAGATTACTAAACAAGTACTGCAGTTGAGCTAGTTTCTATAGAGTGTCGGTGTCGATTATGTTTGTTATTTGATTTTATACTTTTTTCTTGACCTCGAATGAAATCTTATTTGACCAGTCTATCACTAAAGGAGTGTTTATTGGCCTGTACTTGCCTGTGCACTTTACTACTTACAAAGAAATAGTAGCGGCGAGCATGTAGACCAGCGGATAGAAACTATACTCGCATATTTTAATAAAATTTCTGCCTCTAGTTTATTAAAATTTTTGGTTAATCCTATCGGAAAGTATCCTCAGAAGCTTCATAGTTTCCTATTCGTGCACTTCGTCGAAGAGTCCAGGCAACTTACTGTTGTTTTGATAGAAAGCTATGACTGCTTTGGCGAACAGCATAGAATCTGAGGTTCTTTTGACCAGTTGATCCTAGAGTGGCGGAAAACGTATCTTTTACACAAGATCTACTTTTTCGCAAAGACCTCCTTTGGAGTAGATGCCAAAGTTGCGAGTGTCCTATATCAAGAAGGAAGTTTAGTCTATCACAGTGATAGGTCTAGCATCGTCGTTGACGTATTTCATGCCCTAGACGTACTTTATGACCACAAAGTCGCCTGTTTTGTATTAGTGAGGCTGGACTGTTACTACTTTTCCTCTTTCTTAGTTGGTAATAGAACTTATATTGATTTTGGGGAACTCAATGCCTGAGTTGAACATCTACCATTAGTCTCCGAAATCAGTGCAGAAAAGTCCATAGAAACCCATTTGCATGGCCATCATTACGACAGTTTTTGCGTTTTTCTGGGAACGAATGAACTTGTTGATATCTAGAATGCGGCCAATATCGTAGACATCGCAGAAGATGACCACATCGTACTTGAGGCAGTCTTCCTCTGTGATTTCGGTATTGAGTTTATCGACATACACTTTGTTGTTAAGTCTGTGGCAAATCTATATCAAGTGGTCGGCTCTGGTTTTTTTGCCGATGTTTTATTTATAGAAATCTGTGTGTGCGTGTGCGTACGGAAGGTGTTGTAGCAGTCTTCGAACTTTATCAGCTAAGGGTCGTGCAGGGTTATTAGTTGTGGAGAAAGAATCACCAGATTGGTTGTCAGGTCGGCTCCTATCTTTCTTAATAAAGGTGTACTCGTGAAAGGCCTTCGATGTATATTTTGAGTTTGCTGAACTTTCTGAGAGTAGTGCGCCCGAATACGCTAAAGTTCTCCTTAAGATTTTTCTACATTTAATTATAATCAAATCAAACAAATCACTATCTAAAAAAGGATAAAGCATGAGTAGATACAAGGTGATAAATCATTTCTTTTTTGTTTTGGTTGGAGGCTCCTACTACTACTCGTCTTAGTAGTCCTCGTCGTCTTCAGGAGGTCCGTTTAAGTAAAACTAAAGACTAAGCGGAAGTAAGTCTTCGTAGACGGCTTGTGCCATTTGAAACTGTAGCTAGATCTCATCGATATTATTGTCTTACTGGTCTTGGTCTTAGTTGTCGCTGTCCAGCTCAATATCCGTGAAGAAATTGAAAAATGTTTTGTTTTTTACTTACTTAGTTTTCTGCTCGTTTCCTTTCTTCTTTTTCTTTTTTACTATCTTTATAGTCAGATTTTTGCCTTATTTCCACTCGATCAGTGTTCCTGAGCTTTTCTTGACTTAATCTTTTTACAAAGTGAACTCTCGATACAGTTTTTCGTTGTTGAACCACTAGTTTTGTGTGAAGTAGAATGCAACCCAGAGCGTTTTAAGATCTTCAGACCTTCCTGCTTATAGTTTCTGTAGATGTTTTAAGACTTGTTCGTCGTGTTACTGGATATTCTATCCTACTTATGGACTGCTTTTGAGAACTTTGAGCCAGTACTAGGGCATGGGCTGATTGTTGTAGTAGCTGTGCTTGTTAGCTCTTTATTATTCCGTTAATAGATCGTCGATATCTTCGAAATCGGTTTAAGTGAATGTGTAGGTGCCGCTGACTATGCTGTTGATATCGTCGACTTAAGGGCGGTAGTTGCCCCTGAGTTTGTTGGTCATGATTTACACATCGAGTTGTATTTGTTTGGCCTAATTTCTGATTTTGATTTGATAATTGTTGATAGCTATGGCCTGCACCTTGTCCTTGAGAGTGGGCAACTGCTTGATCAGACTTTCGACCTGTTCAGGCACATCTAGCTGAATGACTATTATGATACTTATTCGTTTTATTATGAGTCGTTTTAGAGGTTTTTTTACTCTTTGACCTTAGACGCCATCAACAATATATAATAATTAATGCTTGCAAATAAGATAAGTATGTCGAATAAGCATACAATCGTGATAGATCAGTAGCAATATATAGATATCTTATCGCAATACTTTGAGGCATCTATGTCAATATGTACTAAAATTGAATTTTAAAACAGATTCGTTTATGATTACTGTTTTTCTACAATTGTTGACAAAAATTGGCAAAAAAATGTATCAGTACCTGATTAGTTGATTCGCCTATATTAAACTCTTCACTCCGACACTTTGCATGTTCCGTTGATCATTTAATAACCCTTACTGCATATATGGCATATGGATTTGAAATAATCTTTGGCTTCGTACAGAGTCACTTCGCAGTTATCTACCTTCACGAGCGTCAGATGGAAATGCTTGGCGATCAGAATAGTGGTGGTCACTGCCACAGACAATATAATGAAGGCCAGCAGACATATAATGATGTTCTACATACTCAGGGGCTTACCTGTATAGTGGCAGCGTTTTTTTCTTTAAGTCGATTGAGATCGCGTTCTCTTAGGGCGTTCTATCTGAGCTACTTGAGTCTCAGCTTTGATAGCTGCATTCTAATTCCTAAATTTAAAATATACATGCAGCCATCGCCCATATCGAATAGCACTTTAGTCTCATAAATATGATAATACAATCAAAAAAGTTGATGGTTCTTATCTGACAGCATATTAGATCACAGCAAACACTTAAGTTTGATCTCTCCTAGTACTTTTCTGTAGTCGAAACTACTACCTCCGACATGTTCGAACTTTAAGATAGTTTATTTGTTTGATGTGACTCCAACCTGTATCTGAATCTACAATTGCTGCTATATCTCCTATTCTTCAAAGAAGTATTTGTATTAATAGATGACATTTATCTAAATAAACATTAAATTACCTTATCTTTGCCTTCATCTTTCATTTGCTTGAACTGAAGAAAATAGTTCTCAGGGTCGTAGTCTTCATCTTACTAGTCGAATTCTATCAAATGCAGTTAAATCTGTTTAAGTTTCTATTTGAGTAGGGCCACAACGAAGACTGGAGCTTCCTTTATGACTGCGTCGTCTCTATCAGTGACTTTCAAAGTAGATAAGTTCCTTTCTGTATATAATTAATCGTTGTAAATTTAACAGAAATTCTACAGTTAGGGGTCTACTCTGCATCGATTCACTGAACTCTGTCCCTGATTCCTAACAGCCTAGTTCCTATTAGTCCTTTCTGCTTATTTTCTAAGCCTTTCTTATTCGAGTTTACGTTCAACTTCGGCTTTTCTTTGTGTGAATTAAGCAAAAATGGCTTGTTGAGAGGTTAGTTGCCCCAGAACAAAAGGATGCTGACCAATCTGCTATATTTAAATACGCTATTTCGGATCGGATTTGGTCATTCTAATGAACAAATCTTTAAAATCATCGCTAAAAATAGGCTGTCTTCTTCTTGTTCGTCTTCCCTAAAACTGCATCCAGTAGTCGTCATATCGTTCATCTATCAACAGTCTGAAGTGTCGATCGTTTTGTTTAGCCTAGTCAAAAGGCGGCTGGCCAGCGATCATCATAAACAGCATGACTCCAGCTGCAAAAATATCCACACTCTTACCCTAGTAGTGTCTTTCTTTAAAGATCTAAGGAGCCATGTACTGTAGACTACCCAGCTTTGATCGCAGCTTGAAGTCGTTGTTTCTGCCAGCCAGCGCAATTGAAAATCCAAAGTCACTGATCTTGAGCACAAAGTTGGCATCGAAAAGTACATTAGCAGGCTTAAGGTCCCTATGGGCATAGCCCCTCGAATGAATAGTGCTGACTCCTGTCATGATTTCGTTGAAAAAAGTTCGAGCTACGACCTCAGTAAATCTGCCAGTCTGATAGATATACTCGAATAGCTCGCCTCCCTAGGCGTACTATAGCACTAGGGCTGAGCACTCTTCTTGGAAGCCGTTTTCATATGTGTAGATAGTGTTTTCTAAAACTTGATATAGTTTGATAATATTTTTGCTTCGTTCCTGTTCGTACCAGACTGAGTCGAAACTACTTATTATGTGAGCCTCGTTTTATATTGTTTGTTGATTGGCATTGTTATTGTATTTTTTGATGGCAACCCGTCGTCCCTGTTGATCTTGGGCCAGATAGACTCTAAATGTATAATGGATTACTGTGAGTGATGACCCTCGCCGAGGTACTTGATGATCCTGTAGTTGCCCAATCTTTAATCTGCCTTTTATGGCTACATTAACTAATAATATAATAGCAAAACTAAGATTACATAGAATGGTCATTGTCCGAAATGATCAGAATAATATACAAGCTCTACTACGTTTCAAACATCATATAATCATCTTGTTCTTACACTAACTATAAGCACTGGCCGTAAACTTGCCTTCTTATATGGCCATTACGTTCTATATCTACTTATAGTTCTGGAATCGACTGAAACTGTGTTCTCCCTGGCACTTGTTCAGCAATCTGGTTGCGTCATAAATCACTAAAAGAATATGGCACAGCTAGTATTTACTACAAATTGGAACAGATGACACCTCTAAGTCTAGTTTTTTGTGCATTTCGCTCAAATAGAGCTGGACCTCACTGAGAGCAGGCTTTTTAATGAAATTGCTGGTATATGTTTTGAGTTATGTTGTATACTTGCGTTCGTACTAATTTCTTACATCTCTGAACATTTTTTATTTGTTGGCACTATTGCTGCCCTCAAATGATATACCTTTGCCGTTGAGTTTGTTATTGGCCTAGTCGAGCACCAGAACAAGCCACCCTGTCAAGTACTGAATATCCCTATGTTCATAGTTAAGAGCTATCATGCACTTTATACACCTGAAAAGAGCTCTACAGTAGTGTAGAATATTAACTGCAGTTTTGAATGAGATCTGGCTGTTGATGAACAAGTAGGGGTCATCTTACTTGACTGAGCCTATGGACATGTTGCGTTTGACTGGAGAGCTGTTGAGATGTTGATGGCGATTGGATGATATTCTGCGACTGAGAGCAGCTATATCGTACTTTCTCTCAGGCAGACCAGCAGTCAGCTGCTTGTAACTAGTCGATGGCTACACTCGCAGTTTGTTGCTTGAAAAGTTTCTACCTGACATTCTCTATTGTATCCTCGCTGCGATGGTCTATGCGGTCTATATATTTTTTGTGGACATATTCTAATTTGTCTACAAAACTGTTTTCTAGGGGTTTATCTGGTTGGGTTTCTTTGCCTACATCTTTCCGGTATTGCTAAAAGATATAGTCTCGTATTTCGAACCCACTTTAGGTATATTCTATGAGTTTTTTTAAACCTAAGGACTCTTCAAAGGAGTAAAAGAAACTGTTCTGGCAGTCCTCACCTACTTGACCGGTTAAGGCGGTCCTAGCTACTGCTGACTCATTAAGGGAATAGACACTCGCTTGAAGATGGGCGAGGAGACTCCGATGTTGAATCTTCTGAAAAATCTGGTTTGCTTGAGTTCGCTGATACTGGCTCGTTTCTGAGGGTTAATTTAGAGACACTTCAGCATCACTTACTTGAGATCCAAAGACATCACTGCAGTTATTTTGGCGCGGTTGAAAGGTATGGAAAGGTAGTACCTCAGCTCGTCTTCGTCCTTGCACATAGAGTAAGGAGACGATCCGTGTAGTAGCTCGTAAATGAAAATACCGAACGACCATATATCAGACTTGGAGCTATATGTGCAATCGATGAAGCTTTAGGGAGCCATATAGAAGGGCGAGCCCAGATTCAAATCCTTGAAAGATTAGCTACATAAAGGCACTTTTACTTAGCGAAAGCTGCAAACCCGAAATCGACGATAATGGCTTGTCGATTGTTAAGCAAAACGTTTCCTGCCTTGATATCTCTGTGAACGATGCGGTGGTCATAAAGATAGCAGAGTCCTTCGAAAACATCTCTAATGTACTTGTCGGCCAAATGCTATGAAAATGCACCTTCCCTTTTGAGTTTCATCTCGAGGTCGCCCTACTTGTACAAATCAGTGACGATAAAGCATTTTCCTCCCACAATGAAGCTCTCATGGAATTTAACTATATTCTGATGTCTCAGCACTGACAGAACCTTCAGCTCAGATCTGTGCAGTTCTACTAGTTTCTATGTGTTTAGCGATGCCAGCTCGACCACTTTGATCGCCACTTTCTAGTTAGTTTGCATTTTGGTGCCGGCATAGACTCTTGAAAAATTGCCAGCGCCGAGCAGAGCGGACTCAGTGTAGGTATAGTTGAAGACGGTGATGAGATCTGAGTCTCTTTCGTGGAAGATGGGAGTCTGTCTGTGTATAAATTTGGTGGCCATCGATAGGATTTTCTCGATTAAATTTATATGTAAATAAAATTAAACCAATCGTAGATAGTTAATTGTGCATCTAGCATCAGTACCCCCTACCGTTAAATGAAAAAACAAGATAGTATTTTCCAATAAATTACATATATGAGTTAAGTTTGTTGCTTTAAGTAAAATATATCAGTTCACTATGGTTTTGCCCCTACCTGCGAAATAACCCATACGGCTTTAGGGAGCCTACACTGTTTGGTATCTGTTGGGATTGAATGATTTCTAGATGGTTTATAGTTGTTTTTTGCGGAATACGTCCATTTGATAAGTGTCGATGCTGCCTATGCCTGGCCCACTCCCCAATATATTAATATTCATTTTTCTTTATTCGTCCTTCATGTCTTGGGCTATCTCTCTCTATTTGGCCTTAGCTTGTGCCTGTTGTCTTAGGAAATCAGCATACACTCTTTTGTGATTGGACTATCTCTCCCTCTCCATCTGTTCGTGTTTCTGCCCTATTTCTTGTGAAAAACTTATACTTCTGCGATCATTCTACAGCTAAGAATGCGCTTTGCGTCTGTTGTGAATATCTTTTTGTTATATTTGTCTTCTCAGCTAGTCTCCGTACCTCTGCTAAATTTCCAGCCTTTGCACTCTGCTGCGCTACTCTTCCTGTCTCATTTTCTACGTTATCTACACACTATCCCTCTAGATCGACCATTATTCTTTCTTACGTTGAAGTAAACTTTTGTCGTACTTTTACTAGAAATACTTATGTGAGCCGTAATCGAGCTGATTGGCTCGCACTCTTAATTAGTGATAAAAACGTTGTCTTTGCATTTATTATTATAGTTTTCTCTTCTATCCTTAGTATAGTTTTTGCCTTTAAAACTATCTTTAGTTCTGTTGTTTGATGCTACCTCTTTCTTTTTTCTGGGTCAAATCTTCTCTGAGGGCTCTTAATAAATCTTATTTTTTTCTTTGTTCTTCCAACTGTCTCATGTACTAATCCCTTTGTGCAATCTAGGTCGCCTTGAGTTCCATCTCTTGCTAAGTAATCTTGATAGCCGAGTGTTGCTCCTGTTTTTGCCTTTCCATCCACTCATTTTATTGCTAAATCCGTTACAGTCTTGCACTTATCATTCGATTTCTCATCTTCTAAGCCTATATCATTTTCTTCTGGGTCTACACACTTGTATCTATAGCCCGCTTTTCCTAGTACTTCTAGTGCTGTTTCTATCGACGTTTTGACTACTATTTTGCTTTAATTTGGTTGCTCAACTACTCAAGATAGGCTTGCTTGAGCCTCTCCTTATACGACTGTTCTTATCTATTGCGCTGGATGGTCTAGAGCTGTTGTTTGTCGGCCACAAGCTTCCATTCAGTTTGGTGCGACATACAATAAATATAACTAAATATAAAGATGTCAATAACGATAATAGGCAGAAAAGACGTTAAAATGATCATTTACATATACATTTTTTCTATTTTTTGTGCCTTACAGCCTATACCTACAGAACCATAGTGTTGCGATCTTTTTATATTATTTTGATAGATGGGCCAATAAGGTCCAGATAAGTCCACAGAACTGATACTTATTGATACTAGCGACAATCCAGCTAAAAGTACTGCCACCTTTTTTACAAAGCCAGTCTCTTCATAGAATCGTCTTTGGTCTGATTTGACTGAATCTTATTGTTAATTATTATGATCTGAGGCTGTTAGTTGTTTTACTCTATCCACATTAGCTCTTATTTTACACTCTATAGAGAGTGGCCTTCAATTTAGCGGTAAATTACGATTTGTACGTTAGAATCTAGTTAGCTGATGGTTTACTTTTGATGGACATATCTCTGCTTTCCAGGAAGATGGAAGAATTAGAAACCGTGTCCCATATGTTAAACTGCACTCTCATTGAGCCGATCTGCCTTACTCTCGATTTCACGTCAACTGACAAAGTCTTCTTATAAGCCGGATCATTTGTTTACTACATCATGGACCGAATCAGACTTGTTTTTCCTGTTTTTCTGTAGCCAATCACTGCTATCTTGATGCGTTTGTCGATGGTCTAAGTCGACATAAGTAAACTATTATATATGGAACTGAAAATAGTAATCATTAAATCAACTCACATCTGGACATACTCACACTTGCCTGGGAAACGTCGAAAGACCCGCTTTTGTCAAGTAGCTAAGCTCCACTAAATTCTGTTGCTGTTCCATCAATCTGGTCAAGTAATCAGTATTTCTCTCCTGAAGGCTGCCTATTCTATCGACTTCTTTTTCGAAGTTGCTCTGCTGGCACATGAAATTACTGCCACGGTTGTACTATAGTCTCTTCCAGTCAGACACAGTGCTCTTGCCTATCACCAGTCCATCATGCTTTACACCTTGATATTCACTAGTCTAGCTCAGCCCCAGTCTGGTGTTTATCTCCCTTATCTTTTCGTTTAGTGTCTTCATCAGACTCTGATTGGGCTTTCTACTTTCATCGACTGGACGACTTCTGTGAGGGTTTTCAAGCAAATTGTGAATATTATCGAAAAGAGCGTCGGTTCTGGCTTAGTTGGGCAGTGACTTGAGACTTTAGTTATGCCCTGGTTTGGCCTTCGATGATATTTTTTTGAAATTTTTAGGCAAAGAGGTCACATGTCTTGCCATTTTTGCTTACTTTTACTACTTCAGTTTCTATATATGTTTTTCAATGACATCTTGCTTGTAAGGTTAGTGCTTGATGACTAAAGACTCCTTCTTTTTCTGGATGTACTTGTTCTATATCGAGGCTGCCCTAAATTATTTCATCCTTCGTTCGTATATGCTGTTTTCGTTCTTATTTTTTTACTTGACTGTCTTGCTTTTTACCTTCATTTCTCGCTGCTAGTGCTTGCTGCTAACCCTTTATCTGACAAAATTAACTCCTAGTTTGTTTTGTTTTAATCTTTATATATTTTGATGGATGAGTTACTAGAACTCGACATCTTACTACTCATCTACTTAGGCGTCGGGTATGTTCTGGCCTCTGTTTACATTTTCCAATACCAGTTTCAGCTTCTACTAAATATCTACTGCAAATTGGCACTAAATACTTTCCCTGGGTTCCCTCGCCATTCTATTCTGTGACTTCAATTAAAGCGTGTTATTTATTTTTTGGGAGATGAGGGGTAGTGATGGTGTTGCTTTGCGTGACTCTGCCTTGCTGGTGACTCCAGCCCGGGATAGAGGTTTGGTTACTTTGGGCAGTAGTGTATGTGGCTGATTGTTTTATGACAATCTGAGGGGTTCCTCTGAGAAGGCCGAGGCGGTTTCTGTTTCTGCCATTGGAATATCAAGAAATAAACTTAACAATAAATTATCACCATCCCACCCATATACTATGATATCGTAAACAATATTAAACTTACTGATCGACCCTCTTTTTATTGATAATATAACCTATTAACTATCATCTTTGTGTTCAGATCGGATCAAGCAACAAATCGATAAGCGTATCCATTCTTTTATTCTATCGTTACTATCCAAATCTACGGCTTAAAGCGCTCACTTATATTAATCTGGCCTTGCTAGAATAAGCAGCTCCGTAGTCTCTGGCACTCGTTCGGATACTGCTAGTCACTGTTTTCACGTACTCTACTGACTAGGTTGAGAATATTGGTCCTTTGGCATATTTGTATACTTTGGGTGTTATCAATAAACTTTAAGGAAGAATGTTTGGACTGCTCTTGGCCATGGTTTGTTTGTTTATGGGGCTGGCTGACACCACGGACAGATATTTTTTCTTCCTAGAACTGCTCATAAAACTGCTGTCCCTCCTGGTTTCAATCATGAAACTAATATACTAATGAAATAAAATTAATCAAGTATTAGTGACACAAAAAGCCATTCAATAGTCAGTCCTATTCAATCTATTAAAAATATCAACAAAACTGATGTATATTGCATGAATATTCAAAACAATCTTATTTATCATTTTTATTATATAGTTTTGCCTTTGCTTAGAGGACTCGCATTGCCCTTTAGTCTTTCCCTAAGCGTGTTTTAATTCACAAAATCTACCACTAGACCTGACTCCTACGTGATCAGTTTCTTGGGCGTATCGTTAGTAAGACTACTTTTCAGCTAATTTAATGCAAAAATACGAACAAAGTGTCGGCAGTTTGGTTCATAGTTGCAGGCAAGTACCACAAAATGAACGGAATCATGAAATGCGGAAACAGCTGCGACAAGTTCTATATTGAAAGAACCACCAAATCAAGTACTCCGTCTATTTCGAATTTATCTGAGTTTTTACACGTTATCTAAGCGTCTCCTATCTGCACGATCAATAACTATGTGATGTGCAGCAATATGGATAGTAAGAAAACTGCTCTTATCATTCTAATTTGTTTTATTTTTAACATATTTTGTTTGTTTTATTGGTCCAGTATGTGCTCATTCTGGCTGGGAGAACCCTCCACGTGAAATGAAGTTTACTCGATCATGTTTTTTTATTTACGGCTGTAAACGAAATTGACGCCCATTAGTGCTATCTAGAACAATACGATAATGAGTCCTGGTAGTCCTTGGTCGGAACTGCAGTTGAGCACATCGGTCACTGAGAGCACTATGACTGCTATTATGCCTGATACGATGAGTCCAGTCACTGCTAGGAAGAATCTAGTGAGTATGGTGATGTAATCTCTTTGATTGTTGTTTTTCATGACGCTGAAAACGCATATGAAAGTGAGAAGGAAGAAAGTGTATGCTTCAATCATTAGAAGGACTATTCTAGTGTTGTAGTGCTATTGTTGCATATAGATGGCTATGAGCATGAGAGAAGTCACGCAATTAACAACAAAAGGCAGGTGCTAGATTGATATTTTGCGCTAGATGCGGCTGATGCGGTAAAGAGAGTATGCGCTTAGGATGAACCCGAGAATGCTAAGGCCGAATACTATGTATTGACTTAGTAATAAGAGAAGTACCGTATGCACAAGCCTATCTTGTCCTAGCAGGCTGCAAATATAGTTAGCATAGTATAGGCTTTTGGTTTAATATTACTATCAACTACATCAAAACATATACAAAAAATGAAAAGCACATGGAACAGTTATTAAAAAATCAATAAAGATCATATTGTATAGAAAAATAGTTAGCTTTTGACTTATAATGTCAACTATTTATAAAAACTACTATAATCTTTAAGAATAAAAGTGAGGGTTTATCTTGTTTTCAACCTATGCATCTGCCGCTAGACATCAACCGAGACATCCGCTACGGGTTTGTAAGTTTTAAACCTAACGACTAAAGCGTACCCAAAGTCTTCCTCTTTCCCATCTCTCGATAAGGCTTCTAAATAGTAAAATCCCGTAAAGAACTTGCCCTTCTGCTCAAAACTAAGTTCAAGTAGTTATACCCGAATCCTGAGATGGTTTGTCCCTATGACATTTACTAGGCTAAGTCGTCTGGAGGGTCGTAGATGCTTCACTTGAGGGCTTAGTGCAGGATATGCACCCATACTCTGGTATACTAGAAGCAACTGTTTGGAGACAGTGACTACAAGTTGGTCAAGATGAGTCCCTACCACACCCACGGCAAAGACCCCCATCGATAAATGGAAATCTTACACAGAAACCCTAATTTCACCAGATTTGTAATGCGCTAGAACGGACGACCCCTAGAGATCAAGCCCATGTACATAGACTAAGCCGCATAGAGATCTATATAGCACTTCATTAAGATGCTTCCTTGTGGGATGACTAACTAGTCCAGAGAACAAATAGTATGCGATCGGTTCAAGATAGATAAAACATAGTACAAACGAGTCATTAAATCAATCAATGCTTAGTTCGATATTCCACTCAGATAGCTTCTTAGACGATTCGATCGGAAAGGATACCAGTACCGATACTTGCCTGCCAATTTGCTAGAAATTAACTAGGAATACATAAGAACAAGAAAATACAATTAGTTGCAAGCAGCACTGCACCCATTTAGTGAAGATAAGCCTCGTAACGTGCATGATATTGACAAGACTAACCCTGATGTTCCAAATGTCTTTTTGGTTATTACGCCTCAAATGAAAGAACTTTACTACAAGTACGGTCAGTATGTGGGATTCGATCTGACGTTCAGTCTCATCCAGGAACGACCATGGCTCAACCACAAGGAGTACATGATGGGCGTTTTCGCAGGCACCAGCTAAAGTCGCAGAATTCTAGTATACGGGCTAGTCATTACCAATACATAGTCAGAAGAAGTCTACAGATACCTTACTTAAGAGTTTCTAAGGATCATGGGAAAGTGTCCATAGACTATAGTGACTGACTAAGAAAAACCCCTCTACTATGCTATTCGTAGCCTCAAAAAAGACGGAATATTCACAGGCCACCATCTGTTCGATATGTTCCACATTCTCAAAAAATTCAGAAAATCATGTTAGGCGAGTACTTTTCAGGTCTTTCGTAAGCTAATGCACTGTCGAGACAAACTCTAGTACCGCAGAATACTTAGATAGGTGATGAAGAGTGTGAGTTCGGACAGTTAGCTAAACGTAATTCGAACATTTGACTACTACAGCTAGCGATACTGTTTTTCACAAATATAGGCCAGTTTTGTAGGGATTGGCATATCGGATTCAATGAATTAAAAATTTCATGATCTGATTAAGGCAGCAATACCCTACCAGACAAAGTATATTAAAGCCATAGGTATTGTGATGGAGCTGATTTAGACAAGAAATGAGCTGAATAAGTTCGGTATCTTTTAAAAGAACCCTTTAGAATAAAGAATGACCTTTCCTTTTATGAAGCAGTACAGGACTGTGCTTTCGGATAAGATTTTTCATTTTTTATTGAAAGAAGTATGCAAATCCCTTTCTTTTGAACTTCTATCGTACCAGTAAGAACAAGTCTACGACCTTGGAAACACTAAAATGTAAGACTGTTCTGTGTTTAATCAGATGCTATTGAATAAGGATCGTTTTAAGGTGCAAACAGGTAATGGAATATTCACAGTCTACAAGGTATACGAACAAGGATAAGCCATAAACAGTCAAAGCAAATGCAGATGGAAGTGCCAGTGCTAATTCTAGTAAAAATCAGGATACTTGTGCAGTCACATTGTTAAGGTGCTCATGACTTTGGGTCTTGATTTTTTCGACAACATACACCCTCGATGGATCATCCACCAGCACCAAATTTAGTAAGGATTCATCAAGTATATTCACAGGTAGAATCGATACCATTATGGGCAGAGGGTCAGAATGCGACGAAGACCAAGATGGACTCCCCACAAAAACACCAAAGAAACATCATAACAAACATCAGATAAAAATGATATCGACTACAAATAGGCTTAAAAGAACTGCTCTGAGGACAGCTACGATCTGACCGTTAACTCATAGCCAGCTCACTAGCTGAATACAAACATGTACAGCTAGCCATTTGATTTTGATGAATGACGTTCTTACATTATTATTTATATATGGACAGAGATGCCCTTGTGATTCCCAATAAATCATGCAAAGCGTACTTTCGTCTCTAGGACAAAAAGATTTACTTCAGCGGCGACTTTGACTCAGGAAATCTCGAAAAAGTATAACAGTTGGCCCCTCTGACTGTACATATTTCAATAGGCAGTATAGGGTGACACCTGGCTTCGACAAGACTAGAAACACTACCAAAAAAGCATTTTTTTATTTCAAAACCAACGGATTCAAGCACTGTACTGTAAAGTTCATAGTGGCAAAAGCATACATCCTTTAATACTTGCTAAGAGTACATTTGTAGCTATCAAGTAAGGCGAATAAGCAATTTACCATCCAGTTGTAAGAAGGTCTCCTCAGGGTCCTTTTGAAAAGATATACAACGACGTAAAAGTGTATGTAAGTTTGTGAAAATGCAGTATAATTCTCAAGACGAGCCCGAACTATCATTTTCTTTTAGTTTTTAGAATGAAAACTGGGTGGAATTCGCATTCACCTACCCTTTCAGTTACGAAGATAACTAAGCGTTAATCAAGTAACTAAACTCTTGTTTTAAAAATCATTCTTAAATATACTTTCACGACTAAGTGCTCACAAAAACAAGTGAACATCGCTGCGTGCATCTTCTGACTATAACATCTAAGCTCAATATATCAAAATAGAGATAGGAAACGATATAGGGGCTATTCGGATACGGTGATCGTCCTTTTAAGATAAGCAAGCCAAGAGTGGTGATATCTGGTCGAGTGCACCCAGGGTAGGCTCCAGCCTCACACTGCCTCTAGGGCGTTCTTCGGTTCCTCCTCAACGAAAAAGACTACAGATCCTACTTGCTCAGAAAGCACTTCCACTTTATTATCATTCCTATGCTTAACCCCTAGGGCGTATTCGAAGGCATGTTCCGCAACGATATTTACGGATAAAATCTCAACAGAATCTACCTCAACTGTACCTAAAGAAAACAGTATCTTCTATAATATACAGTAAATCAATCTGGAGCGTCACTAAGTTTCTCTAAAGTCTAGATCGAATCTAATTTTTCTTCGATCTGCACGCCCACCCCTCGCGCAAAGGCTTCTTCATTTACGGTAACGCTTTCGAATAGTTCATAGAGCAGACTTAAGCACAAATTTTTAGCAAGATCATATAGTACAACTGTCCTTATTTTTAAAATCTAGATTCAATATATACTTAAAAAGCAATGTCAGCCAAAGACAAGTTCGATAACTATTCAAAGTAGGGTTGTGCTAGGGTCTACTACCATAAAAAATTTAACTTAATTCACTCGTACACTGTATAATGCGGCTACTTTTCGCCTACTAAACTAAATCCTTTTCCCCCACAAAGGTAGCATCCAATACTGGGTAGTGATTTCGTCTGCACGAGAGATTGGTAGAACATTTCTAAGAACTAGTATACGCCTGATAGCTACAAAATGCTAGGCAAAAGTTTACTTATTTCCATTATAGATTTGTTTCATATAAACCCTTACACTCGCATAGGCATGTCTGATTTCAAATCAATTAACAGTCTTAGAAAGTACACGGCTCAAAGGATATACAACTAGGTGGAGAGATTCAGACTAGTAGACAGCAACTGCTATAGAAAAATAAAAGACATCGCAAAACTTATATAGCAGAACTATTACATCCCTAAATTCAAACATCATGGACTCAATATTTCATAAAACTATGGCATGAAACATAGAAAAAAGGCTTTTTCGCTTAGCAGTAGACTATATCCTTCGAGCTCATTACCGAAAATCAAACAAAAAGTGAATGATTCTGCAGATAAGATATAAAAACATAATTAGAGCTAGAAATAGATAGAAAATAATTCTAGATAGGTACATTAGCATAATAGATACCCTAGTAATTTGAAAAAATTCAAAGGAATACACGTCAATAGCTTTAACTAGAATGGCAACAATGAATAATCAGCTCATTCTGTGTCTAATAAGCCCATAATGCAGTGTTTTTCTAACAGAAAACTGAAAAAATAGATATATTACGATAAACCACTGTAGTGCCTGAAATCACTCAAAATATAGACACATAACTCTGATTCAATAACACCCCCCAGCCTCAGATAGACAGAGCAATCGATTGAGCTAGTCAAGTTCTAAAAATACGAGCAGACACCTTATTACCAGAAGATTTAAAACTAAATAAATTAAATATTAAAAATAAAGCTGAAAAAAGAAAGCAAGCCCAAACCGATACCATAGGGAATGAATCAAAAATAGAGAGTAGAGGCCTTTTTGCGAAAGAAATCAAAGAGTATTGTAAAGCTGCCGAATATTCAGTCCTAGGGAGGCCATAGTAACAAATGATAATATAGTTTTATTTGAGTCTATTAATATAATTTTATTTACAGTGTGTTGATAAAGTTCTATTTAGTAGTGTATCGATATAGTTTTATTTAGAGTCTATATTGATGGAAGCATTTAGTCAAAATTTGATGCAGAGACACCAGAATACGACGATATAGAACATATACGACAAAGAAACCGACAGTAGGAGGGTGTTTAGTCAGCAACCAAGAACAAAGTCATCAAAATGTAAAGCCTGAGCTTCACTTAATACTCGACCACCAAGGAAGCCATGCAGTACTATCTCAGAGGCGCAGTGCTGGTCATCGCTGGAGTATTCACATCAGCAATCACCTATCCGTTGTCGGTAAGAGTGGCCAAACAAGTGTTCAGACTAAAACATTTTCTTAACATCCATATGGTAAGATTACATACACTTAGGCCGCTTTACCAATCATAATGAATGCGAATGCATTTGTGCTTGGGATCACTCAGGGCTGCATAAACTACTATTTTTTGACACAAAAGTACCCCATATAGAGCCAAACAGCCAGTCTGCTTTAACAACTATGATATTGAGTAACAATAGGCAAGCTTATTGTGCAAGATATGCCATAATAGAGGAATATAATTATGGAAGATACATATTAAAATCATTTAAATCCACTACTGAAAGTCACCATCCCGTCGAAACCCAACAACACTCCCTAAGACTACCTCTGCTCCTATCTCATGTACCTCTGAGGCACTTCTTTCAGCGATCCTCTGAGCTAGCTGAGCTATCTTAGCGATCTTCTGTTTTACCTTACCCTGAAAACGCTTTTATTGTCTTTTGATAGATTGTTGTGGCTTCTTCGAGATTTGCCCTCGCTGTGCACGTATCTTATTATTTTTACTCTGCTTTCTCCAGTTCCCACTCTTTCCTTGGCTGGAGACATGTTTCCGAAAAGACGATGAACTCTGGGTTGCTCCAAGACCTTCCTATCGTTTTTTACACCACTTTTTAACAATCCAGTCAATCTGCGATTAATAGTCTCCTAGGTCTATTCATGCGTGTATATTTTTTGAGTGTGAGTGGGTCTGCAAGGTGACACTCCTACATGCTTGCAGAACCTGTTTTCGATCTATATAGGTCTCACCTGGGTCATTCTAGGAAACTGGCACTTTGGCTTCTCTCTGCTTTAGTCTCGCTAGTACCATTCAGCCAGAAGGTCAGCGTTAAGTGGAGAGTTAGCCATCTTCTTGGGCGAGGAAGAAAGGGAGGGTCCGAAGAAATCCAAAGGCAATTTTTTGCAGCCGTAGTTAAGTTTTACTGCGCCCATGCGAGAGAGAACGGAGCGAGAGCGCTAGGACCTGTCTTTTTCGGTGGACATGTGCAGAGATTAGCCAGCAAATAAAAATATTAAACCATCATTCAACTTGTATCTAAACTTATTATACGACAATAAACAATACCACACGCATACTAACACACCTAATGATGCACATTATACGCACAAATTTCTATCAAAGATGATCACTATTCAAGGATGCCAGCTATTCTTAGCTAATTTTTAGCACTCTACCTTTACTCTTCCAAAACCTAAGGCTTCCTTACGCACTGTTTCCAGTTTGCTAATCGGGCCTAGCCTAGAATTTGTGATACTATGACTCTCATGTAATCAGCCTGAATCCTGTCTCTCTTGTTCACTTCCTTAATGAACCTGACCTATCCGAAGGCAATCATCAAGTAAAATGGTGATTTTCTCATAGAATTAGAGCCAGAAGGTTTGAATCCTAGTCCGTCATTGCGATTAAGACTCTAAAACTTTTTTAGTAATGAATTTTGTGAGGTCACAGGTATGAAATGCACAACACAGTGATTGACAGCCTACGATAGCGGAAGATACCTTTCGTATACTATACATTGATACTATTTTTGCTAGAAATGCGAGTTCAAAGTCAAAAGAGTGCTATTGATCTAAGCCTGACCTACGTGATCTAGTCTTCCTACGTTTTATACATGTTCGTTGGGGATGAGCTGAAAGTGGTATTTGCTAAGAGGTCCTTTTTCCATGCTTAAATAAAAATATTTGCCTTAGAATAGCATTAGAGAAGTATCTGCATTTTATTTGCAAAACCAACAATCGGCAACACTTCTAATTTGTTTGTATTTCTGACTAAATTTGATCCGTTTGGTATGAAATTGATAAAGCTAAGATGACCCTAGACATGCTTTAGTGCTTTAAATGTCGATAAAACTGACGAATCCGCAGCGGAACCCTTTGGAGAGTTAGCTATTGATTTATATTCTTTTGATGTCGCCCCATCGTTATAGAAATTAGGTGATTTATGAGTTTCTGGCCCAGTCTGCAAACCCTTAAAAGTAAATGACTGTCTATCCTGTGATCTATTGCGGTTGTCTTGATTTTTGTGACAAATAATCTTTCATTTTATGTTTGGATTAAGACTACGCAAAAAGAACACTGTTTTATGGCTTTTCTGCTGTCTATGTATCAGATTGATATGGATTTTAGTGGTAGAGAGCTGTGTCGTTAGGGAGGGGTTCCTGCCATCCTGGTTTTAGAGTAAATGCAAACAAATACTTATCTTTGGGTTACTACTCTAAAGGGGCCACACAAATGAAATGACTAATAGAGTCTTTGCCGTTTCTGTAAGGATTCATTCTGTAAAAGCCTTCTCCGCCTGCAGCCAGATGATAGTGAGGATTGATCCCTGCTACAAGTTTGCTTACATATTACATACTCTTTGCGTTGGGCTTATCGCTTATTCCTTTTACTTATTTCGACCATTAGTTTGTCATCAAAATATCAATATCTTTACCCCTGCATAGATTTATCAGCTATTTCACATGCTAATCCAGGGGAGCCTTCTAGGACCACTTGTTATTGAAACTAAAATAAGCTATTACAGTCTGATCTACTGTAAAGATGCCGCTAGTGCCCAGATAGTTCAGGTTATTTGCCATTTTGAAGCCCTGAGGGTGCAACTAGTGCAGTACTGGCGACAGTTCCGAGTTATCAATAAAGAAGATTGGTATTTGAAGCGAGTTGGCTTAGTTTTTGAGAGAAGCTATATGTTTGCTCGACCTCGAATGGCATACCTCGCCCAGCATGAGCATAAAATCAAACTTGTTTTTTTGATGTAGAGCATTTACTTTGCCGAAAAGAAACTATAAACGACCTCTAGGGTCAGCTGACACCAATATTTTTATATCTCTTTTCTAAGTTAACATCTATTATAAATCAAATATGTTTTTGAATCTTTCTTTTAATCTTTTTGTTTGATGTTTTACTTTATTTATTTTCATTAAAGATAGGTGCTAAAACACAATAAATTGACAGATGAGATATTATAGTGTTTTAAACGTTTTGTTATTAATAAAGTTGATATAAATGTACCGTACCTTTACCTACAATCAACGCAAATAAGAACAACTATTAAAACTACTCACCAAAGGATAGATCTAATTATTTATGGCACTATCGCCCAACACCAACACTTAACTAATCGCAGCCATTCTTCGTGGAAATGCAAATGACCTCACACAACAATTGGCTAATAAGAAAATCAAAAATAAGTACGATCATCTTATGCTCATTATTGTCAAAATACTTACATAGCAGGATCATTAGCAAGCTCTAAAACACTATAAAAATGAGTTTCCTTTATAAGACCTATCAGTCATCATGCCAATATGCGATCAAATTCAGGCACTTTCTAACAGGACATTAACAAAAGGACCCAAGAAAACAGTCAGACATAACTACTAACAACTAATTGGTAAATCTAACCTATACAACTACATGAATCTACCTGGAGTACCCGTGTTTCTCATATCCACTCTTTGGCTTTAAAAAATATACACACTCGACGAACATCATCCGCCTCCAATCGATAACAAGTGTCTTATCTAACCGAGTGAGTATCCCCTGGCCGATCAGTAGTATCTACATTACAACTATGCAGTCAAAGATACGGCTAGAGAAAAAGGAGATTTCTAGATAGTGCCCTACTAGGCTTGGAAATACTTGCATAACATATACGGAGGACTATAGGTCAGACGATACGTGAGTGAATAATAAAAAAATAGAAGCATCTAGGTATGGCTGGATAAAATAACTATCACCGTAACGCAATAAAGATGCATTTTTAAAGTGATCACTGTGTTAGCCAGCAAGTTCTAAACAGTAACCTCTTTTTTAAAGCGAGTCATGAGGATTATATAAGTTTACGGGATAGTTCCTAGCAAGTCTATAAAAAAAGCACATTCTTTTTACAAAGTTGATAATCTGACTATATAAGAAGTGAAATAAAGATTGCACAACGATGACTAGTGTCTTTCCAAATAGTATTTTTCAAAAATAGAAGACCATAATATTCTCATCAGCGATCTCTCTTTGAATTCATCAAAAACTAGTTTAATTCTTAATTTTCACACAACTTCTTCCTCAATATTTTCAGAACTTAAACCTTTAGCTCTATTGCGCAGTCTTTCTTCAAAAGATGACTAGAAACAATCTAAGTCTAGTTTGGCAGATCAGATTAAAATAGAAAAACTGGTATAATTTTACAAGGCACTACAGAGAGTCTTTGAGAAGCCTAGAGTACTCTTTCCAGGTAATCCGGTGGGTCTATAGAACTTAGGCAACACTTGTTATATGAATTCAGCCATCCAATGTCTGCTAAGAATGTAAAAACTGACCTAATATTTCTTATCAAATCACCATTTGTAGTAGCTCAATGTCAGTAACGTTCTCGGAAGCAAAGGCACCCTCGCTTGTGTATATGGCGAGTTCGTCAAAGACTACTTCCTCACAAACAGCAAAGCTATAGCTCCTAGCAGCATTATGGGCATCCTTAGAGGAATTAATGCTCAGTTCAGGGGATATAATCACCAAGACAGTCAGTAATTTCTCAGCTATTTCCTCGATAAATTACACGAAGATCTCAACAGAATCAAAGCTAAGCCTATAATAGAAGACGTATAGAGTGATGGACGACCTGATTAAGTGATCAGCAGCATAAATTGGTAAAATTACCTTAAAAGAAATTCATCAAAAGTGTCAGATTTGTTTGCAGGTCAGTACAAGTCACAAATCAAGTGCCCTGACTGCAACAGAGTATCCATCACTTTCGACCCCTTCATGAGTATCACTCTTCAGTTCCCTAGACCCTAAAACTAAATGCTTATCTAAGGCTTCTTCATGACCGATATAGGCTAGTTCCAGAAAGTATCCTTTAAGGCGCCTTCTAAGATGCTTGCCTCTTAGTTCAGTCGAAAGTACTTAGGTTGCTAGACTGTTGGCGTGTGGCAGAAAGAGAAAAAAATAGTGCAGAGATGGAACCCTAAAGTTAGTTTGTTTCAGAATCAGGGCTAAAAAATAGCATTTTGGTATGCTATGCCCAAGGATCCATCAATATAGGTCGTAGTTGAGTTCTGTCAGTCAGGATCTCGTTAGCTTCAACATTTTTCAAGGATTTTGTTTGCTTAGAAGCTTGAATCTACTTATGAGCTCAAAAAAGCTATATTAAATATACTGCTGAAACCCTTGAAAAAGAGTCTTTCGGCTGATTTGACCTAAGATGAGATCATATAGCACTGCATTTAAAGAGATTTTATAAAGCTGCTATCGGTTGTTGACAATAAAAACAAAGAAGTAGTTTTTCCTATTGCCATCACTCAAATAACAGCCAAAGTATAGTTATTAATGTAAAAGCTTAAACTAATATAATCTTTGAAGCTTAACTCTTCTTCATCAACCATGAAATCACCGATTTAGAGCTCAATTAATAAATCAAGTAGCTTCCTGAGCGTATAGTAGATGCTTGACTGTTTTTCTGAGCCCTAGCAGCTGACATAGGACAACACTTGGTACTGTAGGCAGTGCAAGGACCACAAGCAGGCATAAAAGATAATGTAAATATACAAGCTTCCATAATATGTGATCATTCACCTAAAAAGATTCAATCTAAGAGGCCATCGTTCTAGGCTGTATGGCTAGAAGGTCAATATTCCCCTTATGCTTACTCCAATACAAAAGATTAAAGGATAGAACTACGAACTTTCAGGTGTAGTTGACCATTTTGGTAGTCTACTGTATGGGCACTACACTGCGCAAGTTAAAAGGGATAAGTAGTGGAAAGTTTTTGATGACAGCAAGCACAGAAATCAGACTTTAAGCGGATAGAACGCATACTTGCTTTTTTATCGGAAAATAATGTGATCAAATATAGCTTATCTTCAAACAAGTAGAATAAATATCAATATAGAGTCATATTCTTCTTACTATTGATGTGTTTAAATGTGATGATAGATATTTGCTAGTTTATAAATAAAATGGACAATATAGTGTTCAAAGTCATAGTTCTTGGCCACCAGGGTAACAACCCTTAGATTTAGGCGTGGGAAAGACAGCAATGCTGACCAAGTACATTAAAGGCGAGTTCAACGAACAGTACAACGTCACCATCGGCGTGGAGTTCTACTCCAAAGCAGTCAAAGTTGATGACCAAACCACAGTCAAGTTCCAAATATGGGATACAGTAAAAATAATAGTATTCAGGCAGGGCAGTAGGCCTTCAGAGCCATCATGCGGTCCTTCTACAAAGGAATCTGTGGCATATTTTTAGTGTTTGGCATTGATGACGAGGTGAGCTTCAACAGTTTGGACGGATGGGTCAAGGAAGCCCGATAGAACGCCCACGAATAAACCATTCTCTTTCTAGTAGGCGCCAAATCAGATCTATAAAACTATCGCAAAATCACCACTGAACTAGCCAGATAATACGTCACCAAAATAGGAGCAGTGTTCTATATAGAAACCAGCTCCAAGACCAATCACAATATCGAACTAGTAAGCATGCCTTTAAGCAGTTTTTCTAGCGAGCTGCAAAGTTGATGTATAAAAAATTTACATCGAACGGAGCTTTTCGTAATTTAGTGATGCCGCAGCTATCCTCGATGGTAGATACGAAGAGCAGGAGTTTCCAGTTGGGCGACAGCGGAATAGGTAGGAAAAAATGTTGTTGAGTCAATCTATTTACATATCTATACATCTATCATTCACTACTAATGCCCACTTTCTCTCTAGTATTGAAAGGGCAGGGGAGGGTCTTTGAGGAAAGGTATCAGAATATGTGTTCTTTTTTTGTATTTAGGATACTACTAAGGGAAAAAACTTGCTAGTCCTTTCTATTATAGTTATATACGGTCTTTAAAAAATCTATAAAGAGTAACAGCCGACAAGGCAGCACTTAGAAAGTTGCCAACGAAAATCTGACCTCCGATGACGAAGTAGAAATATCCTGTGTATGAGGGATGTCTGAAAAAAGAGTAGACGCCGTTGGTGACAAGTTGATGTCCTTTTACTTTGCTGTATCTGACGAGATGTGTGAAATTCGATTTGCAGGTGAAAAAAGCAGCGATTCTAAGTGTTTCTCCTAAAACGCCCACAACAAATCCAGGCCACATAAGATAGTTGGTTTTCTATATACATTTTGATAGTACTTTGTAGGGTAGACCTATAAAAACAGCTGTAAAATGCTCAATGAGAATGATTACATTTGCTATAGTATAGGGAATCGAGTGGTAGATAAGATAGCCTATGTATATATGGGTGTACTTTTCCAGTTGAGTTCAGAGTGATGGAAATTGTTGACTAACTGGAACTCAAAGTAGTGGAAGACTGTCAGCATCGATACAAAAACAGCAAAATACGGAAAATCTTATGTCTGACCTTGCATATATAGGGTGAGTTGATTGATCATCTATCCGTTGGCTATTCCGAAGATGAAATTAGTGCCAATGAAGGTTGCTACATGCTGCCATTTGTGCAGAGAAACTACCTTGTATTTTGGGAACAGCAAAAGGGGAATGATGAGAACTCCAAAGAGCTCGTTTTACATTGCGAGGATGCCTATGAGGTTAGCTAAAAGGGTTATTTTGGTGATTTGCTTAATGGAATCCTACTCTCTCATTATTAATATCTATTATAGGTTATAGGTATCACGCCCTCAGGTTAGGGCAGGAGTAAGGAGGTGCTCCAGAGCCGCTCCTTACTCCATATATCTATTATAATTATTATATAAATCATCAGTAAAACACATTATTATCATGTTATCTTTCGTATTTTCTAGTTAACAGCATTCAATAGATAATAATAATGATATTTGGGTTGCTTTACACCTTGCTACTCATACTACTACTCTCACAAGTAACCTCAATCGCCCTTCAGAGCAACTACAACTACTCACAAGTCCACTAACAAGCTCTGTTCTCAGACCACACTCCCTTTCCTTTCAAACCCAGAACTGGCCGCAGCAATAGGGCTTCTTTGCTTCAAAAGTTAGTCATAAAAAAGTACTAGTTCAGAGATACGGGCTACAATATCTAAAACAAAGGAATTAGTCAATCTGATCAGCAAATGCTGTTCCAGATGGACCCCTCTGTTGGCATATTCACAGATTAAAGCATCACTGTATAAAACTACAAAGTGCTTTAGCTTAGAAAATTTCATCTAAACATGCGCAATCCTTCAAAAAGATTGACTTTATGCGTCAACCAAGTGATATCTGACGCATAGTAGATAAACGAAGCAGACTCCAAGAACAAATTTCCTGTTTGTTTGAAGCCCTAGCAAAAAAGAGTATTCAATTTCACCCTCTACGCCTGGTCACTCAACCCCCAGTTCATCAAAGCCACGATATATCTGATGGTGGAGATCTACGATGGACTCACTCTGGCTTAGTAAAAGATTTACTCGAGGAGAGTGTTTGCCTCAGTGGTGCCTAACCATTTTAGAATATAAAATCCAAAAACAACACCACAAAAATCTACAGTTTTGACCATCAAAAACTACTAATCTTTTGATATTTACGTGTAGCTGTCGTCATAGAAGCAGCTGAGTTTTCCTGATTAAAGTGGAATAGCGGGTCAGAAGCGACTTTCTTCATCAAAAACATTGCAGATAAGTATTGACAGTACTACTGATAAATTCATTGTACACACTTCTGACCCCACTGGTTCACGAAGATTCACTGACCTGCTTGTCAAGCCATAAATAGTTAGAGCACTCAGCATATAGTACATCAATATCGGTATTATGATATAAGACAAAATGGTCCTTTCAGTGCCAGTCATCGTCCATAGTCATAGCATTTAAAGAATCATTCTTCTTTCTATTGAAGTATAGTCAGATACATAGACAGTGTAGGTATAATCGTCTTTTAGTGGAGGCATTGATCCTATGTAGAGCTACGTCTAAGTTGCAAGACTAAGCGTATACTCAAGCAAACTTACCTCAGTCATTTCCCATATTCTGATCAAAATTAAATACAAAATAGACTCATAATAAAAAGTACATACCACCTCATAGACTCTAGTATACGCATAGGTACGCAACGGAGTGGCAGCCGGACATCGCAAGTATATTGATTTGAAATAAAAGGATAAAGACAATCGTTGGGACAATAGATTTCCTATTAAAAATAACCTAAATATCCCCATATACCTCACTAGAGTAACAGTAGATGATCAGGTGTTCAAATTGGGAAGATTGCCTGACCTTTTCAAAGCAGTTTACCCTAATTTTTCAATCTAAGAAATGCAGCTGTCATATATAGGTCCAAGCACTATACCTATATCTCCCAAAAAGTACTTAATTATGCTTTAATTCAACGGAAACATTGTAGTGCCCATGTAGCTAGTCGTATATGACCACACTTTGCAGTGTCTATACGATAACGTAGTGTACAAATGCGCAGAGTTGCCCATTATGTAGTTCGGGTACTTCAGGGATACTAGGAAAAAGTCAAGACAGTTGATAATCCGTAACTGGAATCCTTAGACTACTGTAGTGGAGGTGCACTTATCTTAAAATACTATTAAAAACTACGGTATTAATGCTACTGTTACCTTAATCACCCCTACTTAATAACTAATCAAATACAGTCCTTTGAGTCTCAGATACTTCCTTAAGCCCCAAAAATTCGGACTTGTTCGTATAGACCTCTAGCTGCTATAGAATGCAACATCTGCAACTTTTGCCATACAAATCCTATCAAATCACTAAAATTTGATCAGAATGATACGAGTAAGAGTGTAAAATGGGACTATTGCCTTGATTCCTCAAATAACTAGAATAAACGATGGGTTGAGTAGAAGTTTACACTACTTGAACCTTGTTTCGACCTATTCATAGAAATACTACGTGCAGAGTGTATAAAATAATTTGTCTTCGATTTTGTTTCTTCATCACGATACTTCTGCTGAAGATGAAGTATTATAAAACCAGTGGGTCGGAGTGACATTAGTGCACGATCCTTTCAATTAAAGACCTTTGCCCTGGAAAACGTAAGATCTACAGGTCTATTACTTCAGGCACTATCGATCCTAAGTCCACAGAACTAAAACTTTAGTAGGCTAGTTCAAACTACGAACATCTACATAGTTATAGGTACTGGCACACGTTATAATTGATAATGCATACTAACCTTTGCTTTTGGATGCCATAGCTAACTCTTAGTCGGAAACAGGTCCATGGTCTATTAGCAAAAAAGTCACGAAGCGCCCTAAAAACAAATAAAAAAAATAAGTTTCTTAGTCGAACTAGCTAGTTCTATCGATAAAGAACCCTTTTGACATGCCAGTTCAGTACAAATTGCATCTGCTTTCGCCTGCAAAACACAAACATCTGTTGTAAGTATAAAGTGCTTTTTACACATAAAAATCTACTCAAAATGTATAGGCCTACTTGTGCATTTCGTAGCAGCTCAAAAACTTGTATTCAATTACATCCAATACCATAAAAACTTTGTTCAATGTTGTTGTGATGCCATAGTAATGCTCGATCTAGTCCATACCTAGCAGCAACAACAACCACGACTACGTGACACTTAAATGTGGACCTAACAAACGATATATAATCGATTCTGTGCCTTATGTAAGCTACTTAAGTAAAAGTTTTAAATAAAAATTAAAGATTTGTTACAGTTTCAACCAGAGAAACTATGTAAGTCAGCTCATACACACCAACATTCCCAATAGAATACTAAATTAGTTCACTTTGAATATCCTCACTTAGTTTATCAAAATATAGATGGCTTATCTTGATAAATTTGTTCTTTTTGAGTTAGATCATGTATAGCTGCACAGCCATTTGAAGTAAGATTTCAGAAGGGTATGCTAGTAGACGCCCTTAGCGAACATATATCGTTTCTGCCACTACCTTAAAAGTAAAATAAGAAAGGTATTCAACAGCGACAAAACTGCAGTACTACCTGCACCAGATCAAACATATATGCTCTAAATCGGTCAGGTACACAACATAGTGGTGCAAGTGCCTTCCGACATGGACCCATTTTCATTCTATCTCGTCATCGCTAACAATTGCACACAGTTTTAGACCTTTCTAGTGTAAGTCAATTCAGTTGAGCCTAGACTGCAGTTGTAGTTTATTTATCCGCACCCGCATTCTAAATTTAGAAAAAGTGACTACTAGACGCATTTCGTGAAGTAGTGGGACAGTAGTAGATGGAGTAATAGGGGTAGCAGAGTGCATAGGGTGCCAGTGTGTCTCTCGCTTAGTGATTTCAAAAATTAGTTGATGGAGATAAGCGGATCTAGGACATACTAGTTCATCAATAACGGATAAATACCCATAAGGCTGAGTTGGATAGGCATCTAGTAAATTTAAAGGACGTGCTCTTACAAAGGAATAGTTCTGTAAGGTCTAGGGTGTCCTCCGTAACCGTTTTAGTACTCATCGCCCAAAAAAAGACCATAATTCATTCTTTAGCCTAGTGGTAGCTATAACCTTACTATAAATTACAATTTTCCATTACGCTCTGCACTATTCAAGCCTGTTCCTTAGCCCCTTCACATGAATGTATACCTATACGACTAGAAAGGGTACCACTTCAAGCTTACAGTGTATTTTTAGATAACTGACAACAACTTAAAAACAGTCATCAGCGCACTATCTAACAAAGATAAGCGAAAACCTTTGCTAAACTATCTCGTGCTCAATATAGTTTCTATTTGTTTTATTTTGTTGTTAGTGTTGCAGCTCAAAAAGCCTTAAAATGGCGGCAAAAACATACCAATATAGCCCAAGAGTTAAGACATAGATAGTTACAAGGCCCATAGGCATAAGAGATTCAATAAAATCGTAAGGGAAAGTGCATACTCAGACATGGACTCTGCAATTGGTACAAGAATACTGAAAATGAAGTAATTGAAGCCAATCCAGCGTATAACATAGGACCTCCTTTTGAGCGTAAGATAGGCCAGACAGCGATAGCTAAAAAGATACTTTACTGAATCATAATAGAGCTAAATAAATAACATGCTAGGCATCAACCATCATCTATCTATGTCACAATCCATCAGCTATTAACATTAATAGCTTCTTTAAGACAAAGACAACAATTAAGAACAGCAATAGCCTAATCAGTCATCAAATTAAAGCCTTTCATCTGGAGTATAAGTGCAGCTGGGCTCAGATGTAGATTAAGATTCTTGGTATGATTTCAATAAGGAAATCAGTGCTATTGGCAATCGAAGTGCATCCAGAACCAATCTTTTTGCCAAAAATAATAGCATCACATAACCTTAACAAGTCGAAGAGAAGGAAGAATAGGACTAGTTTTACAATGTTTTTAGGACGGAAACAGGGCTGAGAAGGCAGGGCAAGCCAAAGTGGTAGTGATAGTGTATTTTTGTAGTGTATTAGCAATTTAGGCGCACATTATATTGATGTTATCGAAGACCAAACCCATCCAAAAAGTGGAAGTCATATACAAGTGTTTCTGCAAACTTACCTTCGCCTCAATCAACACCTACCTCATCCACCTCTAGCAAGACCATAAACTCACAGTCTGCAACCCCAAAAAACTAATCTGCGACATGACTGAAGACAGACAGATCTACAGCTACGCCAAGGACAACACTAAAAACATCATAGTTACGAAGATAAACATCAAAAAGAAAGAAAGAAGTGAAAAAATTGTGGAGGTGGTCGCTTTGGCTGATGGTGCTAGTTTGAAGTAGATATAATAGCCTGACTAGCCTGATGAAGTATTCTAATAAAAAGTATTATAGAAAGAAGACCTTTTCAAGATAATAAAAAAAGGACTAATCGACAATCCTATAAAGATAGATAACAGGGGACGACCGAAAAAAGACCCAAAGGAAAAAGAGAGACACTAAATATCTAAGAAAAAACAGATTTATTACCACATTTTGCTAGATTCAACAAAAACAAAGCTATGTGGACATATTCAAAGTTATATCGGCGAAAAGATGTAAGAATAGAATTTTAAGGCAGAAAAATAGTGTGTTCGTGAGAAGGTGGGACTGTTTAATATGCTGATTTGGTACTAGCAGCACATGAGAAAGCAAAAGTTATGTAATTTTCATCATGGGAGTAGGCTTGCAAACTACGAAACCTACTTGAAGCGTTTGGTGAACTACTTTTTGGGGAAATGTCTACCCTCGCTCAGAGACAACATCTTGCTTAAAACTCAGTAAGGAATCATAATACCTGATACTAGGGCAGCCGGTGTTATCATACAATAGCTATTGCGATGGCTATTCATAAAGGAACACACTTTGTACATGTTGCGTATCAATCTAGAATGTCTAGAATGTGTCCCCTAAGACCTTAAAGATGCATGATCTCATTTATCAATTCAAGTATAATTAGTATATTGTTGAGTATTTATTGACACGTATCAGTGGTGGCCAAAGAGCACTTTGTCGTATATGGTGGGAGTCTCACTTTTACGCAAAGAACTTCCCAAAGCCTCACTTACGCGCTTACTGCTTATCCTCTTGTTGCTACTATGGTACGAATCTATCAAAATGGGCTACTAACTTATAAAACATTTCGCTGGACCATGGATAAATGCTTTGGAAGTCAACGGAATATGGTAGTGGCCTGGTCCCACCATTCCCTAAGGAACCTATATCTTGCCCTATAACAGTATAATGTGGCCCAGATCCACTCTTACTTTCTAGTCGTTTTGTAGCTTTTTAAACTTTATTTTGCTCTTTAGACGCAGCCATGTTTCCCTTGGAATTGAAGGAAGGTTGAACTATTTAGTGATTTGTATGATCACAGGTAGCATTTGCTGGTACATAAGTGTTTAGAATTCTTAGTTTTGCTACATGAGTTGTTTGATGCGAGTGATGGGAAACCCGTAAAGACAAGTCACTGAGGTAGCCAGGGCAGAGTAGTCGACCCCACTGTCTCTATACAGCTCGCCCAAGCCCAAGTACTATCTGACCTGAAGATGTCTTTTTTAGAACTTTTGATTGGGCAGTAGTTTCCACTACTAATAGACCTCTCCTTTTGCAATAAAGTATAGGTACCTCATTCGTTAATAACTTCGGATGACCATCTCGTCTTTTTGTATCAGTTTTACTTCATGTTCATTCAATAATAGCCTAAATTATTATTTAGAAAGGGCAAGGAAAGGATCGAGGTCTTAAAGACTTTAAGGTGTGGGTAGCTACTAAGGACTTGCGCTTTGATTCTATATCTTACTTATGCGCTTTTAAATATTTAATCGCATTTCGAAGTAAAATATTTGTTAAACTCGTCCTTGTTGGTAATTCTGCTAAAGTAACTATAGCTGATAGTAGAGCAAAGAAAGAGCCACTTTTGATTTTTTAATTTTCTTCATTATCTCAGGAAAACTGTGCTTTATTTCAGTCTACAGGTAATTTTGTGCTAGATGTCTGTTCTGATTGGCCTACTTTATTATAGTCGCCTTGGCTCTCTTTCCGAACGGAAAGTTTACTGCCTCTTTCTAACAGTGTTCGAGTCCTTATATGTATGTCTGAACCAACTCATAAAGTATGCTTATTCTCTGGTAGACAAGGCCAAACGCATAGTTGTTCACTATTGGAAAATCTCTGAGCCAGTAGACTAAGTCGTAAACAAAAGTGCTTTTTTACTCACTCAAGAGGTAGTCACAGCTATTAAGAGGCTCATTTGAGCTATCTAGGTCCAAGTCTATCGCTTCGATTAATTTTTTTATGGTCTAGTCGCTGCATTACTTGTTTTCGAACTTTCTCCAAAAAATACCTTTAAGTGCCAAGCCAAATCTTCTTCTGATCTAAGCCAAAATGCCTTCATCGATATCATCTTAATACTAAATAATAGTTTATGTTCTCAAAAGTCTAAGTTTAAGCTCAATAGGTGGCTAGCCGACCTAAGACTTTGGCTAGACTACTCCAGTTTTAGTGATGATTCTATTAGCTTATATGAGCTATTATAAGTCTTTGAGACCTGAATACTAGTGAACTTTATCTAGATTTGCGTTATTAAGGTATTTATCATCAGTGACCTATCGCAGCTTAGATTTCAGTTACTTCTTGCAAAACTTCATAAATTGATTGAAAAGTCTCTTTTTCGCATCACTCTTAACACACAGTCCAAGCCTTATTATCACTGAGCTGCATGTAGGGGCGTTGATCATAAGAGTAAGGAAAGCACATCCGGCCATGTTGAATACACTTATATACCTGAACTTTTGAGGTAAAAAATGGTTGGAGGCGAGGATAAGAGTAAAGGCGATACCGACTGCACCTCTTAGACCTCCATAGGTCAAAGCTATCACTTCTTTCCATGTAAGGCCATACCCTAGTTTAGCTAATTTCCACATAAAGACTCCGATAGAAAAGAATCGAGCGAAGGTCATTCCGACATACAATAGAAGCAAAAAGATGAGTTCCTTCGTACCGATGAGATCGATTAGATCAGGGTTGTTTAGCGAATGAAAGCCGACTATCATACCTCCGAGAATGAAAATGACAGTTTATGCCACAAAAACATAGACTTTCCAGATATGGTGAACCCTCTACCTTGACTAGGTTGTAAATTTAGTTCTACCAAAAGCAGCTATATACAGACCCATGGATACCAAAGCCATGATTCCGCTTATTCTTATGCCCAGATCCACGTACTAAGCGATGAAGTATACGAAATAGCAGCCTACTAGAGTCACATTGAAGCACAGTAGAGGCATGTTTTTGAATAACTTGATCAGTTATGTTACTGTTATGCCGAAAACGACCCCTAGAAGAACAGCTCCACATGTTAGCTCCAAGAATAAAAAAAAAATATCAGTAATTCCCAAACTATTTCCCTTGCACAGCTATAGACTGATCGTGAAAAGAATCATGCAAGTTCCATCGTTCAATAAACTCTATCCCTATATAAGCGAACTGAATTTCTTTGGGGCTCCTGCTTACTTAAGCAATGCCAGGACAGCCACTGTATCCGTACACGATAGAATAGAGCCAAACATAAAAGCCTGAGGGTAATCATAGTACGAATTATCGTATCCTATGAGTACTTTGATGAAGAACATGATAGCAAAGGCACTTACCATCACTGATGGAAAGGCCAAGATGAAAATTTGTTTAGCTTGTCTTCGGAATACGTACCAGTCACTGTTGAAAGAACTCTAGAAAATCAAAGGGGGTAAGAAGATTAACAAGATGCCTCTAGGGTCGATCTATGCAGTGGCTTTGATGGCTTGGCCGATAACTCCGAAGTTTTAGGCATATTTGCCCATGAGTATAGATACAACGAATAGGGTGGGGGTGTAGGGGAGGAACCTGAATTTTTTCTGCAGGCTCTTGATGATGATAGCGAGTGTGAGGGAGAAGAATAAGAAGAGCAAGACGAGCGCATCGGTCGTCAAGAGTCCCTTGATCATTCTGATATTTAATAATATGCTTTAAATTAAGAATGCGGTCGAATATTTACCAAACGCAATATTCTTCAAAATGCTAGTGATAAATCAATTCTGGGTGCATATTTTTCGACCCTTGAGCATCATCTTGCTCCTCATCTTTATATCAGGACGACACCCTGCATTAAAAACATATTACTTTTGATCCTCTATAGAGCTCTGCTTTGGCTACATTATCTATCTCCGATCATATAAATAAACGATCCATTCTTTTTGTCGTCATTGAATCTATTCCTTAACGAAAATTCAAAGTACTTGTCTCCGTATTGCTATATTAAAGGTCTTGTGTATGTGATTTAGCTCAAAATAGCGCTTTTCTAGTGATACATAGCCATTTGTTACTAAGCCCAGCCACTCTGATTTAAAGCTATTTGTTTTTATTTGTCAGGCTAGTCTCTAAAGCAGTTGTGCGACTTGATCGTTGATCTTTTCTCCAATACATGAGTATTAGCATTACTCTCAAAAGGATTGTACGACTCGTGTGCCCTGTATTGTTATTATTTCGACTGAAGACGTCTCTTGTGAACGTACTAGCTCTTTTGCGTTGCTAAAATAGCGTTTGGCGTGTTTTTTATTAATCTTTAATCAAATTATGAAACTATTTTACGGTTTAGAGGGCCGTTGGGTATTGAGCTCTAGGTCACTATTCTTTGGTTTGATCCTTTGCACCACTTTACTAAAGCTTTTCTTGCCTGCACTTCTTCTTTGAGTTCTATATCTTGTTTTCTAAACAATTCAATGCCACCCACTGGTCTCTGCTACATATCCTTACCTATTTTGACTGAACTTTGTTACTACTTGAAAATATTCAAAACTGCTTGATTTTTGCTTTGATGAGGGTACTAGCTGACTGCACTATGCTGTCTTTTGACCAGATTATATGTGCGTTCCTTGTGCATGAGTTGTGTGCGGGTGGGGAAGAAAGATTAGGCAGTTTTCATTATTATTATAGCTATACTCAATTATAGTCTCAACTGATGTTTAAATTTGTGAGGGTATTGACTAAAATGACATAAATCACTACAGTTTGCGTTTGACTAGATCTGGCCGTCGATATTTATTGCAAATCATTTGTTATACTTTTTTCTGAGGAATTCTGTTTTTGGACTGTACTGTGATTCTGATAAGAGTGTTCATTTTGCTGGAATCTTTCTTCATCATGGCAAACCAACTCAAATCCTATAATACTACAGAACTCGATCTCCATTAGAGGTATATTTCTTTTAAAGAATTACAATTTAGATAGTAGAAATTGCTCATATCTACGATGAAATTGTCAGCTGAATATTTATATTGTTACCTATTGATAGAATTTATAGATTTTATA
>Ga0169931_10000868_pt1 | contig 50284 bp, 42 predicted proteins | sample Kivu_15m_20L_FD_129675 | JGI IMG/M metagenome (GOLD analysis project Ga0169931, IMG submission 129675) | Freshwater microbial communities from Lake Kivu, Western Province, Rwanda to study Microbial Dark Matter (Phase II) - Kivu_15m_20L... | ecosystem: Environmental > Aquatic > Freshwater > Lake...
CTGGTCGGCTTCGTCGCGCTGTGGGTGGCGGGCATGAGCCAGCCGATCCTGATGGCGCGCACGGTGCTGTGGCTCTGGGTGCCGTTCGCGGTGCTGGCGGGCTGCGCGGCTGCCGGGCTCGACTGGCGGCGGCCGGCGCCGCGTGCGGCCGCGGTCGCGGCGGTGCTGCTCGCTGCGGCGACCACCGCCGGCTACCTGGAGGACCGTCCGCACCAGCGGCCCTGGCACGCGGCGCTGGTCGAGCTCGAGGCGCGGATCAAGCCGGGCGACGGCGTGCTGCTGCTGGACTCCGAGGTCGGCTGCGTGCTCGACCGGTACGCCGGCCCGGCGCTGAACGCAGCGCCCCAGGCGCGTTTGCACCTCGGTCGGTTCCAGACGTTCTGGTCGGGCCAGCGGCTGAACCTCGGCTGCAACGACCTGCCGCTGGTTGGCGCATCCGCGATCGGTCACCTGAACGGCGGCGCCGACTGGGTGCTCACCGGCGACGAGCGGCAGCGCAACGACCTCGAGCGGCTGCTCGCACGCGAGCGCGGCCGGCTCGAGGTGCTCGATCGCATCGTCATCGGGCGCTATCCGACCGCCACGCGGATCGTCGACCTCAGCCGTCGGCCGCCCGGATCAACCCCACGCTGACGACTTTCCGCACGGTCGCGGTGCACCGGTTGCCGATAGACTTGCGCCGTGACCCGCGGCGACCCGACGCCCCTCCGTTCCGATCCCGCGCTCGGCCGCGTCCTGGTGACCGGCGGGATGGGATTCATCGGATCCAATCTCGTGCGGCGCCTGGACGGGCTGGGCGCGGACGTGCTCGTCGTCGACAACCTGCTCGACGGACAGGGGGGCAACCCCTTCAACCTGCACGGTGCGTCGCCTCGCGTTCGCGTGCTGCGGCACGACCTGCGCGATGGCGCCGTGCTGCCGGGCCTGCTTGAGGGCCGCGACCTGGTGTTCAACCTCGCGGCGCAGACCAGCCACCTGGGCTCGATGACCGATCCGATGACCGACCTGTCGATCAACGTGACCGCGCAGCTGCAGCTGCTCGAGGCCTGCCGACGGCACGCGCCTCGGGCGCGCGTGGTCTTCGCGAGTACCCGTCAGGTCTACGGCGAGGCGCGCCGTCTGCCGGTCGACGAGACGCACCCCACGCATCCGCTGGACGTCAACGGCTGGAACAAGCTGGTGGCCGAGGGCTACCACCAGCTCTACCACCGGGTCTACGGGCTGCGCACCACCGTGCTGCGCCTCACCAACACCTACGGACCGCGGATGCGCGTGCGCGATGCGCGCCAGACCTTCGTCGGCGCCTGGATCGGTCGGGCGGTCCGCGGCGAGCCCTTCGAGGTCTGGGGCGGCGAGCAGCTGCGCGACCTCTGTCAGGTCGACGACCTGGTCGATGCGTTCGTCGCCGCCACCGCGCCGGCGCTCGAGGGCGGCGTCTACAACGTGGGCGGCGCCTCGGCGGTGACGCTGCGCGAGCTGGCCGACGTGCTCGCCCGGGTCTCGGGCGGGGGCTACGAGATCCGTCCGTTCCCGGCCGAGCGCAAGCGGATCGACATCGGCGACTTCCACGCCGACGACACGCTGTTCCGCAGCCTCACCGGCTGGCGGCCGCGCATCGGCCTCGAGGCCGGGCTGCGCGCCGCGGTCGACTACTACCGCGAGCACCTCGCGCACTACGCATGAACGCACCCGTCGAAGACGTCCGCGCGACGCGGATCCTCCAGGTCGACCCGCGGGCCGGCTACCTCGAGCGGCGCGACGAGATCGACGCGGCGATCGGCCGCGTGCTGCACAGCGGCACCTACATGCTCGGCGACGAGGTCCACGCGTTGGAGGCCGCGTTCGCTCGCCACGCGGGCGCCGCCCACGCGGTGGGCGTGGCCAACGGCACCGACGCGATCGCGCTCGGGCTGCGCGCGCTCGGCGTGCGGCCGGGCGACCGCGTCGCCACGGTCTCGCACACCGCGGTGGCGACGGTGGCTGCGATCGCGATGGCGGGCGCCGAGCCGGTGCTGATCGACATCGACCCGGTGCGGCGGACCATGGATCCGCAGCACCTCGCCGACACGCTCGCCGCGGTGCGGGTGGCCGCGGTGGTGGTCGTGCACCTGTACGGGCAGCCGGCCGACGTCGCGGCGATCGCCGACGTGGCCCGCCGTCACGGCGCGCGCCTGATCGAGGACTGTGCGCAGGCGCACGGCGCGACCTGGCACGGCGTGCGCGTGGGCGGCCTGGGCGACGCCGCCGCGTTCAGCTTCTACCCGACGAAGAACCTCGCCGCCTTCGGCGATGGCGGCCTGGTGACCACCGGGGATCCGCAGGTCGCACGTCGCCTGCAGGCGCTGCGCCAGTACGGCTGGGACGACGCGCGGCTCAGCCGCGAGCCCGGGGTGAACAGCCGGCTGCACGAGCTGCAGGCCGCGATCCTGAATGCGCGGCTGCCGTTCCTGGATCTCGACAACGCGCGCCGCGTCGCGATCGCCGACCGCTACGACGCGCTGCTCGACGGCGCGCCGCTGCGGCGGCCGGTGCGGTTCGCCGACAGCGCGCCGGTGTTCCACCAGTACGTGGTCGAGGTCGACCGGCGCGACGCGCTGCGCGAGGCGGTCTCGGCGCGCGGCGTGGCGACCGGCGTGCACTATCCGGTGCCGGTGCACCTGCAGCCGGCCTGGCGGTCGACCGTGCTCGGCCCGGGCGGTCTGCCGCACACCGAACGGGCCGCGGCGCGCGTGCTCAGCCTGCCGATGTACCCGCAGCTCGGCGAGCGCGAGGCCGAGCATGTCGCGGGCACGCTGCGCGCCGCGCTCGCTCAGCCCCGGTAGAGCAGCGCCACGCCGACGCAGATCAGCGCGATGCCGGCCGCCTGGGACCAGCCGACCGGCTCGGCCCACAGCAGCGCGCCGAGCACCGCGATCGCGACGTAGCTGACCGCCACGCTCGGGAACGCGACCGACACCGGGATGCCCTGCAGCGCGACCAGGTAGGCGAGCGCCGAGCCCACGTAGCACACCAGGCCGAGCACGGTCGGCACGCGCAGCAGCTGCGTCCACAGGTCGGAGGCGCCGACCGCGCCCGCCTTCAGCAGCAGCTGGCCGCAGATGCCCGCGGCGATCGCGGCCGCGAGCGCGGCGTGGTGCGCGGTCACGTCGCGGGCTCCGACGGCGGTGCACCCGCCGGAGGCGGCGGTTGCGGCGCGTGCGGTTGCGGTGCGCGCGCCGGTCCGACCACCTCGCGGACCACCGACTGCGGCTTGCGGTTGGCCGCGAGCACCAGGTTGCCGAGGTACTCGCCGAAGATGCCGAGCATCAGCAGCTGCACGCCCGACAGGACCAGCGTCGCGGCGGCGAGCGACGCCCATCCGGCCGGCGTGCGGCCCGCGAACGCCTCGTACAGCACCACCGCGGTGCCGAGCGCGCCCAGCACGACGAACGTCAGCCCGATCGCGGTCGCCATGCGCAGCGGCTTGATCGAGAAGTTCACGAACAGGTTGAGCCACAGCCGCACCAGCTTGCGCACCGTGTAGTTGCTGCGGCCCTCGCTGCGCGGCAGGTGCTGGACCTCGATGCTGTCGATGCGGCCGGCCACCTGGAGCACCAGCCCGTCGACGTACGGGAACGGGCCCTCGTAGCGGATCACCTGGCGCACCACGAACGCGCTCATGCAGCGGAAGCTCGACAGGTAGAGTCCGCGCGGCTTGTCGAGCAGCCAGTCGGCCACCGCGTTCGCGAAGCGGCTGCCGAGATTGCGCCACAGCGCGTGCCGCTTCTCGGGATAGCGCGTATAGACCACGTCCCAGTCGCCGTCGCGAGCGTGCTCGTAGAGCCGCAGCGCCTCGGAGATCGGGTTCTGCAGGTCGTCGTCGACCGTGATCACGAAGTCGCCGCGCGCGTGCCGCAGCCCGGCCATCACCGCGTTGTGCTCGCCGCAGTTGCGCGCGAGGCTGACCAGCGTGACCGGCAGGTCGGTGCGGCGGGCGAGCGCCCTGCAGACCTCGCCGCTGTCGTCGGGGCTGCCGTCGTCCACCAGCACGACCTCGTGGCCGCCGTCGATGCGCAGCTGCGCGATCGCGTCGACCACCCGGCCGATCGTCCGTGCGCCGCGGTACACCGGCACGACGAAGCTGAGCGCGCAGCGACCGGTCACTTGCGGCCCACCGCGAGCACCGAGCCGCCGACCGGGTAGCGCAGACCGAGCTGCGCGATCCGACGCTCGACGCCGACCACCGCGGCGAGTGCCGCATTCAGCGGCCGCGCGGGAACCGAGACGTCGCTGTGCGCGTCGCCGGTGCCCGGTCGCAGCCGCCGCAGCACCATCACCGGGAACAGCAGGCTGTTCCAGTGCCGGACCGCGATCGCGCCGAAGCCCGCGTCGGCCAGCAGCCCGCGGACCTCGGCGCGGTCGAAGCGGCGCACGCTGTGCACGCGCCGGTCGTGATAGGAGGCCAGCCACCGGAACGCCGGCAGGTTCAGCACCAGCAGACCGCCGGGGGCCAGGCAGCGGAACGCCTCCCGCAGCGCACGCGCCGGGTCGACGCTGCGGTGACACAGCACGTCGGCGCTGACGATCGCCCCGAAGGTCGCCTCCGGGAAGGGCAGCGCATCGACCGAACCGACCACCACCGGCACGCCGGCCTTGGCGCGGGCGCGGGCGGCCGCCCGCTCGAAGCGGTCGAGCCCGACCATCGGCCGCCCGGGGGCGGCGCGCACCAGCCGCGCGAGCAGCCCGCCGGTGCCGCAGCCTGCGTCCAGCAGCGGCGCGCCGGCCGGCAGATCGCCGTCGCGCAGCGCATCGAGCAGGTTCGCGTGCAGGCCGCGGTACCACCACAGGCGGTCCTCGGCCGCGTCCATCCGATCGTATTCGACTGGATCCAAGCACCGCTCCGCGGCGGCTCCGACGCGGCGACTATACCCGTTGCGTCCGGGGCGTCGCGTGGCATCTGTTACGCTCGCTCGCGATGACGACGAGCCTCGAGCCGGGGGTCACCGCCACGCTCGCCGCGGCCGCGGCGGTGCTGGTGCTCGGGCGGGCCATGGTCGGGCGCATCCCGGTGCTCGCGCGCTACTCGATCCCGGCGGCGGTCGCGGGCGGCCTGCTCGCGGCGGCCGGCGTGGCCGCGCTGCACGTTGCGGGCGTGCGGGTGCGGTTCGACGGCTCGATGACGCCCGCGCTGATGCTCGCGTTCTTCGCGTCGGTCGGGCTCGGCGCCGACCTGCGCCTGCTCGCGCGCGGCGGCGTGCGGCTGATCGCCTTCACCTCTGCGATCGCGGCGATGCTGATCGTGCAGAACCTGATCGGGGTCTCGATGGCCTCGCTGCTCGGGCTCGACCCGCTGGTCGGTCTGCTGGCGGGGTCGATCACGCTGTCCGGCGGGCACGGTACCGGCGCTGCCTGGGGCCAGAAGCTGCAGGACGACTACGGCGTGGCGGGGGCGCCCGAGATCGCGCTCGCGGCGGCGACCTTCGGGCTGGTCGCCGGCGGTCTGGTCGGCGGCCCGGTCGCGCGCCGGCTGGTCGACCGTCTGGCCGCGCGGGGCTCGCCGCTGGGAACCCCCCACGACCCCGGCCCGGTCGCGACACCGGGGGGCGATTCCCCGAGCGTCGACCGGCTGATCGTGACGCTGCTGCTGATCACCGGCGCCATGACGATCGGTACCGCGCTCGCGCGCTGGACCGCGCACCCGTCGTTCGCGCTGCCAGCGTTCGTGTGGACGCTGTTCGCCGGCGTGCTGCTGCGCAACGGGCTGGCCGCCGCGCGCGTGCACGAGGTCGACGACCGCGCGCTCGCCTTCGTCGGCGAGATCGCGCTCGCGCTGTTCCTCGCGCTCGCGCTGATGGGGCTGCGCCTGTGGGAGGTGGCAACGCTCGCGGCGCCGCTGCTGGCGATCGTCGTCGTCCAGATCGCGGCGGTGGCCGCGCTCGCGACGCTCCTCACCTTCCGGATCCTCGGTGCGGACTACGAGGCCGCGGTGATGGTGGCCGGTCAGTGCGGCTTCGGGCTGGGCGCGACGCCGACCGCGATCGCCAACATGCAGGCGGTCACCGCGCGCTTCGGCCACGCGCCGCAGGCGTTCATCGTCGTGCCGGTGGTCGGTGCGTTCCTGATCGACCTGATGAACGCGCTGACGCTCGGCGGCTTCGTCGGCTGGCTCGGCGCCGGCCGCTGAGCAGCGCCGCGCGCGGTCGTTGCGCGCCGACGGCGCGCCCGCTCAGCCCTCGGCTTCGAGGCGGCGGCGCTCGTCGCGGTGCGCGTGGGCGATGAGTTCGCCGAGCACCCGGTCGGCCATTCCATGCTCGACCTGGCAGGTCCCGGCGGCCACGTGACCGCCGCCGCCGTAGCGCAGGCACAGCTCGCCGACGTTGGTCGCGCAGGTGCGCTCGAAGATCGACTTGCCCACCGCGAACACCTGATTCTGCTGGCGCAGGCCCCACATGCGGTGGACCGACAGATTGCACTGCGGGAACAGCGCGTAGATCATGAACCGGTTGGTCGCCCAGATCGGGTCCTGATCGCGCAGGTCGAGCACGACCACGTTGTCGTGCACCGTCGAGGCCGCGAGCAGCTGGTCGACCGCCTTCGGCTCGTGCTCCAGATACAGGTCGACGCGCTCGCGCACGTCCGGCAACGCCAGGATCTCGCCCACCGACAGCGTGCGGCACGCGTCGATCAGCGCCATCATCAGCTGGTAGTTCGAGATCCGGAAGTTGCGGAACCGGCCCAGCCCGGTGCGCGCATCCATCAGGAAGTTGAGCAGCGTCCAGCCCTTCGGGTGCAGGCACTCCTCGAGCGTGTAGTTCGCCGAGTCGGCCTGGTCGACCGCCTGCATCAGGTCGTCGTCGACGTTCGGGAACGCCTCGGCGCCGCCGTAGTAGTTCCAGACCACGCGGGCGGCCGACGGCGAGTCGCCCTCGATCACGTGATTGCCCACGTGCGAGGTGTTGCGCACGGTCTCGGAGTGGTGGTGGTCGAACGCGAGGTGCGCCGACGCGACGTAGGGCAGGTTGGTCGTGATGTCCCGGCCCGTGATCTCGACCTTGCCGTCCTGCATGTCCTTCGGGTGGACGAACAGGATCTCGTCGATCAGGTCCAGCTCCTTGAGCAGGACCGCGCACACCAGCCCGTCGAAGTCCGAGCGGGTGACGAGGCGATACTTGGGATGCGACATGGCGACTCCTCGCGGCGGATTACAGGATTGCCGCCGGACACCGCGCATCCCACCGTCGGCCGATGGGCGGACGCGGCCGGGAGGCGGCCGGATGTGGCCTACAGGGGTCGCGCGCGGCAGCGGCGCGACGCCGCACGCGTCGCACCGGGCCTACCATCCGGGTCATGGCGCACGGCTACCTGATCGCCTTCCTGCTGTCGTTCGGACCGACGGTGTCCAACTCGTTCGCCCGGTTCGCCTACGCGCTCGTGCTGCCGGCGATGCGCGAGGACCTCGTACTCGACTGGTCGAGCGCGGGCGGGCTGAACACCGCGAACGCGTTCGGCTATCTGGCCGGCGCGGTGCTCGCGCGGCTGGCGGTCGCGCGGGTCGGCAACCGCGCGCTGTTCGCGATCGGCATGGTGGTCACGTCGCTCGCGCTGTTCGCCACCGGACTGACCCGCGACCTCGGCGGCCTCGCGGCGGCGCGGGTCGCCTCGGGCGTGGGCGGGGCGCTGGTGTTCGTCTGCGGCGGCGCGCTGTCGGGCAACGTGTTTCCCGGGCGGTCGGAGCGCGCGACCACGACGATCGCGATCTACTTCGCCGGCGGCGGCATCGGGCTGATCCTGTGCGGGGTCGCGGTACCGCTGCTGCTGCAGTCGGCGGGCGACTCGGCCTGGCCGCTCGCCTGGCAGGCGATGGGAGCGACCGCGCTGGCGATGACCGTCGCGTCGCTCTGGGCTGCGGCGCGGATCGACGAGCCCGGCGCGGCGCCCGGCAGCGCCCGCTGGCGGCTCGCCCCGTTCCTGCCGCAGTTCCTCGCGTACGTGTGTTTCGGCCTGGGCTACATCGGCTACATGACGTTCGTGATCGCGTGGGTGCGGATCAACGGCGGCGGCACCGGGCTGGTGATCCTGGTCTGGGTGGTGCTCGGCGCAGCCACGCTCGCCGCGCCGGCGATCTGGGCCGGTCCGTGCGAGCGCTGGCGGGGCGGACGCCCGCTCGCCGCGGTGATGGCGGTGCTCGCCGCCGGCGCGGCGCTGCCGATGGCGTCGGTGCACCCGGTCGCGATGCTCGCCTCGGCGGCGCTGTTCGGCGCCTCGATGTTCAGCGCACCGTCGGCGGTGAGCAGCCTGATCAAGCACAGCCTGCCCAAGCCCGCCTGGGGCTCGGCGATGGCGACCTTCACGGTCGCGTTCGCCGCGAGCCAGATCGCCGGCCCGGTTGCGACCGGCTGGGTCGCCGACCGCTTCGGATCGCTCGCCCCCGGGCTGACCGCGTCGGCCGCGGTGCTCGGGCTGGGCGCTCTGCTCGCGCTCGCGCAGCCGGACCGGCGCGGCGCGCCCGGCTGAACCGCGCGCGGCGGCTCAGCGCGTCTCGAACAGCCCGGAGTCGCGCATCGCGGCCACGCCGGTGCGCGCGAGGCCGGCGACCTGCACCGCCGCGTCCTCGGCGCGCGGGGAGGTCGCGCGCACCGACCAGAACTCGCGGCCGCTCGCCGCGTCGATCAGCGCGGTATGGGACGCGTACGCGGTGAGCGGACGCGCGGCGCCGCCGATCGGGATCGACACGCCGACGCCGCCATAGCCGAAACCGCCCCGACCGAACCCGCCGCCCAGCCCGAACCCGAACGTCGGTCCGGGGGCCGGCGCCACGACCCCGGCGACCGTGATCGACGACAGCACCGCGACCGTCGCACCCGCCTCGCGTGCGCTGCGGGCGATCGCGTCGGCGGGGGCCGACGCGTCCGCGGGCTGGGGCGCGACCACCGGGCGTGCGCCGGCCTCGCGCAGCGCGGCCGACAGCCGGTCCTCGCACAGCCGGGCGAGCGTGCCGTCGGGGCCGCGGCACGACACGAGTACCGGCGCGTCGCGCAGCGTGCGCGAGGCGAACGACGGGTCCGACCACTGGCCGTCGTGGCGGGGCGCCGCGCAGGCGGTGAGCAGCGCCGCGGTGGCGAGCGCCAGGAGCCGGAGGGTCTGGGTCATGGAGGGTTCCCGGGGAGGGGTGCGGGTTCGGCGCGGACGGTGGGATGCGGGACGCGGCATCGGGGTGCGGTGCGGGATCGCCGCCTCAGCCCGATCGCCGCGTGAGGCCCGAGCGCACCGCGGCGCCGAGCAGCGCGAGCAGTACGCCGCAGCCCGCGATCAGCGGCCCCCACCCGAGCCACGGACCGAGCCGCGCGCCCGCCGCGACGCCGGCCGACTGCCCGAAGAAGATCGCCACGGCGAACAGCCCGACCGCGGTGGCGCGCGACTGCGGCGCGAGCTGGGTCGCCAGCGTCTGCAGCGTATTGTGCAGCATGTAGAAGCCCAGCCCCGCGACGCCGCAGCACGCGATCGCGCCGCCCCAGGCGCCGAGCGGCCCGCCGAGGGTCGTGGCTGCGACCACCGCGCCCAGGCCGACGGCGATCAGCAGCCCGCCGGCCACGGCGAGGCCGGGCTCGCCCAGGCGGGCGATCCAGTGGCGCGCGGTGGTCGCGTACGCAAGCCCGCCCGCGCCCACCGCCGCGACCGCGGTACCGGCGGCGGCGAGCGTGAGGCCGGCGCGCTCGTGCAGGAACGTCGGCACGAAGGCGAGCGCGCCGAACATCAGCGCACCCTCGGCCGCGGCCGCCGCGAGCAGCGCCGGCGCGCCCGGGCGGCTCAGCACCGCCCACCAGCCCTGCACCAGCGAGCGCGGCGGCTGCTGCGGCGGCGGCGCGCCCCGCGCGTGCAGGCGCAGCGCCAGCAGGCCGGGCACGACGAACGCGGCCGCGAGCGCGACGAACGCGGCGCGCCAGCCGACCGTGTCGGCGGCGATCCCGCCGAGCACCTGCCCGGCGATCATGCCGGTCAGCGTGCCGGTGGCCAGCCGCGCGAGCGTCGCCTGGCGCTGCGCGTACGCCACCCTGTCGCCGACGTGCGCGATCGACAACGGGATGATCGCGGCGCACAGCGCGCCGGTGGCCAGCCGCGCCGCCGACAGCGCCGGCAGCGTCGGCGCGACCGCGCAGGCGATCGAGCCCAGGCTCGCCGCGAGCGCGGCCCACCCGATCACCCGCAGCGTGCCGACGCGGTCGCCGAGCGGGCCCCAGAGCAGCTGCATCAGACCGTAGCCGAGCGTGAACAGCACGATCACCGGCGCGGCCTGCGCGGCGTCGGCGTTGAACTCGCTCGCGAGCGCCGGCAGCATCGGGTCGGCGATCCGCACCGAGGCCATGCTCGCGAAGCCGGCGGCGGCCAGCGCCGGCAGCGCTCCGACGCTCGCGCCGGCGCTCGGGGCGCTCAGGGCGAGGTCTGCCGGAAGGTGTCGCAGGCCTGCAGGCTGCCGGTGCGCATGCCCACCGAGAACCAGTGCACGCGCTGCTGGCTCGAGCCATGGGTGAATGCGTCGGGCACGACCACGCCGGAGCCGCGGCGCATCATCCGGTCGTCGCCGATCTGCGCGGCCGCGTTCAGGCCTGCCTCGACGTCGGTGCGGTCGATCCAGCCGCGCGCCTTCTGCGAGTGGTGCGCCCACACGCCCGCGTAGCAGTCCGCCTGCAGCTCGAGTCGTACCGACAGCGCGTTGGACTGCCGCTCGCCCGCGCGCTGCTGCAGCCCCTGCACCTCGCGCATCGTGCCCATCAGCTGCTGGATGTGATGGCCGACCTCGTGCGCGACCACGTAGGCGGCGGCGAAGTCGCCGGGCGCCTGGAACTTGCGCTGCAGGTCGTCGTAGAAGGTCGTGTCGATGTAGACGGTCTGGTCCAGCGGGCAGTAGAACGGGCCGGAGGCGGACTGGCCGGTCCCGCACGCGGTGGGCGTGCGGCCGTGGAACATCACGAGCCGCGGCGCCCGGTACTGCGCGCCCATCTGCCGGAACAGCGCCTGCCAGACGTCCTCGGTGCTCGCGAGCACGACCGACGTGAAGCGGCCGGCCTCGTCGGTGACCGGCCCGGTGCGGCCCTCGACCCGCTGCGGCGCACCGCCCGACGAGCCCGCACCCTCGATCAGCCCGAGGGTCACCATCGGGTTGATGCCGAAGATCCAGCTCGCGAGCAGCGCGAGGATCACCCCGACGATGCCCACGCTCCCGCCGCGCCGCACGGCGCCGCCACGGCCCGCGCCGCGCCGGTCTTCGACGTGCTCGCTCTGACGTTGGTCTTCCCAGCGCATGGCTCTCCCCGCGTTGCGCACAGCCGGGCGATTGTAGCCGCGGGCCCGGTCGCGGGTCATCGGCCGCCTGGGCACGAGGCCCGGGAGCGGCGCGCTTCGGGTTCCGGCACGCCGGATTGACGTCCCCGGCGCAGCGCCTAGACTGCCGCCAGCGCGCCGCAGGCGCTTCAGGGACCCGCAGATGTCGCAGTCGGATACCGAACCGGTCCACGCCGAATACGGCCGGATCACCCAGACCGAGATCGACCGGATCCGCGCCCGCTTCGGCAAGGTCTACCCGATCGAGTTCCCGTTCGTGCGCCACGTGAACCGCGACAGCATCGAGCACGTCGCGCGCGCGATCGGCGACGCCAACCCGCTGTGGCTCGACCCGCAGCACGCGGCGCGTTCGCGCTACGGCCGGCTGGTCGCGCCCCCGGCGCTGCTGTACGCGGCCGCCTGGGGCAGCTGGGACCTGCGCCGCGGCCAGGGGCTGCCCGGCGTGCACGGGCTGCATTCGAGCGACCGCTGGCTGTACCACCGTCCGCTGCTCGACGGCGACGTCGTGCACGCGACCAAGACCCCGGTGCGGCTCGACGAGATGACCGGCAAGTGGACCGGCCGCGCGATGCTGCAGGCCGACGAGATCCGCTTCTACAACCAGCGCGACGAGCTCGTCGCGCTGCAGGTGTTCTCGGCGATCCGCGGCGAGCGCGAGGCCGGCAAGAAGGCCGGCAAGTACGCGAACGTGAAGAAGGCGGTCTACACCGACCAGGAGATCGAGCGGATCGACCGCGAGATCGCGGCCGAGGAGGTTCGCGGCGCGACGCCGCGCTGGTGGGACGACGTGCAGGTCGGCGAGCCGATGCAGCCGCTGGTGCGCGGCCCGCTCACGGTCTCCGACATGATCGCCTGGATGATGGGCATCGGCTCGCCGCACATCCGCAGCGGCCAGCACTGGCTCGCCTACCGCCGGCGCTCGCCCAAGGTGGCGGTGAAGGACCCGGTCACGCGGATCCCCCAGGCGGTCGAGCGCGTGCACTGGGACCCGTACATGGCCGCCGAGATCGGCATGCCCGACGCCTACGACTACGGTTCGCAGCGCGGCGGCTGGGCCACGCACTTCCTGACCAACTGGGCCGGCGACGACGGCTGGGTCGCCGAGTGCTTCCCGTTCTACCGCGGCATGAACTTCATCGGCGACGTCACGCGCATCCGCGGCGAGGTCGTCGCGAAGTGGACCGGCCGCAGCGGCATCGGCTACGTCGACGTGAGGTTCGAGAGCATCAACCAGCGCGGCGAGAACATCATGCCCGGTACCGGCACGATCGCGCTGCCGCACCGCGGCGCGCGGCTGCCGGACTTCCCGATCGACTGCGTTGCCGACCGGCCCTGAGCGCGGCTGCGGGCTGACGATGAGCGCTGCCACCGCACCGGCCGGCCGACCCCTCGAGGGCCTGCGCGTGCTCGACCTCACGCACGCGGCCGCCGGCCCGTTCGCCAGCATGTTCCTCGGCGACCTGGGCGCCGAGGTGATCAAGGTCGAGAAGCCCAAGGGCGGCGACGGCGCACGCACGATGGGCGTGCCGATGCCCGGCTTCGGGCCGAAGGACTCGGACTACTTCGTCGCGCTCAACCGCAACAAGCGCGGCATCGTCGTCGACCTCGGCCGGCCCGAGGGCCAGGCACTGGTGCGCGAGATGGTGCCGTCGTGCGACGTCGTGCTCGAGAACTTCCGCCCGGGCGTGACCGAGCGGCTCGGGCTCGGATTCGAGCAGCTGCGCGGTCTGCGTCGCGGGCTGGTCTACGCGTCGATCTCCGCGTTCGGCCCGCGCGGGCCCTGGTCCGAGCGGCCCGCCAACGACATCATCATGCAGAGCGTCTCGGGGCTGATGGGCATCACCGGCGAGGTCGGCGGCGGGCCGGTGCGCATCGGCGCGCCGATCTCGGACTTCTCCAGCGGGCTCTTCATGCTGTCGGGCGTGCTTGCCGCGCTGTTCGCGCGCGAGCGCCACCCCGAGGGCCAGCACGTGCAGGTCGCGATGCTCGAGGCCTCGCTCAACATGATGGCGAACTACGTGCCGTCGGTGGCCACGCTCGGTGCGCGCGTCGGCCGGCTGGGCCGCGGCCATGCGCAGATCGTGCCCTACCAGGCCTTTGCGTGCGCCGACGGCGAGTACCTGATGATCGGCGCGTTCACGCGCGGCTTCTGGCACAACCTGTGCCGTGCGCTCGGCCGCGACGCGTGGATCGCCGATCCGCGATTCGTCACCAACGCCGCGCGGCTCGCGAACCGCGCCGAGCTGGTCGGCCTGCTCGAGGCGATCTTCGCGACGAAGCCGCGCGAGGCCTGGAGCGCGATCATGACCGAGGCCGACGTGCCGAACAGCCCGGTCTACGAGCTGCACGACGCGATCCGCTCCGAGCAGGTCGTGCATCTGGGCTCGCTGATCGAGGTCGGCGAGGGCGCCCGCTCGGTGACCCTGGCCCGCAGCCCGATGCGCGTCGCGCAGTGGGGCCCCGACCGCGTCGAGCCTGCCCCGGGCCCCGGGCGCGACACGCGCGCGGTGCTGCGCGAGGTGCTCGGCCGCGACGATGCGGCGATCGACGCGCTCGCCGCCGCGGGCGTGGTCGACCTCGGCGCGCGCGGCGCCGACTGAACCCGCACCGAGCCCCGGGACCGCCTCGATGAGCCCGCCCCGGTCCGGTCGTGCCGCGCTCGCCGGCCTGCGCGTGCTCGACCTCGGCCACCAGTACGCCGCGGCCAACGCCTGCGCGATCCTCGCCGACCTCGGCGCCGAGGTCGTGTCGGTCGAGCACCCCGAGGGCAACGCGATCCGCACGATGCTGCCCAAGAAGGACGGGCAGTCGATGTGGTGGAAGGTGTCGCAGCGGAACAAGACCCAGGTCACGCTGAACCTGTCGTCGCCGCGCGGCCGCGAGCTCCTCCTGCGGATCGCTCCCGAGTTCGACCTGCTGGTCGAGAACTTCCGGCCCGGAACGCTCGAGAAGTGGGGGATCGGTCCGGCCGATCTGGAGCGCGCCGGCGCGAGCCTGACGATGGTGCGGGTGAGCGGCTACGGCCAGACCGGGCCGTACCGCGACCGGCCGGGCTTCGGCACGATCGGCGAGGCGATGAGCGGCTTCGCGCACATGAACGGCTACCCCGACGGGCCGCCGACGTTCCCGTCGACCACGCTCGCCGACGGCGTCGCCTCGATCTGGGCGGTGGTGGGCGCGCTCGCCGGCCGGCTCGCGCGGCTGCGCGACGGTCCGTCGTGCGGCGTCGAGGTGGTGGACGTCGCGCTCTTCGAGGGCCTGTTCCGGATCGTGCCGACCCAGATCCCGACCTTCCAGCAGACCGGCGTCGTGCAGAAGCGGCCCGGCAACTACCTGGGCGACCACGGCGTGCTGCGCAACGTCTACGGCTCGCGCGACGGGCGCTGGATCGCGGTGTCGGCGGTGGGCCCGGTGGCGATCCGCCGCGTAATGGTCGCCGCGCGTGCCGACGCGCAGGTCGCCGAAATCGACGCCGGCGTGATGGACGCGCGCGAGACCGCCGCGGTCGAGGCGTTCCTCGGCCGCTGCAACGAGCATCTGCTCGCGTGGTCGGCCGCGGCCGACTATGCGGCGCTGAGCGCCGACCTGACCGCCGCCGGCGCGGTCTTCAGCCCGATCTACTCGGCGGCCGACATCGTCGACGACCCGCACTACCGGGCGCGCGACGACCTGGTCACCGTGCAGGACCCGGAGCTCGGCCCGCTGACGATGCAGGGCATCGTGCCCAAGTTCCCGCAGCGGGACCACCGCGTGACGCACGCCGGCGGCGAGCGCGGCCGCGACAACGCGCGCTTCTGGGGCGAGCGCGGACTGTCGCCGCAGGCGATCGTGCAGCTGCGCCGCGACGGCGTGCTCTAGCGAGGCGGCGCCCGCCGGCGCGGCCTCGCACCGGGCGGGCGCGGCGCGGGGCGGGAGGTATGATCGCGTCGGCGGGCCTCTAGCTCATGGTGGTCAGAGCAGCGGACTCATAATCCGTTGGTGCCGGGTTCGACCCCCGGGGGGCCCACCGGCATTCATTGGCCTCTTGGCGGTAGGACTTGCTCACTGGTCCAGAGTGTTGTCCCGCCAGGTGCCAAGAGGGTGCCTGGATCGCCCCGCTACCGAGACCACCCTATCCCAACCCAGCGTCTCGGCGATGGTTCGTCAGCACGCTCTCTGCGAGCCCGGGTGCTTCACGTAGGGGAGGGTCGTGATGGAGTCGAGCAACTCCTCGATCACAGGGGCGATCCGGCGCGCGCGCGCCGGGTTGCGCGCGAGCCCGTAAGCGATCTCCATCGCGGTCACGCTGCTGACCGCAACCTCCTTCGGAGCGCATGCGAGCAAGGCCTGCTGAACCAGGGGCTCGCCGCGCACGAAGTCGGAGGCTGCAGGTACATCTCCAGCGCCTGGCGGATCACCGCGCTGCGCGAGCTGTGCTGCTCCCGCGCCAGGCGGTCGAGCGAGCTGTCGAGTTCGTCCGGAAGGCAGGAAGTGATGTGCATCGAGCAAGCTTCGGACACGCATACATGTGCCGCAACCCGATCCATGCCAAGGGTCGAGCCCTCGTAGAACAAGGCGTTGGCAGATCTGTGCACGAACTGCGTGCCGTTGCGCGCGAGGCGCCTTGCGCGCCCCCTCGCGCCCTGCGCTGCGCTGCGCCGTGGCGGCGCGTCGGTGTGCCCGCTGGAGGCGGGCGACGGCAGCGGCGGCCGGTCGACGCCGGTACGCGTGGAGCCGTGCTCGCCCGGCTGACCGTCAGTCGCCGGTGCGGGCCGGCCCGTCGTGGAACGCCGGCCACATCAGCCGCACCGGCTCGCGGTCGCTCGCGTACGCCCAGCAGCTGTCGATCTTGGTCGGGCGGCCGTTCGCATCCACCGCCTGGGGCTGCCGCTGCCGCACCTGCGTCAGCGTCTGGAACGCGGTGCTGCCCAACGGCGCGAGCATCTCCATCAGGTGCGTGCAGCCCGCCCGCCCGCCCAGCCGCTGGCGCACCGCCGACGACCAGCCCGAGCCGATCCGCAGTCCGACGAGCGACTTCATCGCGCCAGCGGCCTCGGGGCACACCGGCCACGGCGCCGCGTCGGTGCATGCGTGTACGTCGTGCACCCGCAGGTCCTCGTCGACCACCAGCCGCACCCACATCTCGTGCAGGGCCTCGCCCGCGGGCAGCGTGCGCCCGCTCGCAAGCCGGATCGTGGCCGCCTTGGTGTCGAGCAGGTGCGCCTCGACGTCGTACAGCCCGTCCGCGCGCCGGTAGCCGCGCATCTCGAGCCGGCGCGCGTGCACGTCCTCGCGCGGGCCGGACGGCGGCAGCGGCATCGCGGCGCTCCCGTCGCGCGCTCAGATCACGCCGTCGCGCAGCAGCGCGTCCAGCTCGTCGCGCGCCAGGCCGAGCCAGTCGCCGTACACCGCGTCGGCGTCCGCGCCGAGCGCGGAGCTCGGCCGCAGCGGCACCAGCGGCCCGCCGTAGCGCATCGGGCTGTGCGACACCGTGATCCGGCCGAACTCGGGGTGGTCGATCTCCTGCAGGCTGCCGCGCTCGTGCATGTTGCGGTCGGCCGCCACCTCCACCAGGTCGCGCACCGGCGCGTGCGGCACGCGGTGCGCGAGCAGCAGCGCCACCAGCGCGTCGCGCTTGAAGCCCTTCGTCCACGAGCCCACCAGCGCGTCGACGAAATCGATGTTCGCAACCCGGGTCTTCAGGTCGGCGAGCCGCGGGTCGGACTTCAGGTCCTCGCGGCCCATCGCGGCGAGCAGCCCGTGGAAGTGCCGGTTGTTGTTGCAGATGATCGCGACGTGCCCGTCGCGCGTCGGGTAGACGTTGTACGGCGCTTCGGCGAGCCCGCCGTGCCGGTTGCCGGTGCGCGGCGGCGCCTTGCCGCCGCGGCCGTGCATCATGCCCAGGTTCGACGACAGCGACGCGTAGATCGCCTCCTGCATCGACACCTCGACCACGCGCCCGCGCCCGGTCTGCTCGCGCTCGTAGAGTGCGGTGACGATGCCGCCGTACAGGTGGATGCCGGCGAAGAAGTCGGCGACCGCGGGGCCGGCCTTCACCGGCGGCGAGTCCGGGAACCCGGTGATGCTCATCACGCCGCACATCGCCTGCACGGTGACGTCCATCGCGGGGTAGTCGCGGTACGGTCCGGAGCGGCCGTAGCCCGAGCTGGACGCGTAGACGAGCCGCGGGTTGAGGCCCTGAACGACCTGCGGCCCGATGCCCAGCCGGTCGGTGACGCCGGGCGCGAAGTTCTCGACCAGCACGTCGGCCTTCGCGACCATCCGCAGCAGCAGGCCCTTGCCGCGCGGCGACTTCAGGTCCAGCCGCACCGAGCGCTTGTTGCCGTTGAGCATGGCGAACGGCAGCGCGGCGCCGCCCAGCCCCGCGCGGATGCGCAGGTGCTCGCCGCCGTGGGGCTCGACCTTGATCACGGTGGCGCCCGCGAGCGCCATCAGGTAGGTGGCGTACGGGCCGTTGTAGATGTGCGAGAGGTCGAGCACGACCACGCCGTCGAGCGGCTGTCGCAGCGCCGGCGCAGCCGAAGCATTGGAGGTCATCGTCGTCGCCCGCGGTTCAGAACGTGCCCATCGACAGGAAGCCGTCGACCGGGTCGAAGTCCTCGACGATCTTGCGGCCCACCAGGTCCTTCAGCGCCTCGGTGGCGCCGCCGCCGAGCGTGCCGTAGCGCACGCCGCGGTAGAAGCGCGACACCGGGTAGTCGTCGGTGAAGCCGTAGCCGCCGTGCACCTGGAGCGCCTCGCTGCACACGCGGATCGCCATCTCGTTGACGAACATCTTCGCGATCGCGGCCTCGTGCGGGTCGGGGAACGGGTTCGCGGTCAGCGCCGCGCGGTACAGCAGGCTGCGGCCGGCCTCGATGTCGCGGTACATCTCGGCGATCTTCCACTGGATGCCCTGGAACGCGCCGACCGACTGCCCTCGGATCCTGCGCTCGCGCACGTACTTGACCGCCTCCTCGAACGCGCCCTCGGCCAGGCCGAGCGACACGCTGGGGTTCAGGCAGCGCTGCGTGTTGAACGCCGACAGCAGCTTCTTGAAGCCGCCCTGGCGAAGGATCACGTTCTCCAGCGGCACCTCGACCTGGTTGAACTGGATCTCGGCGAGGTTCTCGCCGCCCATCGTGTGGTAGCGCGCGGTGACCTCGAAGCCGGGATAGTTGCGGTTGACCAGCACGCAGCCGATGCCGTCGCGCCCGGGCGTGCCGTCGATGCGGGTGAACACGACGAACCACTCGGCCTCGTCGGCGCGGCTGATCAGCGTCTTCACGCCGTTCACCACCGCGCGGTCGCCCCGGACCGTGGTGTTGGTGCGGTAGTTGGGCACGTCGGTGCCGGCGTGCGGCTCGGTCATGCACACCGCGAGCATCGCGTCGCCCGAGCACACCTTGGGCAGGATGTCGCGCTTCATGGTTTCGGGCGCGTAGGTGGAGATCACGCGCACCTGCACGCCCACCTCGCCCATCAGCGCCATCGCGGTCGCGTAGCAGGCCTTGGCCACCTCCTCGATCACCAGTGCGGTGTCGAGCACCGGCAGGTTCGAGCCGCCGTACTCCTCGGGGATCGACATGCCGAGCACGCCGATCTGCGCGAGGTCGCGCAGGTTGTCCCAGGGGAAGGTGCCGTCCATGTACTTGCGGGCCCGGTCGCGGAACCGGTCGCGGGCCAGTTCGCGCACGGTGCCGACCAGCGCGCGTTGCTCGGGGGTGAGTTGGAACCTCATGGTCTCGTCGTGTCGTCGGTGGGAAGTGGAGGGGATCGGCCCGCGGCCCGCGGCTCGCGCACGCGGGTGGGTTCGCGCAGCAGGTGACGGTAGTGGTCGCGGACCAGGTGCTCGAGCGCGCCCAGGTGCTCGGCCATCGCGGCCGAGGCCGATGCGGGGTCGCGCCGCCGGCAGGCGGCGAGGATGCGCTCGTGCGCGGCGATCACGTGGCGCCGGTTGCCGAAGGTGTAGCGCACGCCGTGGTGTTCGCCGTGCGCGAGCAGGCTCAGTGCGCCCCAGTAGGTCTCGAGCACCGCGTTGCCGCTCGCGCGCGCGACCACGCCGTGGAACACGCGGTTCTCGGCGATGAATGCGGCCTGGCTGCCGTCGGACGACTTCATCCGCGCGATCGACGCGGCCATGTCGTCGAAGTGCGCGTCGGTGCCGTGCAGCGCGGCGTCGGCCGCGAGCGCGGGCTCGATCGCCTCGCGCGCCCGCAGCACCGCGTCGAACGGCACGCCGTTGAAGCGCAGGTACACCGACAGGCTGTGGGCGAGCGCGTCCAGCGTCGGGCGGCGCACGACGAGCCCGCCGCCGGGGCCGGGACGCCGCTCGAGCACGCCGAGCGACTCGACGATGTGCAGCCCCTCGCGCAGCGTGGGGCGGCTCACGCGGAACTGCCGCAGCAGCTCCGCCTCGGTCGCGAAGGTCTCGCCGTCGGCGACGCCGGATTCGCCGATCCGCGCGATCAGGTCGCGCGCGACCTGCTGCGGCTTGCTGCGCGGCGCGGCGGGCGCGCGCGCGCTCACGTGGCGCCTCCGGCGCGCGGCGGCTCGCCGCGATGGGCGTACAGCGCACGCTCGAGCGCCTCGCGGTGCGCAGGGTGCGCGATTGCGACCAGCCGGCGCGCCCGCTCGGCGAGCGAGCAGCCGCGCAGGTGCGCGACGCCGTGCTCGGTGACGATCGCGTCGACGTCGGCGCGCGCGGTGGTCACCGGCCGGCCGTCGAGCGACGCGACGATCCGCGAGTGGCGCCCGTCCGGCGTGGTCGACGGAAACGCGACGATCGCCCGCCCGCCCGGCGACGCATTGCCGCAGCGCACGAAGTCGGCCTGGCCGCCGACCGCGCCGAGGTAGCGTCCGGCGGCGACCTCCGCGTTCAGCTGGCCGGACAGGTCGACTTCGATCGCCGAGTTGATCGTGTGCAGGCGCCGCAGCGTCGCTGCGACGAGCGTCGAATGGGTGTACTCGGTGCTGCGCATCGCGACCGTGCCCGAGTGCTGCGCGAACGCCCGCAGCCGGCCGGTGCCGAACAGCCCGCCGGTGACCGAGAGGCCCGCGTCCCGGCCCTTGTGCGCGTTGGTGACGGCGCCGTCCTCGACCAGGTCGACCAGCACGTCGGAGATCACGCCGGTGTGCACTCCGAGCTCCCGGTGGCCCGACAGCGCGCGCGCGACCGCCACCGGCAGCGTGCCGATGCCGAGTTCGATCGTCGCCCGGTCGGGCACCAGCGCGGCGACCTGGCGTGCAACCGCCCGTTCGACCTCGGAGGGCTCCGGGTCCGGCATGTCGACGATCCGAACGTCGCCGGGCGCCTCGACCAGCAGGTCGACGTCGTCGGCGTCGATCGCGGCGTCGTCGCCCAGCGGCGGCAGCGCCGGATTCACCAGCGCCACCACGGTGCGCGCCTGCCTCACCAGCGCCTGCGTGAAGTCGGCCACCACGCCGAGCGTCCAGCGGCCGTCGGGCAGCGGCCGCACGGCGATCAGCGCGACGTCGATGCGCAGCAGCCCGTCGCGCAGCAGCGCGGGTACCGAGCTCACGTGCGCGGGGACGATGTCGGCGAGTGCGGACACCCGTCGCGAGGTGCCCGCACCGTTCAGCCCCAGCAAGCCGAAGTGCGCCGCGAGTCCGGGGTGCAGCGTGTCGGACGCGGTGAGGCCGTAGAACAGCGTGGGCCGGGGCAGCGACGCGCCCTGCGCGACCAGCGCCTCGGTCAGCGCGAGCGGCTCGCCCGGGCCCTGCGGCCAGCCCACCGTGTCGCCGGGGCGCAGCAGCCCGGCGAACCGCAGGCCGGCCAGCGATACCGTACCGGGCGCGCTCACGCGGCTGCGCTCCCCTCGCCGCTGCGGCCTCGTTCGTCGTCGTGCATCGTCGGGTCTCCGTTCGACGGGGCCCCAATCCCTCTAGAGGAATCGGGGCCCGCTCGAACGCTACGACCGCGCGGGGCGAGTGTCAAACCGGCGCGTCGGCGGGCGGCGCGTCGGCGGGTGCGGCGAGGCTCAGGCGGCCGGCACCAGCACGCGCGCGAGCGCACCGGCGTCGGGGAGGGTGTCGAGCGCATCGACCGCGGCCCGCAGTCGAGCGAGCGCGTCGTCCGGCAGCGGCCGTGCCGCATGGCGCAGGCAGTCGGCCGCCTTGCGGTCGAAGTCCGCCGCGGACATCGGTCGGCTCGGGTGGCCGAGCGGCAGGTCGACCCGGGCCGCGTGGACCGTGCCGTCGTCCATCTCCACCTCGAGCGCGGCCGGCGAGATCGCACGGCTCCAGTCGCGTTCGATCGCGTCGTCCACCGCCGGCTCCACCCGCGCGGCCAGTGCGAGCAGGTCGTCGCGCCGGATCGACGGCTCGGTGAAGTGCGCGAGGCCGACCGAGCCGTCGATCAGCGCCGCGGCCACCGTGTACGGGATGCTGAACTGCGCCTGCACGACGTTGCGCGGTGCGCGTCTGACGTCGATCGGCGTGCACACCGCCTCGTGGCACTGGAAGGTGGTGCCCACCCGCACGCGCCGCACGCGCTCGGCGCGGAAGCCCGGCAGCGCGCGCACGTCGAGCGCTGCGTCGATCGACGTGTGATCGAACCGGCAGCAGGGATACGGCTTGTAGCTGAGCTGCACGAACTCCCAGCGTTCGCCGAGCCCCGCGCGCAGCGCCGCGCGGTCGCAGCGGTCGCGCAGGTACACGCGCAGGAAGCCGTCCGCACCCTCGAAGGTGGCCTGCGCGCCGCGCACGCCGCGCCGCGCGAGCTGCACCGACAGCAGCGCCGCTTGCGCCGCGAAGCCCGGCTGCATCCGCTTGGTGAGCGCGCCGTCGCGGGTGACCTGGTGGTTGCCCGCGACCTGCGAGTAGACGATCCCGAGCGCGTCGACCATCTGCCGCAGGTCGAGCCCGAGCACGCGACCGGCGGCCACCGTGGCCCCGAAGTGGCCGAAGAGCGCGGTGTAGATGTATCCGCTCTCGACGATGCCGATCGAGGTCGCGACGCCCAGCCGGCAGATCGTCTCGAGGCCGGCGGCCACGCCGGCGACGAAGTCGCCGCCGCGCACGCCGCCGCGCAGCTCGGCGGCGGCGAGCGCGGCCGGCACCACGGACACCCCGGCGTGCAGCACCGCGGCGTCGTGCGTGTCGTCGTAGTCCCGCGCATGCGCCATCGTGCCGTTGACCCAGGCCGCGTGGTGCGCGGGCACGCGCTCGCCGAACGTGAGGATCGTCGCCTGCGGCGCGCCGGCCCACTCGAGCGCGAGCTCGCGCGCGGGCCCCACGCCCGGCGCGCTCGAGCCCGCGGCCGCGCAGGCGAGCGTGTCGAACACGTTGGCCCGGGCCGCCGCGACGACCGGCGCGGGCAGCGCTCGGGCGTCGAGGCCGCACGCGAAGCGCGCGAGGACGGCGGCGAAGTCGTCGGCGGGGTCGCTCGCGGCGGACAGCGTGGTGCTGCTCATCGGTACCTCCTCGCTTGCGGTCTCGACGCCTTGGCCGCCGAGTGTAGGTTCGGCGGGACGACCCTGCGCGTTTCCGCGCGGTATGCCGGCCCCGGACGGGCTCGCTCACCCCGCCTTCGGCGGGAACTTCGCGTACCAGAACCCGTAGGCCCAGCACGCCGCGCAGAACGAGAACGCCCACTCGAGGAACGAGAAGGCGATCAGCACCGAGACCGGCACCTTCCAGAGGGGGCTGCCGGCGGCCAGCAGCACGACCGCGACCGTGCCCGCGACGAACAGGATCTTCGCGGCGAACATCTTGGCGCCCGCGTTCTCGGGCTTGCCGGCGAGGCCGCGGGCCGACAGCAGGCGCTTCCACACGCCGTGGAGCGGTTCGCGGTGGTGGCCGAGGAAGCCGCGCACGAAGGCCTGCAGCGCGAGCGGGGCCATCAGCCAGGGTGCGCCCAGCAGCGCGATCACGCAGACCGCGAAGGTGATGAAGGCCTCCAGGCGTGCGACGTTGGAGGCGACCGGCGGAACGTCGAAACGGAGCATGGTGCGGGCGTCCGGTGACCGGGTGGATCGGGGGTGGACGCACGCGGCGTGCCCGGTGACGGCGCGCGTGACTGCGCCATGGTAGACCACCGCGGCGGGCGTCCGGCCCCCGGGAAGGTTCCCGGCGTGCCGGGCCGGCGGTCGCTCGCGTCCGATGCGCCGTCGGCCGTCCGCCACGCCAATTCGTTCCTCGCGCGACCGCGATGGCGAGGTCAAGGTAGCCTGCGCGGACTGCGGACCGGGTCGCGGCGACGGCGCCGTGACGGTCGCGCGTTCCCGTCCGGCACGCACCATGACCTCGTCCCGTCGCGTCGACCGATCCTCCGCCGCGCCGGCCGGCGACGCCTCGCCGGCCGTCGACGCCGCGCCGGCCGTCGACCCGCGGGACCGGCGCACGATGCGGGTGCTGGCGATCGCGTTCTTCGCCTCCGGCTTCTCGGCGTTGCTGTGCCAGATCGTCTGGCAGCGGATGCTGGGCATCTTCGCGGGATCGGACACGGTCTCCGCGTCGCTGGTCGTCGGCGCGTTCCTCGCCGGCCTGGGCCTCGGGTCGGTGATCGGCGCGAAGGTGGCCGACCGGCTGTCGCCCCGCTCGGCGCTCGCCGGGTTCGTGCTCGCCGAGGCCGGGGTCGCGGCGTTCGCGCTGCTGTCCCCGCCGTTCCTGTACGACCTGCTCGCCACGCGGCTGGCCGGGGTGGTGGACGCGCCCGCGGCGATCTTCGCGCTGTGCTTCGCCGGCCTGGTGGTGCCGACCACGCTGATGGGCCTGTCGCTGCCGCTGCTGTCGCGGGCGGTGGCGACTTCGCTGGGCGACGTGGCCGAGCGCATCGGCCGGCTGTACGGCCTGAACACGGTCGGTGCCGGCGCCGGGGCGCTGCTCGGCGGCTGGGTGATCGTCGGTTCGGCGGGTTTCGTCGGCGCGCTGGCGCTCGCCGCCGCGCTGAACCTGGGCGCGGCGGCGCTCGCCGCGACGCTGTACCGCCGGCTGCCGGGCACGCCGCCCGCGGCCGCGGCGCGCGAGGCGGATCGGACGCCGGGGCCGTTCGGCGGCCTCGCATCGTGGTGCGGACTGGTGTTCGTCTCGGGCTACGTGATCGTCGCGCTCGAGATCGTCTGGGTCCGCGTGCTCGGTCAGATCGGCACGTTTCACGCGTACCTGTTCCCGACCGTGCTCGGGATCTTCCTGATCGCCGACGGTCTGGGCATCGCGCTCGCCTCGCGGCTCGTGCGCCGCTTTGCCGATCCGCGACCGGCGTTCTTCGTCACGCAGGCGGGCGGCTACGCGGTGGCCGCGTTCCTGCTGCTGGCGGCCTGGTGGGCGGTGCCCGAGCGGCCGCTGGTCGAGGTGCTGTCGGTCGATCTCGAGCGCGTGCACCTGCTCGGGTTCGCGACGATGCTCGGGCTCGCGATCCTGGTGGTCGGGCCGCCGGCGTTCCTGATCGGCATGACCTTCCCGTTCGTGCAGCGGGCGGTGCAGCAGGACCTGTCGCAGGTCGGCGCGCGAGTCGGCTGGGTGCAGCTCGCGAACATCGCGGGCAACGCGGCCGGCGCGATCGTGACCGGCCTGGTGACGCTGCACTGGCTGGGCACGGCGGGAACGATGCGGCTGCTGGCGCTGCTGTCGGTGCTGCTGATCGTCGGCTGGCTGCTGGCGGGCTCCGTCCGCCGTCGCGCGCCCGAGATCGCCGCCGGGCTCGCGTGCGCGGTCGCACTGGCGCTGCTGCCGGGCAACGCGGCGTTCTGGTCGCGGCTCCACCTGGAACGCCCGGATGCGCCCGGCGCGTGGGCCGAGGATCGCTCGGGCGTGGCCTTCTACCGCGAGGACCGGGGCGCCGACGGCGCGGTCGACGCACCGTTCTTCATCCAGGGTTTCTCGCAGGGCCGTGTGCCGTTCCTGCCGATCCATCAGTTCCTCGGCGCGGTCGGACCGCTGGTGCACCCCGACGCCCGGCGCGTGCTGGTGATCGGCGTGGGCAGCGGCGGTACGCCCTGGTCCGCCGGGGTGCTCCCGGACACCCGCGTCGACGCGATCGAGCTGGTCGGACCGGTGCTCGCGGCGCACCGCGACATCGCCCGGATGCACCCGGACGGACCGAGTGCACGGATGCTCGTCGAGCCGCGCTGGCGGCTGGTCGAGGGTGACGGCCGCCGGCTGCTCGCCCGGGAGTCCGCCCGATGGGACGTGATCGAGGCCGATGCGCTGCTGCCGGAGGCCTCGCTCAGCGGGCTGCTGTACAGCCGCGAGTTCCTGCAGCGGGCCCGGGGGCGGCTCGCGCCCGGCGGGCTCTACGTGCAGTGGACCCCGACCTGCCGCAGCGTCGACACGTTCCGGCGCGTGTTCCCGCACGCGGTGCTGGTGCTGCCCGCGCGGGTGATGCTGGGCAGCGACGCACCGATCGCGCCGGACGTCGACGCCTGGGCGCGCCGGTTCGCCGACCCGGCGGTGCGGGCGCACCTCTCGGCCGGCGGGGCGCGGGCGCCGTCGTTCGACGCGATGGTGCGTCGGGTGTTGCTGTGGCAGGGCCCGGGCGACGCGTCTGCGGCCCCGCTCACCGACCTGCGTCCGCGCGACGAGTTCTTCCGGAACCACCGCCGTCGCTGGGTGGCGGGCGAACTGCCCGTCGATGGGGCCGCGCATACGGCGCCGCAGGTGGTGCGCGTCGCCCCCGGCGCGGCCGACCCGCTCGCCGACGTGCCCGGGTGCGGTAGCGGCGTGCCGGCGCGCTGACGGTCGCTCGCGAGGCGTTCCCGGGGGGTACCCGGTCGGCGCGTGCGCTCGGCCTCGCGGATCGACCGAGGGCGGTCCTCGCGGCCGACCGACCCGCGCCCGTTCAGCCCGTCCCGCGGTCCGCCGCGTCGCTGCCCGCGGCGTCGTGCGCCCGCGCGACCCGCTGCACCAGGTGATCGAGCGCGTCCCGCACCTGGTCGACCAGCACGAGGCACAGGTCGCCCGGGGTCAGCCGGCCGAGCGCGAGGTCGATCGCGGCGAACTCGCCCCGCACCTCGTCGATCCGCGTGGTCCGGCGTGCGCCGGCCAGGCCCTCGCGCAGCAGACCGACCACCTCGCCGTCCGCGCGACCCCGCTGGGCCGCGTCCTGGTACAGGATCACGTCGTCGAACGCGTCGCCGAGGATGCGGGTCTGCGCGCGCAGGTCCTCGTCGCGACGGTCGCCCGCGCCGCTGATCACCACCGACCGGCGCGCGCCCGGAAGCGTGCCCACCGCCTGCACCAGGGCGCGGATCGCATCCGGGTTGTGGCCGTAGTCGGCGATGACGGTCGCGCCCCGGTACGCGAACAGATTGAAGCGACCGGGCACGGTCGCCGCGTCGGACGCGAAGCTGCGCAGCCCGCGGCGCACCCCGTCCCAGTCCAGCCCGATCGCCCACGCCGCGGCGACCGCCGCCATCGTGTTGGCGACCTGGAAGGCGATCGCTCCGCCACGGGTGAGCGGCACCTGATCGAGCGCGATCCGCACCTCGCGCTCGCGCTGCGCGGCGACGATCTGGCCGCCGCGGCGGAACACGACCCGCCGGCCTGCCGCGCGGTGCCCGGCGAGTACCGGGTGGGTCTCGTCGAATCCGAAGACCGTGACCGCGCCCGGACAGCGTTCGGCCATCGCGACGCACAGCGGGTCCTCGCCGTTCAGCACCGCCATGCCGTCCGGGGCGACGTTCTGCACGACCACCGACTTGACCTCGGCGACCTCCTCGGCGGTCTCGACGTGGTTCAGCCCCAGGTGATCACCCTCGCCGATGTTGGTGACCACGCCGACGCGGCACCGGTCGAAGCCGAGCCCCTCGCGCAGGATGCCGCCGCGGGCGGTCTCGAACACCGCCGCCTCGACGTCCGGGTGCATCAGCACGTTGCGCGCGCTCTTGGGTCCGCTGCAGTCGCCCGAATCGGTCCGGACGCTGCCGACGGTCACGCCGTTGGTGTCGGTCACGCCGACGGTGAGCCCGGTCTGGGCGATCAGGTGCGCGATCAGCCGCACGGTCGTGGTCTTGCCGTTCGTGCCGGTGACCGCGACCACCGGGATGCGGCCGTCCTCGCCGGCCGGATAGAGCCGGTCGACGATCGCCTCGCCGAGCGGCCGGGGCTTGCCGTACGACGGAGCCAGGTGCATCCGCAGACCCGGCGCCGCGTTGACCTCGACCACCGCACCGCCCTGGGCTTCCAGCGGCCGCGCGATGCTGCGGCAGACCATGTCGACGCCGCAGATGTCCAGGCCGACCATCCGCGCCGCCTCCACGGCCCGCGCGGCGACCTCGGGATGCACCTCGTCGGTCACGTCGGTCGCGGTCCCGCCGGTGCTCAGGTTCGCGTTGTTGCGCAGCACCACCCGGCGGCCCGGCTCGGGCACCGAGTCCGCGTCCAGACCCTGGGACGCCAGCCGGGCGAGCGCGATCGGGTCGAGCCGGATCCGGGTCAGTGGCGTCGCGTGGCCGTCGCCGCGGCGCGGATCCCGGTTGACCTCGTCGACCAGCTGCCGCACCGTGCGTTCGCCGTCGCTGATCACCATCGGGGGTTCGCGCCGCGCGGCGGCGACCAGCCGGTGGTGGACCACGAGCAGCCGCCAGTCGTCGCCCGGGATGCAGCGCTCGACGATCACGTCGTCGCTGATGGCGGTGGCAGCCGCCCACGCCGCCTCGAGTCCCTCGCGGGTCTCGACGTTCACGGTCACCCCGCGACCCTGGCTGCCGTCGCGCGGCTTGACCACCGCGGGCGCGCCGAGCGAGCGCATCACCTGCCACGCGTCCTCGACGTCGGTCACCGAGCGCCCGGCGGGCACCGGCACGCCGATCGCGTCGAGCAGCGTCTTGGTGAGCTCCTTGTCCTGCGCGATCGACTCGGCGATCGCGCTGGTGTCGTCGATCTCGGCCGCCTGGATCCGCCGCTGGTGCATGCCCCAGCCGAACTGCACCAGGCTGCCGTCGGTGAGCCGGCGGTACGGGATGCCGCGCGCGACCGCGGCGCTCACGATCGCGCCAGTGCTCGGGCCCAGCCGCACGTCCTCGTCGAGTTCCCGCAGCCGGCCGATCGCGGCCAGCGCATCGCCGTCCTCGCCGGCGCGCAGCGCCTGCAGCAGCCCGGCGGCGAGCTCGAGCGCGAGCTGGCCGACCGCCTCGTGGGTGTACTCGACCACGATGCGGCTCACCCCGGGGGTGCGGGTCGGGCGCTCGCCGTGGAAGACCACGTCGCAGCCGGCGCGGCGCTGCAGCTCGAAGGCGGTGCGGGCGAGCGCCACCGCGAGCGACGCCGGGCCGCCGGGCGCGCTGCGCAGCGGCGGGAGGTCCGGCAGCAGGCGGGTGAGCGCCCGTTCGACGCCGGGCAGCCGGTCGAGGTCGCGTTCGTCCTCGTCGCAGGTCACGACCGCCTCGATCGCGGTGTGCCTGCTCCACACGTTGGGGCCGCGCAGCGCGCGGACGCGGGTGATGTCCATCGTCGGGGGCGGAGGTCGCGCGGCGCGCGGCGCCGCCGGGTTCAGTGGACGGCGGCGGTCTGGGCGGTCGGCTCGGCGGCCCGCGGCTGGGCGGCCGCATCGAAGCTCTCGATGCCCTCGCGCAGCGCCTCCGGGGTGAAGCCGATCGCCCAGCCGGTGGCGATCGCCGGCAGCACCGCATCCGGGTCGCGCCCGGCGAGCAGCCCGGCGAGCATCGAGGTCTCGGCGCCGATCGCGAGCAGCACGTCGTCGCCGCGGGCGATCACCGCGCGCCGGCCGTTGGCGCGATGCGCGGCAAGCACCTCGGAGTCCGCGATCCGGCCGTACAGGATCACCTGGCCGTCCGACAGGCGGGCCATGTCGGCCACCGGAGCGTCGTCCGCGTTCAGCACCGACGCCCCCTCGCTCAGCACCACGTCGATCTGGGTGCGCAGCACGCCCCACAGCCCGTCGGCGTCGTCGATGCACAGGTCGTCCAGCGTGGCGGCCGGGTCGAGCGAGGTGACCACGCCGACCAGGCAGCGGTCGTAGGCGAGCCCCTCCTCGGCGATCGCACGCGGCCCGTTCTCGATGACTGCGGCTTCGATCGTGCGATTCAGCAGCACCTGGTGCGCGGTGTCCCAGTGCGCGCCGTCGAGCTCGCGCACCCGGCGGCCGTCGACCAGCAGCCCGTCACCGCTCGCCACGCCGGTGCGCCGCCCCGATCGGCGCAGCAGGTGCGCGACCTGACGCGCGACCGCCGTGGTGCCCCGGTGGCCGGTGATGCCGACGATCGGGATGCGGCCGGTGTCGCCCGACGGGAACAGGTGCTCGACGATCGCCTCGCCGACCGGCCGTGGGGTCCCCTCGGCCGGCTTCAGGTGCATCAGCAGCCCGGGTCCGGCATTGACCTCGACCACCGCGCCGCCCTGCTCGCCGAGCGGGCGCGAGACATCCTCGACCACCAGGTCGATGCCGGCGATGTCCAGGCCGACGGTGCGCGAGGCGAGCGCGACCAGCGCCGCGGTGTCCGGATGGACCTCGTCGGTGCAGTCGATCGCCACGTTCCCGTTGCGCTGGATCAGCACGCGCCGGCCCTCGGGCAGCACCGAGCCGCCGTCCAGCCCCTGGCGCGCGAGCTCCAGCCGCGCGGCGGCGTCGAGTCGCACCGGGTTCAGCGGCGCATCCTCGGTGCGGCCCCGGCGCGGATCGCTGTTCAGCTGGCGTTCGATCAGCTGCTCGATCGTGGACCGGCCGTCGCCGCACACGGTGGCGACGTCGCCCCGCGCTGCCGCTACCAGCCGGCCCGCGACCACCAAGAGCCGATGCTCGTTGCCGCGAACGAAGCGTTCGACCAGCACGCCGCTGCCTTCGTCGATCGCCACCGCGTAGGCCTGTTCGACCTCGTCGCCGCTCAGCACGTTCGTGAAGACGCCGCGGCCGTGGTTGCCGTCGTACGGCTTGACCACCACCGGGTAGCCGAGCGACTCGGCGACCTCGCGGGCCTCGACCGCGCTGCGTACGTACTCGCCTTCGGGCACCGGGACCCCGACCGCGGCGAGCAGCTGCTTGGTGAGGTCCTTGTCGCGCGAGATGCCTTCGGCGATCGCGCTGGTGCGGTCGGTCTCGGCGGTCCAGATGCGTCGCTGGCGGGTGCCGTAGCCGAGCTGCACCAGGTTGCCGTCGTTCAGGCGGATCGCCGGGATGTCCCGGTCGTCGGCCGCGTCGGTGATGCACGCGGTGCTCGGCCCCAGGCACAGCCGGTCGACCATCCGGCGCAGTTCGGCGAGGGTGCCATCGACGTCGTACGGGCGGTCTTCGATCGCGGCCATCATCAGGTCGCGGCCGGCGTGCAGCGCGCGCCGGGTCACCGCCTCGTGCCAGGCCCGCACGATCACCTTGTACCGGGCGCGCCGGGAGGTCTCGCGCGCCTTGCCGAACCCGCCCGGCATGCCGGCGAGGTTCTGCAGCTCGAGCGTCACGTGCTCGAGGATGTGAGCCGGCCAGGTCCCCTCGGCCAGGCGGCGCACTAACCCGCCACGCTCGCCGTAGCTGCAACGGTGCTCGACCAGCGAAGGCAGCCACGCCTGCAGCCGTTCGTTGAAGCCGGGCAGCCGGTTGGACGGCCATTCCTCGAGCTCGCCGATGTCCACCAGCGCCTCGAGCACCGGGCGGTAGGTCCACCGGTTCGGGCCGCGCAGCGTACGGATCTCGAGGATTCGGATGTCTCCGGGAGCGTTCATATCGATCTCGGTCACAGGAGCCTGGGCGCGCCGTGGCGCCGTCGAGGGGGCGGGCAGGACCCGCGCCGGTGGGAGCCGGTGTCCGGACAACGGGCTGGGCTGGAAGCGGTTGACCGCCGCGCAGCCGACCTGGCCGTTCCGGGCGTCGCAGTCTACGTCCACGCCGCCGAATGCGGTACGCTTCGCGCGGCGACCCCACAGACGGGACGTCCGCGAGCGCCGGTCCCGGCCGGGTCGGGCGCGACCGGGTGCCGCGCACCCGGCGCGATGAGACCGATGAATCCAACGCACCCAGCGTCGCCGAGCCCGGACCTGCCCCTGCCCGAGGCGTGGCGCGTCGAAGCGCGCGCGCGGCTGGCGCCCGGTGAACGGGTGCTCGCGGCGCTCGAGACCGACCTGGACGTGCGCCTGCGCTTCGGTCGGGGCGTCGTGCTGGTCACCGACTGCCGGCTGGTCGCGGGCGGCGAGGGCGAGGCCGGCTGGCGCGACTGGCCACTGCGGGCAGACCTCGCGCTGACCAAGCGCGACCACGCGGGCGTCGGCACGCTGGAGCTGGTCGGCGAACGCAGCCGACTGGACCACTGGCGCTACACGCTGGGACGCGACGCGGCCGCGCAGCGGCTGCTCGAGGCGTTCGAGCTTGCGCGGGCGGCGCTGCGGGCCGACGAGACGGCGCATCCGCCGCCGCCGCGCTGCCCGCGATGCCAGGCGCCGCTGCCAGTCGGGCGCGAGGATTGCCCGGCCTGCACCCCCGCGCCAGAGGCGCCGCCATCGACCTGGGTGCTGCTGCGCCTGTGGCGATTCGCGCGTCCGTACAAGGGCCAGCTGCTGCTCGGACTGCTGCTGACCGTCGGCTCGACCGCGGCGACCCTGGTGCCGCCGTACCTGACGATGCCGCTGATGGACAACGTGCTGATCCCGTTCCAGCGCGGCGCGACCATCGACTTCGACCTGGTCGCGCTCTATCTGGGCGGGCTGCTGGGCGCGGCACTGCTCGCCTGGTTCCTCGGCTGGGCGCGAACCTACATCCTCGCGCTGGTGAGCGAGCGCATCGGCGCGGACCTGCGAACGCAGACCTACGATCACCTGCTGCAGCTGTCGCTGCAGTACTTCGGGGGCAAGCGCACCGGCGACCTGATGGCGCGGATCGGCTCGGAGACCGACCGGATCAACCTGTTCCTGTCGCTGCACCTGCTCGACTTCGCCACCGACGTGCTGATGATCGTGATGACCGCGGCGATCCTCGCTTCGATCGATCCGTGGCTCGCGCTGGTCACGCTGCTGCCGCTGCCGTTCATCGCCTGGCTGATCCACGTGGTGCGCGACCGGCTGCGCACCGGTTTCGAGAAGGTCGACCGCATCTGGGCCGAGGTGACCAGCGTGCTCGCCGACACGATCCCGGGCATCCGCGTGGTCAAGGCGTTCGCGCAGGAGTCCCGTGAGGCCGACCGGTTCCGCGAGGCGAACCGCCACAACCTGCAGGTCAACGACCGCGTGAACCGGGTCTGGTCGTTGTTCACGCCGACCGTGACGCTGCTCACCGAGGTCGGTCTGCTGATCGTCTGGGCGTTCGGCATCTGGCAGATCGCCCGCGGGCAGATCACGGTGGGGGTGTTGACCGCCTTTCTGGCCTACATCAGCCGCTTCTACATCCGCCTCGACTCGATGAGCCGGATCGTCTCGGTGACCCAGAAGGCGGCGGTCGGCGCCAAGCGGATCTTCGACATCCTCGATCACGTGTCCAGCGTCCCCGAACCCGCGAATCCGGTGCCGCTGCCGCGGGTCCGCGGCCGTATCGAGGTGGTCGACGCCGCGTTCCGCTACGGCAACCGCGAGGTGATCCGCGGCATCGACCTGACGATCGAGCCGAGCGAGATGATCGGCCTGGTGGGCCACAGCGGCTCGGGCAAGAGCACGCTGGTCAACCTGATCTGCCGCTTCCACGACGTGTCCGACGGCGCGATCCGCATCGACGGCGTCGACGTGCGCTCGGTGCCGGTGGCGCAGTATCGACGCCACATCGGGCTGGTGCTGCAGGAGCCGTTCCTGTTCTTCGGCACGATCGCCGAGAACATCGCCTACGGCAGGCCGGACGCGTCGCGCGCCGAGATCGTCGCGGCGGCCCGCGCAGCCCACGCCCACGAGTTCATCCTGCGCCTGCCGCACGGCTACGACTCGCTGGTCGGCGAGCGCGGCCAGGCGCTGTCCGGGGGGGAGCGGCAGCGCATCTCGATCGCGCGCGCTCTGCTGATCGATCCGCGGATCCTGATCATGGACGAGGCGACCTCGGCGGTCGACACCGAGACCGAGAAGGAGATCCAGAAGGCGCTGGACAACCTGGTGCAGGGCCGCACGACCATCGCGATCGCGCACCGGCTGAGCACGTTGCGCAAGGCCGATCGGCTGGTCGTGCTCGACCGCGGGCAGGTGGTGGAGGTGGGCAACCACGACGCGCTGATGGCGCGCGAGGGCGCGTACTTCCGGCTGTACCAGGCGCAGTTGCGCCAGGGCGAGGACGACGCGCCGGAGCCCAAGCTGTGGCGCACCGACGCCGACGAGGCGTCCGATGGCTGAGTTCCGGTTGCGGCGCGACCCGTTCGGGCGGCTGGTGCTGCGGCTGTCCGACGGCACCGAGCACGCCGGGGTGGTGCCGGTGCGGGCGTTTCCGATCGCCGCCCCCGACGAGGGTCTGGCGCTGGTCGGCGCGGAAGGTCACGAGCTCGCCTGGGTCGACCGGATCGACGCGCTGCCCGCCGAGCAGCGCGCGCTGCTCGAGGAGGATCTGGCGAGTCGGGAGTTCGTGCCGAGGATCCTGGCGATCCGGGCGGTCTCCAGCTTCGCGACGCCGAGCACCTGGAGCGTCGACACCGACCGCGGCCCGACCGAGCTGGTGCTCGAGGGGGAGGAGGACATCCGGCGGCTGGCGCGGGGCATGCTGCTGATCGCCGATCGGGACGGCGTCCACTACCTGGTGCGCGACCTGAACGCGCTCGACCGGTCGAGCCGCCGCCTGCTCGACCGCTTCCTCTAGACCGATCGGTGCCACGCCGCCGGGCCGGCGGCGGCGATGCATCCGATGCCGGATCGCGGAAGGGCGTAAACTCCCGGTTTTTCCGCGCTCGCCCGCCCAGCCGGGGCCGCGCGACCCCGATGAGCGACGCTACCCCCTCTTTCGACGACTTCGGCCTGGCCGAACCGATCCGCCGCGCGGTCGCGGAGCTCGGCTACACCCAGCCCACGCCGATCCAGGCGCAGGCGATCCCGGTGGTGATGGCCGGGCGCGACGTGATGGGGGCGGCCCAGACCGGCACCGGCAAGACCGCGGGCTTCGCGCTGCCGATCATCCATCGGCTGATGCCGATGGCCAACGCGAGCGCGTCTCCGGCGCGCCACCCGACGCGCTCGCTGATCCTCGCGCCCACGCGCGAGCTCGCCGATCAGATCTACGAGAACGTGCGCGAGTACGCACGGCACACCCCGCTGCGTGTGGCGGTCGTCTTCGGCGGAGTCGACATGAAGCCGCAGATCGCGGCGCTGCGCCAGGGGTGCGAGATCCTGATCGCAACGCCCGGCCGGCTGCTCGACCACGTCGAGCAGCGCACGGCCAACCTGTCGCAGGTGCAGATCCTGGTGCTCGACGAGGCCGACCGGATGCTCGACATGGGCTTCCTGCCGGACATCCAGCGGATCATCAACCTGCTCGGCAAGGACCGGCAGAGCCTGATGTTCTCGGCCACGTTCTCGAACGAGATCCGCAAGCTCGCCGAGAGCTTCCTGAAGTCGCCCCAGCTAATCGAGGTCGCGCGCCGCAACGCGCTGGCCGAGAACATCGCGCAGACCGTCTACCGGGTGCCCACGCCCGAGCACAAGCGCGCGGCGGTCGCGCGGTTGGTGCGCGACATGGCGCTGTCGCAGGTGATCGTGTTCTCGAACACCAAGATCGGCGCCGGACGGCTGGCCCGGCAGCTCGAGAAGGACGGCCTGAACGCGTCCGCGATCCACGGCGACAAGTCGCAGCAGGAGCGGCTGAAGACGCTGGACGACTTCAAGGAGGGCCGGATCTCGGTGCTCGTGGCCACCGACGTGGCCGCCCGGGGGCTGGACATCACCGACCTGCCGGCGGTGATCAACTACGACCTGCCGTACTCTCCCGAGGACTACGTGCACCGGATCGGCCGCACGGGCCGGGCCGGAGCCTCGGGGATCGCGCTCTCGCTGATGACCGGCAGCAACGACGAGCGGCTGCTCGCGGACATCGAGAAGCTGATCAAGCTGAAGTTCGACGTCCGCGAACTCTCGGTGGACGCGGCCCCGCCCGGGCACCGGCGCGACGCCGTGCGCGACCGCGACGAGGGTCCGGCGCGCGACCGCGACGAGGCCCGCGTGCGCGACCGCGACGAGGCCCGCACCGAGCGCGGACGGCGCGAACGCCCGCCGATGGCCGCGCGCGCGGCGGCACCGACCGATCCGTTTTTCAGCACGCCGTACGAGCCGAGCGCTCAGGACGCCGTGGCGACCTCGGCCGCGCCTGCGGCCGCCACCCCTGCGCGCCGATCGACCCGCCCGGTGGCCGCCCTGCTCGGCGGCGTCAAGAAGGACTGAGGCGTCGCACGCGGTCGCGTGCGGACGCCCGCCGCCGCGCCGCCGCCCTCTCAGGCGTCGGGCGTCGCGGCCGGCGCCGCCTCCTGCGCCTTCGGCTTGGCCACGATGCTCGCGACGATCGCGACCGCCAGAACGCCCGCGACCACGGCCAGCGCGACCGCCACCGGGATCTTGTAGACGTCCAGCAGCAGCATCTTCGCGCCGATGAACACCAGGATCACCGCCAGCCCGTAGGAGAGCAGGTGGAAGCGCTCGGCCATGTCGGCGAGCAGGAAGTACAGCGCCCGCAGCCCGAGGATCGCGAAGATGTTCGCGGTCATCACGATGAACGGGTCGTCGGTGATCGCGAAGATCGCCGGAATGCTGTCGACCGCGAAGATCACGTCGGTGATGCCGATCGCCGCCAGCACCAGGAACAGCGGGGTGAACCAGCGCTGGCTGCCGATCAGCACCGTGAAGCGGTCGCCGTGCAGGCGCTCGGTGATCGGCAGATGCTTGCGGCACCAGCGCACCAGCGGGTTGTTGCCGACGTCGGGCTTGTTGTCCGCGAACAGCCACATCTTGTCGCCGGTGACCACGAGGAACAGACCGAACACGTACAGGATCCAGTGGAACTTCGCGAGCAGCCAGGTGCCGATCAGGATCATCACCGCGCGAAGCACGATCGCGCCGATGATGCCGATGACCAGCGCCCGCTTCTGGAACTCCGCGGGAACCGCGAAGTAGGTGAAGATCATCAGGAACACGAAAATGTTGTCGACCGACAGCGACTTCTCGATCAGGTAGCCGGTCAGGAAGGCCATGGTCTGCTCGTTGGCCACTTCGGTGCCCGCCGAGCCGTTCAGGTACCACCAGAACTACCCGGCGAACATCAGCGACACGGCGACCCAGATCGCAGACCAGATCGCCGCCTCCTTCATCGTCACCTTGTGCGCGCCCTGCTTCTCGAGCACGACGATGTCGACGATCAGCGCGAGCACCACGAAGATCGCGAAGCCGGTCCACATCCACTACGTACCGATCGTTTCCATGCCTTCTCAGCCGTTCGAACACCTCGAACGAGACCATCGTAGCGTCGCGTCCGCGAGCCAGCCGACGATGCCCTGCGGGGGCGGCGGGACTATCCCGAGGTGGCGCAGCGCGGCCCCGAGTACCTCCAGGGGGCGCGACGCATCGACCGCCGCGGCGCCGTTCTGCTTGGACAGCTTCTCGCCGTCCGGACCGACCACGATCGGCAGGTGCAGCCAGCGCGGCGAGGCCATCCCCAGCGCCCGCGCGAGGACGATCTGACGCGCGGTCGATCCGAGCAGATCGTCGCCGCGGACCACGTCGGTGACGCCCTGGGCGGCGTCGTCGACCACGACCGCGAGCTGGTACGACCACAGCCCGTCGGCGCGCCTCAGCACGAAGTCGCCGACCTCCGCGGCGACGTCCTGATGTTGCGCGCCGAGCCACCGGTCGTCGAACGCCACGGATCCGGGCGGTACCGACAGCCGCCACGCGCGGGCCTCGCGGCCCGGTGGCAGGCCGTGCCGGCAGGTGCCGGGGTAGGGGGTCTCGCCGTGGCGCACCGGGCCCCGACCGGCGCGACGCTGCGAGTCCGCGATCTCGCGCCGCGTGCAGCCGCACGGGTACGCGTGGCCGGACGCGATCAGCGCGTCGAGCGCCGCGCGGTAGCGATCGCCCCGCTGCGACTGCAGCTGCGGCTCGCCGTCCCAGTGCAACCCGAGCGCCGCCAGCGTCGAGACGATCGCCGCGCTCGCCCCGGGCTGCTCGCGCGGCGGGTCGAGGTCCTCGATCCGCAGCAGCCACAGGCCCCGGTGGGCCCGCGCGTCGAGCCAGGAGGCGAGCGCGGCGACCACCGAGCCCGCGTGCAGCGGCCCGGTGGGCGACGGGGCGAACCGGCCGACGTAGGTCATCACGCGCCGTCCGTGACCGCGCCGCTGCGCGCGCGGCGTGCCGATGCGCGCGGCGTGCGGCTCGCCGACGGTGCGGCCCCGCCCGGCGAAGGCTCCGGGCCCTCGAGCAGGCGGGCCCGCACGCGCGGCGTCTCCAGGCGCTCCAGCCACCAGCGCAGCGCGCGGCCGGCGTCCGCCCGCCGCCAGCCGGTGTGCAGCGTCGCCGCGGGGCGGGGCGTCGCGCAGGCTCGGGCGAGCAGCCGGCCGCCGGCGAGGTGGGGCCGGGCGAACGGCTCGGGCAGCCAGCCTGCGCCGAGCCCGGCGAGCTGCATCGCGATCTTCTGCTCGAGCGTGGCCACCGTCAGCGTGTCCTGGCCCGACAGCAGTCCGGCGCTGCGCGATGGCGCGAGCCGCGAGGTGCCCGCGACCGCGATCGCACGGTGCTCGAGCAGCGCCTCGCCCGTCAGCGGCTGCGGCGCCTCGGCGAGCGGGTGATGCGGGGCGACGCAGAACACGAACGCCATCCGTCCCATCGGCTTCAGACCGAAGCGCACCGACGCGAGCGCCGGGTTCGGCGCGTCGTAGGGCGCGCCGATCAGCAGCTCGGCACGCCCTTCGAGCAGGGCCTCCCAGCCGCCGTCGAGCACCTCGTACGAGAAGCGCAGTCGCGTCGGCACGCGCAGCCGGTAGAAGTCCTCGACGACCGGGCGCAGTCGATCGAAGGCGACCAACGCATCGACCGCGATCCGCAGCTCGGGCTCCCAGCCGCTCGCCACCCGCCGCACCCGCTGCTCGAGGTCGTCGGCGGCGCGCAGCAGGCGCCGCCCCTCCTCGAGAAGCTCGCGGCCGGCCGCGGTCAGCCGGGCACGCGGTCCGCGCCGGTCGAACAGCAGCACGTCGAGTTCGTCCTCCAGCTTGCGCACCGTGTACGTGAGCGCCGAGGGGACCTTGCCGAGCTGCGCCGCGGCGGCGGCGAAGCTGCCCTTGCGGGCGATCGCGTCGACCGTGTCGAGCGCTTCGAGCGTCAGCGGCATGGGTTCAAAAAATTTGAATGGACGATCGGAATCATAGGGGCCCGCGCGCCCGGACGCCGAGTCACACTCGTGACCGCGCCGACCTTCCGGAGCCAAGCGATGATCGACCTCCGCCCCGCCCTCGACCGCGGCCACGCCCGCCACGGCTGGCTCGAGTCCTGGCACAGCTTCTCGTTCGCCGAGTACCACGACCCCCGTCACATGGGGTTCGGTGCGCTGCGCGTGATCAACGAAGACCGGATCGCCGCCGGCACCGGCTTCGGCACCCACGGCCACCGCGACATGGAGATCCTCAGCTACGTGCTCGACGGCGCGCTCGCCCACCGCGACAGTCTCGGCAACGGCTCGGTGATCCGCCCCGGGGACGTGCAGCGGATGAGTGCCGGCACCGGGGTGATGCACTCCGAATTCAACCCACAGCCGGACGCGGGCACGCACTTCCTGCAGATCTGGATCCAGCCCGACCGCCTCGGTCTGGCCCCCGGCTACGAGGAGCGCCGCTTCGACGCCGCGGAGCGGCGCGGCCGGCTGCGACTGATCGCTTCGCCCGACGGCGCCGAAGGCTCGCTCACGATCCATCAGGACGCGTGGCTGTACGCCGGGCTCTTCGATGGCCTGGAGCGGGAGCGGCTGACGCTCGCCCGCGGACGGCGCGGCTACGTGCACCTCGCCCGCGGTGCCGCGTCGGTCAACGGCCGCGCGTTGAGTGCGGGCGACGCGCTGAAGCTGGTCGACGAGCCCGCGGTGGAGATCGCGGACGGCACGCGCGCCGAAGTGCTGGTGTTCGACCTGGCCTGAACCGGTGCGCCCACGCGCGGCCCGTGCCGCCCGCGCCGGCTCCGGGTCGCGGTAGGATCGGGTGCTCGACGTTCCGACCGCCGGTCCGCCCCGCATGAACCCACCCCGTACGCACCGATCCGAAGCCGCCGCCGGGCGCCCGCCGCGGCCCATCCGTACACCGGGCGGCGCGCCGCGCCGGGGCGCGCGATGATCCGGGTCGCGATCGCGTTCCACTCGGGGTACGGGCACACCCGCGTGCTGGCCGAGGCGGTCCACGCCGGGGCCGCGTCGGTGCCCGGCGTGCAGGCGGCGCTGCTGGACGTGTCGCAATCGGGCGATGCGCTCTGGACCGAACTCGACGCCGCGGACGCGATCGTGTTCGGCGCGCCCACCTACATGGGCGGACCGTCGGCGCCGTTCAAGGCGTTCGCCGACGCCAGCGCCCGGGTGTGGCTCGCGCAGGGCTGGCAGGACAAGCTCGCCGGCGGGTTCACCTGCTCGCTGAACATGAGCGGCGACAAGTCCGTGACGCTGATCTACTTCGTGACGCTGGCGATGCAGCACGGCATGGTCTGGGTCGGCACCGGGCTGCCGCCGCCGCGCCAGCCCGGCCATCCGGACGAGCTCAACCGGATCGGCTCGTCGATCGGCGTGATGGCCCAGGCCGACAACGTGCCGCCCGACCAGTCGCCGCCGCGCGGCGACGTGGAGACCGCACGCAGCTACGGCCGGCGCGTTGCCGACGAGGCCCGCCGGCGCGCGCGTCGTCCGACCCCCTGACCGGACGGCGTACCGGGCGGCCGGCGCCCGGAACGGCCCGCCACCGACGCTTCGGCCGCCGGGCGCCAACGCCAGCGTGGCCGATCGCGCGGCGCATCAGCAGATCCGCTTCGGTCATGAGCCGTCGGATCCGGTCGGGGTAGAATTGCTGCATTGCACCAACGGGCCGGCGCCCGGCGCCCGCTCACGAAATCATGGCCGCCTTCAACACCGAGACCGTCCTGGACGTCCACCACTGGAACGGCTCCCTGTTCAGTTTCCGGACCACCCGCGATCCGTCGCTGCGCTTTCGCAACGGGCACTTCGTGATGCTCGGCCTGGAGGTCGAGGGCCGGCCTCTGGTGCGCGCCTACAGCGTCGCGAGCGCCAATCACGAGGACACGCTCGAGTTCCTGAGCATCAAGGTCCCGGACGGACCGCTCACGTCGCGCCTGCAGCACCTGAAGCCGGGCGACGCAGTGCTGGTCAGCCGCAAGCCGACCGGCACGCTGGTGGTCGACGATCTGCGTCCCGGCCGCCGGCTCTACCTGTTCGGCACCGGCACCGGGCTCGCGCCGTTCATGGCGATCGTCAAGGATCCGGACACGTACGAACGCTTCGAGAAGGTGGTGCTCGTGCACGGCGTGCGCGAGGTGAGCGAACTCGCGTACTCCGAGTACCTGCAGAACGAGCTGCCGGGCAACGAATTCTTCGGCGATCTCGTGCAGCAGCGGCTGGTCTACTATCCGACGGTCACCCGCGAACCGTTCCGTCATCGCGGCCGCATCACCGACCTGGTTCGCAGCGACGCGCTCACCGTTGCGGTCGGACTGCCCGCGCTGTCGCCCGCGTCGGACCGGGCGATGATCTGCGGCAGCCCGGCGATGCTCGCGGAGATGCGCGAGATCCTCGATGCGCGCGGGTTCTCGATCTCGCCGTCGCTCGGCGTGGCGGGCGACTACGTGATCGAGCGCGCGTTCGTCGAGCGCTGAGCGCGTTCAGCCGCCTGCATTCGGCTGGGCGGCCGAGCGCCGGGCGGAGCGCAGCGCGACCAGCTCGTTGAGCAGCAGCGCGCTCAGCACCAGCGCGCCGCCGACCAGGGTCGCGCGCCCGGGCGCCTCTCCCGCGCCCACCCACACCCACAGCGGGCCGAGCACGACCTCGAGCAGCCCGATCAGCGCGATCTCGTGGGGTGCGAGGTGCCGCGCGGCGCGGACCATCAGCATGCACGGCACGGCGAGCTGGAAGACGCCGAGCCCGGCGAGGATCAGCAGGTCGTGTGCGCTCGCCGACAGCGGCCAGGCGAGCGGCAGCGTCACCGCCGCACTGATCAGCGCACCGACCAGCACGGCCGGCACCAGGTCGATGCGAGCGCCGGTCCGCTTGAGCAGCACGATGTTGATCGCCGAGGCGATCGGCACGAAGGATGCGATCGCCATGCCGCGCAGTCCGTCGGTCGTCAGCCCGTCGGCGACCATCCACACGATGCCGGCGGCCGCGATCGCGATCGCCGCCCAGGTCCGCGGCAGGACCGGCTCGCGCAGCACCACCAGGCCGAGCAGCGCCGCGAGCAGCGGCGCGGCCGCCATCACGACCAGCACGTTGGCGACGCTGCCGTACGCGAGCGCGACCATGAAGCAGGTGAACATCACCGACCACATCGCGCCCGACGCGAGCCCCACCGGTCCGATCGCGATCACCCGCGCGAACCAGCGTCCGCGGTGCACGACCAGCATCGAGACGACCACGAAGGCCGCGCAGAAGGCGGACCTCCAGAAGGTCATCTCGAAGCCTTCGGCGCGCTCCAGGCGCCGCGTGGCCACGCCGGCGATGCTCCACAGCACCGCGCAGCCGACCAGGGTCAGCAGGGCGCGGCGATGGGCTCGCGTGGACGCCGCGGGGTCACTGCCGTCGGGACGCATGTCAGGTCGCGGAGTATAGCGGGCCGGCGCGGCGCGGCGGTCTCGCCCAGGTGGCGGCGGTAGAATCTCCCGCATGGCCGTGCCCCGCTTCGTCCACCTGAGAGTCCGGTCGGAGTACTCGATCACCGACTCGATCGTGCGCATCGACGCGCTGGTCGAGGCGGCCGCAGCCGACGGCCAGGCGGCGCTCGCGCTGACCGACGGCGCCAACGTGTTCGGATGGATCAAGTTCTACCGTGCCGCGCGGGCGAAGGGGATCCAGCCCATCCTGGGCGTCGATGCGTGGATCACCAACGACGCCGACCGCGACCGTCCGGTCCGCGTGCTGCTGCTGGTGCGCGATCACACCGGGTACCTGAACCTGTGCGAGCTGCTGTCGCGGGCCTGGCTCGACAACGAGTGGCGCGGTCGCGGCGAGATGCGCCGGGAGTGGTTCGACGCGCTGCGGGTCGGTCCGGACGGTCACCACGGACTGCTCGCGCTGTCCGGCGCGCAGCATGGTGACGTCGGTCAGGCGCTGCTGGCGGGCAACGAGGCGGCGGCCGAGGCGCTCGCGCGCGACTGGGCGCGTCGCTTCCCGGACGCCTACTACGTCGAGCTGCAGCGCAGCGGTCATCCCGAAGCCGAGACCCACGTGCGCGCGGCGGCGGCGCTCGCCGCGCGGCTCGGGCTGCCGGTGGTCGCCACGCACCCGGTCCAGTACCTCGCGCCGGCGGACCACCGGGCGCACGAGGCGCGGGTGTGCATCGCCGACGGCGAGATCCTCGCCAACCCGCGGCGCACCCGGCGCTTCACCGAAGCGCAGTGGTTCCTGCCGCAGCATGCGATGCTCGAGCGGTTCGCCGATCTGCCGCAGGCGATCGCCAATTCGGTCGAGATCGCGCGCCGCTGCAGCCTCACGATGACCCTGGGCCGCTCGCGGCTGCCGGAGTTCCCGACCCCGGAGGGTCTGTCGGTCGACGACGCGCTGCGCCGCCTCGCCGCCGAGGGCCTCGAGCGCCGGCTCGCCCGGTCCTTCCCCGACGAGACCGTCCGCGCCCGCGAGCGGCCGCGCTACGACGCGCGCCTGCGCACCGAGTGCGACACCATCCTCCAGATGGGGTTCCCGGGCTACTTCCTGATCGTCGCCGACTTCATCAACTGGGCGAAGTCCAATCGCGTGCCGGTCGGCCCGGGACGGGGTTCGGGGGCCGGCTCGCTGGTCGCATGGGCGCTGGGCATCACCGACCTGGATCCGCTGCCGTACGCGCTGCTGTTCGAGCGGTTCCTGAACCCCGAGCGGGTGTCGATGCCCGACTTCGACATCGACTTCTGCCAGGACCTGCGCGGCAAGGTGATCGAGTACGTGCGCAGCCGCTACGGCGCGCAGGCGGTCTCGCAGATCGTCACCTTCGGCACGATGGCCTCGAAGGCCGTGATCCGCGACGCCGGGCGGGTGCTGGACATGCCCTACACGTTCTGCGACCAGCTCTCCAAGCTGATCCCGGTCGTGCAGGCCAAGCCGCTGTCGCTCTCGAAGGCGCGCGAGGCCGAGCCGCTGCTGCGCGAGCGCGAGCAGAAGGAGGAGGAGGTCCGCGAACTGCTCGCGGTCGCCGAGCCGCTGGAGGACCTCACGCGCAACGTCGGCATGCACGCCGGCGGGGTGCTGATCGCGCCGGGCAGGCTCACCGACTTCTGCCCGTTGTACCGTGCTCCGGGCACCGACTCGGTCGTGTCGATGTACGACAAGGACGACGTCGAGGCGGTGGGCCTGGTCAAGTTCGACTTCCTGGGCCTGCGCAACCTCACGATCATCCAGCTCGCGGTCGACTTCATCCGTCGCAACCACCCCGAACGCCAGCTCGACCTGTCGACGCTCGCATTCGACGATCCGGGCGCGTATCGCATCCTCAAGGACGCGAACACCACCGCGATCTTCCAGGTCGAGGGCGACGGGATGAAGAAGCTGCTGCGCAAGCTTCAGCCGGACCGCTTCGAGGACATCATCGCGGTGCTCGCGCTCTACCGGCCCGGGCCGCTGGGCTCGGGCATGGTCGACGACTTCATCCTGCGCAAGAAGGGCCAGCAGCGCATCGACTACTTCCACCCCGATCTGCAGCGGTGCCTGGAGCCGACCTACGGGGTCATCGTCTACCAGGAGCAGGTGATGCAGATCGCGCAGATCATCGCCGGCTACACGCTGGGCGGCGCCGATCTGCTGCGCCGCGCGATGGGCAAGAAGAAGGCCGAGGAGATGGCCAGGCAGCGCTCCACCTTCGTCGAGGGGGCGCGGGCGCGGGGGCACGCCCCGGAGCTGGCCACCCAGCTGTTCGACCTGATGGAGAAGTTCGCCGAGTACGGCTTCAACAAGTCGCACACCGCCGCCTACGCGGTGGTCACGTATCACACCGCCTGGCTGAAGGCGCACCATCCGGCCGAGTTCATGGCGGCGACGCTGTCGTCCGACATGGACGACACCGACAAGGTCCAGCTGTTCGTCAAGGACGCTCAGGACAACGGCGCGGCCGTTCTGGGTCCGGACGTCAACCGCTCGGGCCACCGGTTCGATCCGATCGACGCGCGCACGATCCGCTACGGACTGTGCGCGGTGAAGGGGACCGGCGAGGCGGCGGTGACCGAGGTCGTGCGTGCGCGCGAGGCCGGCGCCTTCACCGATCTGTTCGACTTCTGCGCGCGCGTCGACCGGCGCGTGGTCAACCGACGCACGATCGAGGCGCTGGTGCGCGCCGGTGCGTTCGACGCGCTCGACGCCGACCGCTCGAAGCTGCTCGCCAACGTCGGCCAGGCGATGGAGGCGGCCGATCAGCGCGACGCGGCGGCCGGACAGTCGAGCCTGTTCGGGGCCGAGGACGACGCGGGGCTCGCCGCGCCGCAGTGGCTGCGGACCCCGCCGTGGGACGAGCGGCGCCGGCTGCAGGAGGAGAAGCTCGCGCTGGGCTTCTTCCTGAGCGGGCACCTGTTCAAGGGCCACGAGGCCGAGGTGCGGCGTTTCGTGCGCACCCGGCTCGCCGACCTGCCGCGGATCGCCGAGCAGAGCCAGGGCCCGGTGCAGGTGGTGGTCGCCGGCATCGTCACGTCGCTCGCCACCGGCATGACCCGTCGCGGCAAGATGGTGCGGCTGGGCCTCGATGACGCGACCGCCTCGGTCGAGATCGCGATCTTCAGCGAGACCTACGACGCCCATCGGCACCTGCTCAAGGAGGACGAGCTGCTGGTGATCCACGGCCGGGTCGCGCGGGACGACTACAGCGGCGGCTGGCGGATCGGCGCCGAGCGCGTGCTCGACCTGTCGCGGGCGCGCCAGGAGCACGCGAGGGCGCTGCTGCTGCGGATGAACGGCGGCTCGGACGGCGAGCGGCTGCGCGCGATGCTCGAGCCCTTCCGGGCCCGCGCCGAGCCGCCGCTCGAGCGCGTGTTCACCGAGGACGACGCCGAGCCGCCCGCCCCGCGCGGCTGTCCGGTCGAGGTCCACTACCACAACGGCGTGGCGCGCTGCGCGGTTCGACTGGGCGATGCGTGGCGGGTGCGGCCCGAGGAGGCGCTGCTCGCGCAGCTGCGCGACTGGCTGTCGCCCGACGGGGTCGAGCTGCGCTATGGCTGAGCGATGCGCCGCGCGGCCGCGGCGGTGGCGGCGCTGAGGATGCAGCCGCGCGATCGTGAACTGATCCGGCGCGTTCTCGCCCGCGTGCGACCGCACGGGCGCGTGCTGGCGCTCGGGGTGGCGGGCATGGTGCTCACCGCGGCCACCGAGCCGGCGCTGCCGGCGCTGTTCAAGGTGCTGCTCGACCAGGGCTTCGGCTCGAAGGGGGCGGACTGGCTGCTGTGGGCGCTGCCGGTGTCGCTGATCCTGCTGTTCGCGCTGCGCGGCGCGTTCACGTTCACGATGAGCTACGCGATGTCTTGGGTCGGCCAGCGCGTCCTCACCGACCTGCGTCGCGACATGTTCGCGCGGCTGGCGGCGATGCCGGCGTCGTTCTTCGCACGCGAGTCCGCGGGCCAGCTGATCTCGCGGATGGTCGTCGACGTGAACTCGGTCACCAGCACCCTCGCGAGCGTGCTGGTCGTGCTGGTGCGCGACAGCGCGGTGATCGTCGGGCTGCTCGCCTGGCTGCTGTACCTGAACTGGCGGCTGACGCTGATCGCCGCGGTGCTGATCCCGATCGTCGCGCTGATGGTGCGGTCGTTCTCGCGGCGGATGCGGCGGCTGTCGACCGAGCAGATGCGCTACACCGGCGAGCTCACCGGGGTGATCGAGGAGGCGATCCGCTGCAACCCGGTGATCAAGGTCTACGGCGGTCAGGCCTGGGAGAACGCCCGCTTCGCGCGAGCCAACGAGAAGCTGCGCAACTTCGCGCGGCGCATGACCGTGGCGAGCGCCACGATCGTGCCGACCACCCAGCTGGTCGCCTCGCTCGCGGTCGCGGTGGTGGTGGCGATCGCGCTGGTGCAGTCGCGCGCCGACCAGACCACGGTCGGCGGCTTCGTCTCGTTCCTGACCGCGATGCTGATGCTGCTCGCGCCGCTCAAGCACCTCGCGAACGTCAACGCCGACCTGCAGCGCGCGCTCGCCGCCGCCGACGTGGTGTTCCGGTTCATCGACGAGCCGATCGAGCCGGACGCGGGCACGTGTCGCATCGAGCGGGCGCGTGGCGAGATCGTGTTCGAGGACGTCGGGTTCGTGTATCCGGGCGGCGAGCGCGCGGCGCTGTCGGGCATCGACCTGACGATCTCCCCCGGGGAGACGGTCGCGCTGGTCGGGCCCTCCGGCGGCGGCAAGACCTCGCTCGCCAACCTCGTGCCCCGCTTCCACTCGGCGACCCACGGCCGGGTGCTGCTCGACGGCGTGCCGATCGAGACGCTGACGCTCGACAGCCTGCGCGCGCAGATCGCCTGGGTGAGCCAGCACGTGATGCTGTTCAACGACACGATCGCCGCCAACGTCGCCTACGGCGCGCAGCGCGATGCGCCGCGCGAACGGATCGAGGCGGCGATCCGCGCCGCCTATCTGCACGAGTTCGTCGCGACGCTGCCCGAGGGGCTGGACACCGTGATCGGCGACAACGGGATCCGGCTCTCGGGCGGGCAGCGCCAGCGGCTGTCGATCGCCCGCGCGATCCTGAAGGACGCGCCGGTGCTGATCCTGGACGAGGCCACCTCCGCGCTGGACAACGAGTCGGAGCGCTGGGTGCAGGAAGCTCTGGAGCGGCTGATGCGGCAGCGCACGACGCTGGTGATCGCGCATCGGCTGTCCACCGTCGCCGGCGCCGACCGCATCGTCGTGATCGCCGACGGCCGCATCGTCGAGACCGGCCGGCACGAGACGCTGATCGCGCGCGGCGGGCTCTACGCCCGCCTGCACCAGGCCGGCGAGGTGGGCGCCGGCGGCTGAGCCGCGCGCGCTTCAACGCGCGCCCCGCCACGCTCGACGCCGAGCTACGCGACCGGCGTCGGCGCCGCGACCGGATCGCGCGCGATCGAGGTCGCCCGCGGCCACACCAGGCGGCGGCGCCTGACCTCGCGGTTCCAGTCCAGGTTCGCCTGCTTGCGCGCCGGGTCGACGTAGCCGCGCCGATGGTCCAGGTGCAGCCACACCAGGCTGTGGCGCAGGCGCACGCCGCGGATGCCGGCGTTGTTCATCCGGTAGCCGAAATTGCGGTCCTCGCCGCCGTAGCCCATCGTCTCGTCGTAGCCGCCCACCGCGAGGACGTCGGCGCGCCACGCGCCGGTGTTCGCGCCGTTCAGCGCGTTGCGCGGGGTCAGCCGGTCCAGCACGCGGGCCAGCGGTCGCGATCGGGTCAGCCGCCAGCGCGACAGCACGACGCCCTGCGCCTCGAGCCAATCGGGGTCGAACAGCCGCTGCGAGACCACGTCGTCGTCGGTCAGGCGCTCGCGGTGCAGCGACTCCGGGATCGACAGGTGGCTGCCCCCGGCGAGGAAGATGCCCGGACGGGCGTGCCGCGCGTAGGTCTCGAGCAGATCGGACCGCGGCACGCAGTCGGCGTCGGTGAACACCACGAATTCGCCACGGGCGGCGGCGAACGCCCGGTTCATCATCACGGGCTTGCGGTAGCCGCGGTTCACCTGGGTGAAGTGATGGACCGGCCAGGGTGCCTTCGTCCGCCAGCGGGCGATCACCGCGGCGACCTCTTCGAACTCGCTGTCCTCGGCGATCAGCACCTCGAGGGGCGCCAGCGTCTGGCAGCCGAAGCCGAGCAGCGTCCGTTCGAGCGCGTCCCAGTTGCTGTAGGCCGAGATGACCACCGAGATCCTCATGGCGGCCGGATGATAGCCGAGCCGACCCGGGCGACCCGCGGGGGCCGAGTTGTAACCGTTTGCGATCCGAGTCGGCGCGCCCCGTGCGCCGGGCGTTGGGCGACACAGGGGTTCCGGCGGCACGCCGGGGCGGCAGCGGCGCGGTGCGGTGCGCCCGCGCGATGGAGCGTGACATGAAGCGGATGGTCGGGTTGGGGCTCGCGTTGGCGGCGGCGGCGGTCCAGGCTCAGGGCCGGGTCGACGCGACCTCGGGGGCAGCCCTGGTCGAGAAGCCCGCCCCGAGCCGCTTCTACGGCACCGCCCGACCGCCCGGGCCGGTCGGCGGGCCACCACCGCCGGTGATGCCCGCCCCGCCCGTCGTCGTTCCGGCCCCGCGGCCGCTGCCGCCCGGCCCGCCCGCCTTCGCGCCGCCGGCGCAGGGGTACGCGTCGCCGCCGGTCTACGTGCGGCCGCCGCCGCCGCGCACGCAGGTCGACGTGGTGATCGGCGCGCCGGTGTACCGCCCGTGGTACGCACCGCGCCCGATCTATCCGGGCTGGGGGCCGCCGGCGGTGGTCTACCCGTCGCCGTTCCTGGTGCCTGCGCCGATCGTGATCCCCGCTCCCCCGCCGCCGGTGGTCTACGTCGAGCGTCCGGTACCGGTCGAGGAGACCGCGCCGCCGCCCGGGTTCTGGTACTGGTGCGGCGAACCGCAAGGCTGGTATCCGCAGGTGGTCGAGTGTCCGCAGGGCTGGCTGCCGGTGCCGCCCCGCGCCGAGCGATGAGCCTGCGGCCGGTTCCCCGAGGCGGCGCGCGGTGGCTCGCCGGGGTGCTCGCGCTGCTCGGTGCCGGCTGCGCATCGATTCCGGCCGGGCCGAGCACCCTCGCCCTGCCGGGCACGGGACGCACCTACGAGCAGTTCCGCGCCGACGACGCGCTGTGCCGTCGCGAAGCGAGCCTGCAGGCCGACTCGGCCGGTGCGAAGCGAGCCGCGCAGGACGGCGTCGCCGCCGGCGCGATCGCCGGTGCGGCGATCGGCGGGCTCGCGGGCGCGGCGTTCGGCGGCTCGCAGGGCGCCGGGGTCGGGGCGGGCACCGGGCTGCTGGTCGGCGCCGCCGCGGGCAGCAGCGCCGCCGGCGCGTACGGCTGGGCCGCCCAGCGCCGCTACGACGACGTGTACGTGCAGTGCATGTACGCGCGGGGACACCGGGTGCCGGTGTTCGCCGGCGCCTGGCGATCGCCGCCCCCCGTGTCTTCGGCCCCGGTTGCGCCGTCGCCGCTGCCGCCTGGGGTGCCGGTGCCGCCCGCGGGCGCACCACCGCCACCGCCGCCCGGCGTGGTCGCGCCACCGGGCGGGGGGGCAGCCCCGGCTCCCGCGCCGCGCGCGCTGCCCGTGCCGCCGCCCGGCGCGCCGCCGCCGCCGCCGGCAACCTGGCGCTCGGGCTGAGCGCGCTGGTATCGTCCGGGGGCCGGCGCGGTGCGCGCGCCGCAGGAGCGTCGATGAACGAGGACCGTTACCCGCCCGCTTCGCTGGAGCAACTGCCGGACGACATCCGCGAGCGGCTGCTCGCGGTCCAGCAGAAGGCGGGGTTCGTGCCGAACGTGTTCCTGAAGCTCGCCCGGCGCCCGGCCGAGTTCCGCGCGTTCGTCGCGTACCACGACGCACTGATGCTCGGTGAGGGGGCGCTCACCCAGGCCGAGCGCGAGATGATCGTGGTCGCGACCAGCGCGGCCAACGACTGCCTGTACTGCGTGATCGCCCACGGCGCGATCCTGCGGATCGTCGCCAAGCGCCCGCTGCTTGCCGACCAGCTCGCGGTCAACTGGCGCAAGGCCGACCTCACGCCGCGCCAGCGCGCGATGATCGGCTTCGCGCTGAAGGTGGCGACCGATTCGCGCGCGATCGGCGACGCCGACTTCCGGGAACTCCATGCGCACGGTTTCGACGACGAGGACGCGTGGGACATCGCGGCGATCGCCGCCTTCTTCGCGATGTCCAATCGGCTGGCGAACGCGGTCGGCATGATGCCCAACCCCGAGTTCCACCTGATGGGGCGGGTGCCGCGCGAGCGCGCGGGCTGACGCTCCGGACGGCGGCCCGCCCGGA
>Ga0169931_10000870_pt1 | contig 50267 bp, 61 predicted proteins | sample Kivu_15m_20L_FD_129675 | JGI IMG/M metagenome (GOLD analysis project Ga0169931, IMG submission 129675) | Freshwater microbial communities from Lake Kivu, Western Province, Rwanda to study Microbial Dark Matter (Phase II) - Kivu_15m_20L... | ecosystem: Environmental > Aquatic > Freshwater > Lake...
CCCGAGAAGCCGAGGGAGGATGGGGGAGTGAGTGATCCCCAGCCCACCGGGCGTCGGACGCGTCCGATGCGTCAAACGGTCGGGGACATGATCCGGTCGATGGTGGTCGTCCTCGCCGTCGTGGCGGCGATCCTGATCGTGACCTGGCGGCCCAAGCCGGATCCGGTGCGCACGGTGGATATCACCCAGGCGCTCGTCACGGCTCGATCCTCGGCAGATTTCGCGGTGGAGGTGCCGACGCTTCCGGACCTGCGTGCGACCAGCGTGCGGTGGGAACCCACCGAAGGCTCGGATGGGAGCCTGGTGTGGCATCTCGGTTATGTCACGCCCTCCGACGAGTACCTCCAGGTCGCTCAGTCGCGTGCCGCGGGTGATGCATTCCTCTCGGAACAGACGGACGGCGGCGAGCCAGGTGAGGACGTCACGATCGCGGGCGAACGGTGGCAGGTCTTCACGGCACCGGAGCGCACGTCGGTGGTACGGGTGGATGGTGGCGTGACGACGATCGTGAGTGGGACCGATTCACTTGATCAGGTGATGACCGTCGCCGGCACGCTTCAGGCGACGAATTAGTCCTTCTCGAGTTTCTTCCGAGCCTCATCCAGCCACGTTCTGCATCTGGCGGACAGTTCCTCGCCCCGCTCCCAGAGGGCGAGGGATTCCTCGAGGGTCAACCCTCCGGCCTCGAGCTTGGCGACGGTCTCCGCAAGTTCGGCGCGCGCAGCCTCGTAACTCATATCAGCCATTCTGAGCCTCCCGCCGTGCCGTCATAGAACCCTGCGCGACGCGAATGCTCATCAGGTCACCCACGGAGACATCTTCCGCGTCACGCACGATCGTCCCATCCTCGAGGGTGACGATCGCGTAGCCACGATCGAGTGTGCTCCCCGGGGACAGCGCGCGAAGTCTGGCGCTGAGGTGGTCGATATCCGCAGTTGCTGCTTCCCACTGTCGGGTGATGCGCGCGAGGGATCGCCGACGCAGATCGGCGATCGAGTCGATCGCGCGTTCAATCGCGGTGAGCAGGGTCCGGCGTGCACGGTCGCGCAGTCCGGTAATCAGTGCGCTCTCCTCCGCCCACGACGGCACGATCCGCTTCGCTGCATCCGTGGGAGTCGAGGCCCGAAGGTCCGCGACGTAGTCGAGGAGTGGGGAGTCCTGTTCGTGCCCGATGGCACTGACCACCGGAGTGCGTGCAGTCGCCACCGCTCGCACCAGGGTCTCATTGCTGAAGGGGAGCAGGTCCTCCACGCTTCCGCCACCGCGAGCGATCACGATCACGTCGACATGGGGGTCGACGTCGAGCTCGGCAAGCGCCGCAGTGATCTCGGGAACGGCATTGACGCCCTGCACCGCGACTTCGCGGACCTCGAACCGGGTCCCGGGCCATCGATCCTCGACATTGACGAGAACGTCGGTCATCGCGGCGCTGGCGCGACCGCAAATCAGGCCGATCGTGTGCGGGAGGAAGGGGAGGGGCACCTTGCGTTCCAGGGCGAAGAGCCCCTCGGCGGCGAGCAGTGCCTTGAGCCGTTCGATGGATGCGAGCAGGTCCCCGATACCGACCGGGCGGATATCTCGTGCGCGCAACTGGAGGGATCCCTGGCCTGACCAGAACTCGGGGCGGGCCCAGATGACGACCCGTTGTCCTTCGGCGAGCGGTGGTTCCACGGAGCCGACGAGTTGCGCGTCGGCGACGATCGTCAGCGAGACCTCGGCATCGGTGTCGCGGAGCACGAGGAATTGGTTGCGGGCTCCTGGCCTTCGGCGGAATTGGGCCACCTGGCCTTCCATCCAGACCGCACCGAGTTGACCGACCCACTCGCCGATGAGCCGGGAGACCGTGCGGACGGGAACGGGCGCGTCCGCGCTCGAATCCAGGGCCATGGACCCGCATCTAAGCGCACGTGCCGTGGTGCGCCTACGATGAATGAGTGTCCGAGACCAAGCGCATCCTGCTCGCTGCTCCCCGCGGATACTGCGCGGGAGTCGATCGGGCCGTCGTCACGGTTGAGAAGGCCCTCGAGTTGTACGGGCCACCCGTCTACGTGCGCAAGCAGATCGTCCACAACAAGCACGTCGTCTCGACGTTGGAGAAGCGCGGCGCAATCTTCGTCGATGAAGTCGCGGAGGTTCCCGAGGGTGCGACGGTGGTGTTCTCGGCGCATGGCGTTGCCCCCGTGGTGCATGCGGAGGCTGCGGATCGGAACCTGAAGACCATCGACGCCACCTGCCCTCTGGTCACGAAGGTCCATGCGGAAGCGAAGCGATTCGCCGCGGAGGGCTACCAGATCCTGCTCATCGGCCACGAAGGGCACGAGGAAGTCGTGGGGACCATGGGCGAAGCGCCTGAGGCGATGACGCTCATCGACAATCCGCAGGCCGCGCGTGAAATCGAGATCGAGAACTCCGACAAGTTGGTGTGGCTCTCTCAGACGACCCTCTCCGTGGATGAGACCCTGGAGACCGTTGATGCGCTGTCCGAGCGATTCCCGGGCTTGCAAAGCCCCCCGAGTGATGACATCTGCTACGCCACCCAGAATCGTCAGAGCGCGATCAAGGCCATCGCCCCGCAGAGTGACGTCGTCATCGTCGTCGGGTCGGGGAACTCGTCGAACTCGGTCCGTCTCGTCGAGGTCGCACTTGACTCCGGAGCGGGTGCCGCGTATCGCGTGGACCATGCGGGTGAGATCGATGAACGCTGGCTGGATGGCGTGTCCACCGTGGGTCTCACCAGTGGCGCCTCGGTGCCGGAGATCCTGGTCGATGAGGTGATCGCGTTCCTCCGCTCGCATGGGTTCGGGGACGTCGAAGAGGTCACCACCGCGGAGGAATCACTGATCTTCGCGTTGCCGCCCGAGTTGCGGCGAGACATGAAGGCGTCAGCCCGTACGTCTCCGGCGTAGTACGACAATCACGAGAGCGGCCAGGGTCGCCCCCACGATCCACATCCAGTTGTAGCCCAGCACGAAGAAGGCTGCGACCGCGCGGGACGTCATGGTCGTTCCCACGTTGTTGAGCTGCCCCGCGGTGAGCGCCACGACGAGAAATGCAAGAGGTGGCGCGAACACTGCCGTGAAATCATCGCGGCGTCGAACGCCGAGGGCCGCTGCAACAGACACCGCCACGAGTGCCACTCCGGTGATCCAGTTCGGCTGGTCGCCGAAGATCAGCACCTCACCAAAGGCGATGAGCGTGGTCAATCCGATGACGCCGACGTAGACGCCGACGGCGGTAATGCGGCCCTCGCGTCCGGTCTCCACGTCCGGTTCCCGCGGCGCGTACTCCCGCGTCGGTTCGGCAACGACGGCCACGGGGATCGGGTCAGGTCGGATCGTTTCCACGCGCATGGCGTCCTGGTCGCGGTCGCGGACTGTGCGGAGGCGACTCGCTTGACTGGAGGTGAGTGCGGGGATCGCCTCGGGGAAGGCCGCGGCGCCGGCGGAGCGGAACAAGCGGCCGGATTCGTCATCCGCTGCGCGGACCGGCTCGTCAGGTTGCTCGATCTCCACGATCTCCTGGACCACGACTTCCTGGATAACGCCGTCGTCGACCACCGGAGCGGGAGGGTCGTCACGGAAGAGCCGGGCGTAAGGATCCGGGTCTTGCGTGCTCACGCTGCACACGCTACTGCCGTATGCGCAGATTCGGCCCATAGGATCGTGCGTCGTGAGTCTCACCCTCGGGATCGTCGGCCTCCCCAATGTCGGCAAGTCCACTCTGTTCAACGCGCTGACCAAGAACGACGTCCTCGCCGCGAACTACCCGTTCGCCACGATCGAGCCCAACACTGGAGTCGTCGGGGTGCCTGATCCTCGACTCGACACCCTGGCCGAGATGTTCCACTCCGAGCGGGTGGTTCCGGCGACCGTGACCTTCGTGGATATCGCGGGCATCGTCAAGGGCGCGTCTGAGGGGGCTGGGCTGGGAAACAAGTTCTTGGCCAACATCCGTGAGTCCGATGCGATCTGCCAAGTGCTGCGTGCCTTCACCGACGACGACGTCGTGCACGTCGAGGGGCGCGTCTCGCCAGCCGAGGACATGGAGACGATCAACACCGAGTTGATCCTCGCCGACATGCAGACCCTCGACAAGGCGATTCCGCGGCTTCAGAAGGAAGCACGCAACGACAAGAGCAAGGTACCCGTTCTGGAGGCTGCCGAGCGCGCGCAGGAAATCCTCAATGGAGGCACCACGCTCTTCGCATCCGGATTCGATACCGCGCCCATCCGCGAGCTGTTCCTTCTCACGGCCAAGCCGTTCCTCTACGTAATCAACGCAGATGAGAACGAACTCGTCGATGAGGTCTTCAAGACACGGATGCGCGATCTCGTGGCTCCCGCGGAGGCTGTCTTCCTCAGCGCCAAACTCGAGGCGGAACTGTCGGAACTCGACGATGCGGAAGCACTCGAGTTACTGCAGTCCGTCGGCCAGGCGGAGTCCGGACTGCACGCCCTGGCCCGGGTCGGGTTCGACACCCTCGGGCTGCAGACCTACTTGACGGCTGGTCCGAAGGAAGCGCGCGCCTGGACCATTCACAAGGGGGACACGGCGCCCGAAGCCGCCGGCGTGATCCACACCGACTTTCAGAAGGGCTTCATCAAGGCGGAGATCGTCTCCTTCACCGACCTCGTCGACGCTGGCTCGATGGCGGAGGCCAAGGCACGTGGCAAGGTCCGCATGGAGGGCAAGGACTACGTCATGGCCGACGGTGACGTGGTGGAGTTCCGCTTCAACGTCTAGTCCGCGAGCGACATCGCGTTCGCGGCCATCGCCTCTTCGAGCAGCTGGATGGCGCGTGGACCCACGCCGTGGAGTGTGAGGAGCATCGTTCGGCTGGCGCCGTGGAGATCTTCCTGGCAGAGATAGCCAGCGGACCGCAGCGCGCGGGTGGCCGGAGCCCCGATCTTCGGCAGCGGGGTCGGATTGCTCACCCGCCCACGGTAGTAACCGAAGCTATCTGCGGAACGGAGAACTATCGCGACCCACCGGAATCCTCTGTGCGTCGAGCTCGCCAGTGTGACCACGCAGAGGTACACCACAAGGCCCACACCACGAGCAGGGGCTGGAAGAGGAGCCGCACGAACCGTGAAGCGTCCGAATCGAGTCCGAAGGCATCCGTCCCGGTGATGAACTGAGAGATGTTGCCCGGGAAGATCACCACGAAGAACGTTGCCACGATCCAGCCGATCGCGTACCGATAGTGCTGCGGGCTCACGAGGAGCGCGACACCCAGGATGAGTTCGACCACCCCAGAGATGGACACCACTGCTTCGGGTGCTGGCATCCACGGTGGAACTTGGGCGAGGAACGCCTCGGCGTTTGTGAAATGTCCGATCCCTGCGCCACAGAGGATGGCTCCCAGGATGATCCGACCGATGGTGCGCAGCACGCCCTGAGGATGCCACGTCCCCGCACTCTGGTGCCGTCCACATGCAAGAGTGATTCCATGCAGGAAATCGAACTACTGCACGTCCCGGGTGAGTATTACGTCAGTCGCCTGGACTCGCGTGCGGAGGTCCCTGAGTCGAACGGCGAGCTCTTCTGGAGCGTGACACGGACGGGTGACGAGGTCAGTGTCGTGAGTGCGCGAGCGCTCCCGGATGCCCGCGTGGAGGGGCCATGGGTCATCTTCCGCGTTGCGGGAACACTCGACTTCACACTTACCGGGGTACTGCATCGCCTTGTGGGACCTTGTGCCGAGGCTGACATCAGTATCTTTGCGATATCGACTTTTGACACGGACTACATCCTGGTGCGCACAGGTGATGGTGACCGGGCTGTGGCCGCCTGGCGGGATTCGGGGATTCCTACCTCCAGGACATAGGGTCAGGCGGTGCCCACACGTTCTGATCTCCGCAATTTCGCCATCGTCGCGCACGTCGATCACGGGAAGACGACCCTCGTCGACGCGATGCTGTGGCAGTCCGGTGCCTTCCGGGAGAACCAGGACGTCGCCGAGCGCGTGATGGACTCGATGGACCTGGAGCGTGAGAAGGGCATCACGATCCTGGCCAAGAACACCTCAGTGCACTATGTCGGACCTTCCGCACCCGAGGGCGGGGTGACGTTCAACATCATCGACACACCGGGTCACGCGGATTTCGGTGGCGAGGTGGAGCGTGGACTCGAGATGGTCGACGGAGTCGTTCTCCTGGTCGACGCGTCCGAGGGACCCTTGCCGCAAACTCGTTTCGTCTTGCGCAAAGCATTGGCGAAGCGCCTTCCCGTCGTGCTCGTGATCAACAAGGTGGATCGTTCCGATGCCCGCATCAGCGCCGTGGTCGATGAGACGTACGAGCTCTTCCTGGATCTCGACGCCGACGAATCCCAGATCGATTTCCCGATCGTCTATGCATCCGCAAAGGCGGGACGTGCCTCCTTGGAGAAGCCGGCCGATGGAGGTATGCCCGCCGAAGAGAATCTGGAGCCCCTCTTCCGCACCTTGCTCGACACCATCCCGGCCCCGGAGTTCGTGGAAGGGGCTCCGCTGCAGGCGCACGTGACGAACCTCGATGCGTCCCCCTACCTAGGCCGCCTGGCGCTGTGTCGGGTGCACGAGGGGACGATCCGCAAGGGCCAGCAGGTGGCGTGGATGCGTAGTGACGGGCGCGTGGACCGGGTCAAAGTCGTCGAGTTGCTGATGACCGAGGCACTCGATCGCGTTCCCGCAGAATCTGCAGGCCCGGGCGACATCATCGCGGTCGCGGGCATCCCCGAGATCACCATCGGGGACACCTTGGCCGATGTGGAGAACCCGATCGCGCTGCCCGTGATCTCCGTGGACGAACCGTCGATCTCGATGACAATCGGCATCAACACGTCACCGCTTGCCGGACGTAGTGGTGGAAGCAAACTGACCGCGTCCATGGTCAAGTCGCGCCTGGAGGCCGAGATCGTCGGCAATGTGTCCATTCGCGTCGTTCCCACCGAGCGCCCGGACACCTGGGAGGTGCAGGGTCGCGGTGAGTTGCAGTTGGCCATCTTGGTGGAGTTGATGAAGCGCGAGGGATTCGAGCTCACCGTGGGTAAGCCACAGGTGGTCACGCGGATGATCGACGGCAAGGTCCATGAGCCGATCGAGCGCCTGAGCGTGGACATTCCCGAGGACTACCTGGGAGTGGTGACGCAGCTGATGGCGCTGCGCAAGGGGCGGATGGAGCAGATGGTCAACCACGGCACCGGCTGGGTGCGGATGGAGTATCTGGTGCCAGCCCGCGGACTGATCGGCTTCCGCACCGAGTTTCTGACCGAAACTCGAGGAACGGGGCTGCTGCACCACGTCTTCGATAGGTACGAACCCTGGCACGGTGAGCTGCGTACGCGGCCCACAGGTTCCCTGGTTGCGGATCGCACGGGACAGACCACGGGCTTCGCGCTCGCCAACCTGCAGGAGCGCGGCACCATGTTCGTCGGTCCGGGCACCGAGGTGTACGAAGGGATGATCGTGGGCGAGAACTCGCGCGCGGACGATATGGACGTCAATCCCACGAAGGAGAAGAAGCTCACGAATATGCGCGCCTCCACCGGTGATGTCCTGGTTCCCTTGATCCCACACAAGCAGCTCTCTCTGGAGCAGGCCCTGGAGTTCTGTCGCGAGGATGAGTGCGTAGAAGTAACTCCCTCGGCTGTGCGTTTGCGCAAGGTGATCCTGACCGCGACGGATCGCGTCAAAGCATCGCGGGGACGGAAGTCCTAATCGCGTAAGTGGGTTCGGAAGAACTCCACCTCGGTGAGCAGCAGGTTCTCCGCAACGATCTCCTGCGGCGTCATATGCGTGACACCGGAGAGTGGGAGCACCGAGTGGGTCCGGCCAGCGGCCAGCAGAGCACTCGACAACTGCAGAGTGTGAGCGGCGAGGACGTTGTCATCCGCCAGCCCGTGGATGAGGAGGAGTGGGCGGGTGAGGTGATGGGCGCGCGTCAGAAGGGACGAGGAGTCGTACGCAGCTTCGTTCTCCTGGGGGAGCCCGAGGTAGCGCTCCGTGTAGGCGGTGTCGTAGAGCCGCCAGTCCGTCACCGGGGCACCCGCGACAGCAGCGTGGAAGATGTCGGGACGATCGAGCACCGCGAGCGCGGCCAGATACCCCCCGAAGGACCAGCCCCGGATGCCCACGCGACTGCCATCGAGATCCGGGAATGCGGTGAGAACGGATTCCAGGCAGGCGACCTGGTCGGCGAGCACCCCCGTGGCCAGATCCCCGGCGACCGCGTGTTCCCACTCCGGTCCCACGCCCGGTGTGCCGCGGCCGTCCACCACCACCACCGCGAACCCCTGATCCGCAAGCCACTGCTCGGTGAGGAAGGCGGCTCCGTTACGCACCACGCGTTGCGCATGCGGGCCGCCGTAGGGCGAGCAGATGACCGGCACGCGCATCCCCGCGACGTGATCGCTGGGCAGGAGTACGGCGCAGCGGATCCGGGAATCCTCAGGAACATGCATATGCACGGCGGGTGTCACACGCGGCTGCTCGGCGTGCGAGGAGATCGGATGCCCGCCGCCCTCCACCAAGAGGCGCGCCTGGGAACGGGTCTCACCGAGCGTCGCGCTCACGGTGACCCGCGGGAGCGCTGCGCTGCCACTCGTGACGGCGGCGCACCATCCGTCCGTGGGAGTCAGCCAGGTGAGATGGCCACCGGGAGTGATGTGTGCCACCGCGCGGGTCGTGGATGCTGGGTGCGCACCAACCACGTAGCCGCCGTCGTCCGCGCACTGCAGTGAGTCGACCTGAATATCCACGGAGGTGAGTGGTGTGCCATCCCGGCATAGTCGGAACGCGCCGTCACCTGGGAGCACTTCGAGCAGGCTGCCATCGCAATCCTCGCGGGGAACGCCGGGAATCAGCGTGACCCAGGGTTCACACGTCCGGCGGCCGCGCTCCACGACACGTCCCTGCGTGTCCACGGAGAGAATCAGTTGCGTTCGCTGGTCCCGGGAGAGCAGGCTCACGATGGCGGTCGCCTTCTCCGTCGGGTGCACGCTGGCGAGATATGGGAACGCATCGTGATCCCATGGCACCTCGGTGCGCTGACCGTCGAGGGTGATCACGTGCAGGCTGACCTGGGGGTTCGCACACCCCGCCTGGGGGTAGCGGTGTGGAAGTGGATCACGCTCGGGTTGCGCGGGATCCCCGATCCACCGAATCGGTACAGGCGCCTCATCACTGCGCTCAACCAACAGCGTGGTCGAGTCGGAGAACCACCACGTGCCGCGATGGCGATCGAGTTCCTCGGCGGCGATGAAGTCGGCGAGTCCGTAGGTGACAGTCTCCGATTCCGGTTCGGCGAGGCACGTTCCGTTGGACAGGTGCAATGCGTTGCCGGAGACGAAGGCGATCCACGAGCCGTCGGGGGATATGCGCGGGTCGATCACCGCACCCGCGTGCGCCACATGGTGGACGTGCCCGGTGGTGGTGTCGACTCGGTAGAGGGATCCATCGAGGGCGAACGCCACCATGTGTGCGCCCACATCGGATGAGAAGTCGGTGATGCCGGTCGTCACTTCGCGAAGACGTTCCCGGCGTGCTGCCTCACGGGGATCCATACCCTGGGTCGTCGCAGCCAGCGCCGCGCTGTCGACCAGGCGCTCCTCGCGCCACCCTTCCGACTCGCGCATCACCCACAGATCACCCGCGGGGACACGCGACCCGGCACTGCGGACGAAGATCACCCGATCCGCAGCGACGCGGAACGAGCGAGGAATCCCCAGTCGGAAGTTGCGCGTCAGCGCCTTCTGTCTCGGGTAGGTCTCCACGCGCCCATGCTGCCGCATCTAGTCTGCTGCCGTGACGTCCTCCGATCGCCGCCTTCTCATCGTCCATGCGCATCCCGACGACGAGAGCATCGGGACGGGCGTGACGATGGCCAAGTACGTCGACGAGGGTGCCCAGGTCACGCTCGTGACCTGCACCTTGGGCGAGGAAGGCGAGATCCTGACACCGGAACTGTCCCACCTGGCGGCGGATCAGGAGGACCGGCTCGGAGAGCATCGGATTCAGGAATTGACCGCGGCGATGGGCGAGTTGGGGGTGAGCGACTTCCGCATCCTTGGGGGAATCGGTCGTTTCCGAGACTCGGGAATGGTCGGCACTCCTTCGAACGACAACCCCAAGGCCTTCTGGCGCGCCGACCTGCTCGACGCAGCAACGGAACTCGTGGGGATCATCCGCGAGATCCGCCCGCAGGTGGCCGTGACCTATGACGATTTCGGCCTCTACGGCCACCCGGATCACATCCAGGCGCATCGGGTCACCCACTATGCGGTGAGCCTCGCGGAGAGTCCCACCTTCCGACCCGATCTCGGACCCGCGTGGTCGGTGGACAAGCTCTACTGGACCGCGATGCCGCGCAGTGTCATCCTCGCGGGAATTGAGGAACTCAAGGCTCTGGGGATGGATGACGATTTCACCGCGATGGATCCCGAGGACATCGACTTCGCGTGCCCTGACGATGTCGTCACAACGATGATTGACGGACGCGACAAGTTGCCTCGCAAGATGGCGGCTCTCGCTGCCCATGCGACGCAGGTCAATGTCCAGGAAGGCTTCTTCGCGCTGTCCAACAACCTCGGCTCGAAGGGGTTCGGTGTCGAGTACTTCCGACTCGTGCGCGGTGGCGATGGCGGCAGCTACTCCCTTGCGAATCCGGAGACCGATCTGTTCGCGGGGATCAGCACCGCGTGAGATCCGCCTCCGCGCTTCTTGGAGTCTTCGTGGGCGCACTCCTTGGTCTCGTCGGCGCGTTCCTGCAGGCACAGCGGATCGTCTTCGAAGGCTGGGGCGTGGCGATCCCCTGGGGTGCGATCGTTGCCAGCATCGGGACGTTGATTGTGATCCGCGGCGCCGTGGTCGGAACGGGAACCCGCTGGGCCGGGTGGGGTGTGATTCTCGGCTGGCTCGGCGTGAGCCTCGCCCTGGCCGCGGAGTCACCGTCGGGGGATATCGCAATCTCATCCGGTGCGCGGCAGATGGTCTACCTGTTCACCACGGTGATCATCGGCTCCGCCCTGGCCACGCTGCCGCCCCGGCTGCGGAACCCGCGGACGAGGATGGACGTCGGAGCCTGACGCACGTACGCGTAGACGAGCACTTACCATCGGAGTTCGACCTAAACGGAGGGATCAGGAGTGTCGGAGCATCGGGCGCGTAATCCCGAGGCGGCTCGCCGGACCCTGATAGCCCTGGGGGCGGGCCTTGCCTTCCTCGGCGTCGCCGCGGCCGGCTACCTCTGGCTGGTCCTCTCCACGGGCACGAGCATCCACCCGGGCACGACCGTCTCCGGGATCCCCATCGGGGGGATGTCGCGGGAGGAGGCGATCGAGACCCTGCAGCGGCGGATCGGGTCGGATGCGCGCAAGCACTTCACCCTGGTGGCTGGGGAGGAACAATTCCGGGTCAGCCCCAAGGAGTGGGGCATCCGGCTGCGGCTTCCCGCGACCGTGGATCAGGCCATCGGCCGGAGTTGGAACCCCACCATCGCCCTGCAGAACAGATTCGGGACCGCGGAACTCACCCCTGTGGTGGCCATCGATGACGCTGTCCTCGATCAGGAGATCGCTCGACTTGCGCAGACGATCGATACGACGCCGGTCGAGCCCACGCTCAGCGTTTCGGGAGGCAAGGCGACTCTGACGCCTGGAGTCCCGGGTGTCGAACTCGACCAGCAGGCGACCCGAGATCTCGTGGTTGATCGGCTCCTGGAACCGCGCGAGTCGCTCACCCTGCCGCTGCTCACCGTCTCACCGGCCGTCACCGACGAGGCTGCTCAGCGCGCTCGCGCGCTCGCGAAGGCGGCGATCGCGGAGCCGGTGACTGTTGAGGCCGGGGGAGTCACGGCGACCATCCCGCCCTCCGCGATCGTCAAGGGCTTGAGTTTCGTCCGCGAGGACGGTGAGTTGGTTCCGCGCGTCGACGGGGCCGTGCTCCATGAGTCGATTGCCGATCAACTATCCGAGGTGGAGACCCCGGGTCGTGACGCCACCTTCCAGATCACCAAGGGCGTTCCCGTGGTGGTCCCCTCCCTGGTGGGGAGGGGCATCGAGGACGAGGAGTTGGCGACCGCGGTGGCGGGAGTCCTCGGGGCATCCGGGGATGCTCGGAACGTCACCGTGTCCTTCGGCGTTCGCGAACCGGAACTGACCACGGATGAGGCCAAGGCACTCGGGGTCACGGAGAAGCTCTCGACATTCACCCAGAGCTTCCCCTACGCCGCGTACCGCGTTCAGAACATCGGGCAAGCGGCCGAGTACATAAACGGGACACTGTTGATGCCCGGGGAAGTCTTCTCGATGAACGAGGTCATCAAGGAGCGCACACCCGAAAACGGCTACACCCGGGGAATCGTCATCGGCCCCGGTGGCGTGTTCGAGGAGCAACAGGGCGGAGGTGTCTCGGCATCGGCGACCGCAGTGTGGACTGCCGCGTTCTTCGCGGGCATGGAGCAGGTGAGTACGCGTGCACACTCCATCTACATCAGTCGCTATCAGCCGGGTCTGGAGGCGACGGTCGCCTGGGGTCTCTTCGACATGCAGTTCCGCAACACCACAGCCAATGCGGTCTTCATCACGACGAAGATGACGAACACGTCACTCCGGGTCACGTTCTGGGGGACGCGCGAGTATGACGAAATCGCCGCGGAATTCGGACCCAAGACCAACATTCGCCCCTTCGGACTCATCGAGAAGAAGAAGGTCAAGGAAGGCTGCATGGAGCAGGCCGGCATCAATGGCTTCAACATCAATGTGGATCGCGTCTTCTACAAGGACAGCGCCGAGGTGAAGCGGGAAACCTTCACCACCTCCTATCGGCCGGCCCCCGAGGTTAAGTGCGGCGTGAAGAAGGGGAAGGACGACGACGAGTTACCGCTGGACGAGTTCCCACCGGGAACACCGACAACCCCGGGCGCCCCACCCCTTCCGGGGAATGAATTCGTGAACACTCCGGCTGCCTAGCGCGGCTGCACCGTCTGACCCTCGGGGCCATCGGTCACCTGGTATCCGAGTTCGAGGATCCGGATACGGAGCGCATCCGACTCCGTCCAGTCCTTGGCGGCGCGCGCACGCGCACGGTCCTCGAGAAGGTCCAGGATTTCCTCGGGCACCTCACGTGTGCGTCCCACATCGCGGGCCATATCGAGGCCCAAGATCCGATCCGCCCACACGAAGAACTCGAACTTCGCCCCCGCGTCTTCCGGGTCGCGTTCCACCTGATGGAGCACCTGGAGCGCCCGCGGCGTATCGAGATCATCGGCCACTGCCGAGCGGAACTCGTCGCGCCATGCATCGGGGATCGGTCGCGAGGGTGAAGTGGCCCACTCCGCTACGCGCACGCGCCAGCGCGACAGCGTGGTGGCTGCCCCCTCGATGACGGACCAGGTCAGGTTCATCTGCTGGCGGTACCGGTGCTGGAGGAACGCCAATCGGAGCGCGAGCGGATCGATGCCCCTCTCGACGACGTCGTCCACGAGCACCACATTCCCGGCGGACTTACTCATCTTGCGGCCGTCGAACAGAAGGTGCTCGGCGTGCACCCAGGTGTTGACGACCTCATGGCCCACGGATGCATTGCTCTGCGCACGTTCGTCCTCGTGGTGCGGGAATCGGAGGTCGATGCCACCGGTATGGATGTCGATGCGCGGTCCCAGCAGACGCACACTCATCGCGCTGCACTCGATGTGCCAGCCCGGGAATCCGCGGCCCCAGGGGGTCTCCCAGACCATCTGTGTCCGAGTGTCACCGGCGTGCTTCCAGAGAGCCCAGTCCGCGTGGAAGCGCTTGGCCGTCGGTGCGTCGGCGTCGAACTTATGGCCAGCGCGCAGGTCCTCGATCCGGTTGCCACTGATCCGTCCGTAGTCGGGGACCGATCGGACGTCGAAATACACCGAACCGTCGTCACCGACGTAGGCGTGACCGGAAACGATCAATTGACCGATGAGTTCGATCATTGCGTCGATCCAGTCGCTCGCACGGGGGTACTCGTCGGCAGGGTGGATATTGAGTGCCGACAGGTCCCGGTGGAACGCGGCTTCGTAGCGTCGTGCCACGTCGTAGGCGGAGGAGCCGGTGGTCTCGGCCTCGCGGACGACTCGATCCTCCGCGCCACCCTGCCCTTCGTCCACACCGCCGAGGCCGGTGTCGTCGGCCATGTGCCCGACGTCGGTGATGTTCTGGACGACCTGGGTGCGCACACCCTCGTCCTGCGCCACGCGGGTGATCAGGTCCGTCACGAGAAAGGTGCGCATGTTCCCCACATGGGCATCGCGATAGACCGTGGGTCCGCAGGCGTAGACGCGGAGCACCCCGGGGGTGATCGGCTCGATTGTCACGGCGGCGCGCGCAACGGTGTCGTACAGGCGCACCAGGTCAGCCTAAGCGGCCCACGGCGCACCCGCCGTGTACGGTGAGAGCCGCAGGGCGGACCTGCCTTGGTTGGGACTTTCGGAGGCTCGCGATGACGTACGTCATCACATTCCCGTGTGTGGATCTCAAGGACAGGGCGTGTATCGAGGAATGTCCGGTCGACTGCATCTACGAGGGTGACCGGATGCTCTACATCCAGCCCGATGAGTGCGTGGACTGCGGTGCATGCGAGCCGGTGTGCCCGGTCGAGGCGATCTTCTACGAGGACGATGTTCCGGACGAGTGGTCTGACTACACCGCAGCGAACGCGGAGTTCTTCGCCGACCTCGGTTCACCGGGGGGTGCGGCCAAGTTGGGGCCGCAGTCGTTCGACGCTGGCATCCTCGCGAACGTGCCGCCGCAGCAGCACGATCACTGACCTTGAATTGGGCGCGGCTCCCAGATTTTCCCTGGGACACCCTCGCGCCTGCGCGTGAACGCGCAGCCGCCTATCCGGGTGGCATTGTCGATCTCTCGGTGGGGACACCTGTCGATCCCACTCCCTCGGTCATCACGGACGCATTGATCGCGCACGCGAATGCGCCCGGGTATCCCACCACGGTGGGAACGCCGGAACTCCACGCAGCGATCCGCGGCTGGATCGATCGACGACTCGGCGGAGTGTCCGGGGCGGCACTACTGCCGACGATCGGATCCAAGGAGGCGATCGCGACGCTGCCCTGGGTCCTGGGATTGACCGGCCCCGTCGTCATCCCCGAGATTGCGTATCCCACCTACGCCGTCGGCGCCGTTGCGGCCGGCCTGGAATACGTCGCCAGCGATCGACCCGAGGACATCGGCCACGCGAGCGCCATCTGGGTGAATTCTCCGTCGAATCCCACCGGCCGGGTCCTCTCCGCGCAGCGTCTGGCAGAGATCGTCACCTATGCGCGCGGACTCGGCATTCCAGTCCTGAGTGACGAGTGCTACGTCGAGTTGGGATGGTCCGCGCAGCCGATATCGGTGCTGCACCCGGATGTGAACGGTGGCGACCTGACGGGAATCGTGGCCGTGCACTCCCTGTCGAAGCGATCCACCATGGCCGGTTACCGATTCGGTTTCCTGGCGGGCGACCCACGCATCGTCGGCAACCTCCTCGAGCGTCGCAAGCATCTCGGCGAGATGGTTCCGGGACCTGTGCAGCACGCAGCGGCGGCGGCCTACTCGGACGACGCTCATGTCGAACTCCAGCGCACCCGCTACGCCCGGAGGCGTGCCCAGTTGCACGCGGCGGTCGAATCCGCTGGTTTCACCATCGAACACAGTGACGCGGGGTTGTATCTCTGGATAACACGTGATGAATCCTGTTGGGATGTCGTGGATTGGTTCGCCACACGGGGCATCCTGGTGACGCCGGGAGACTTCTACGGGCCTCGTGGCGCGCACCATGTGAGGGTTGCACTCACCGCAACGGACACGGCTGTGGACTCGGCCGTGGAACGTCTCGCGGTGTGAGCCCGGTCACGGACCGGGGCTACCCCCCTCTGCTGTGTGACGCGTGGGTACGCTCGGCGTAGGAGGAGTGCGTGAGCGACTACATACTGAACTACCCCGGGGGCGAGTTGCCTCTGACGGAGATCCCGGCGACGGTGGGTGAGCGCGGCATCGATATCTCGCCGCTGCTCAAGGACACCGGTCACGTCACCCTCGATCATGGATTCTTGAACACGGCGGCGTGTTCATCCGCGATCACGTACATCGATGGTGACGCCGGAATCCTCCGGTACCGCGGGTACCCGATCGAGCAATTGGCCGAGAAGTCCACGTTCCTCGAGGTTGCCTACCTCCTGAGCTACGGCAATTTGCCCACAGTGCAGGAGTTGGCCGAGTTCGAGTCCTCGATCACGAAGCACACGATGTTGCATGAGGAACTGCGCATGTTCTTCGACGGTTTCCCGCGCGACGCACATCCCATGCCCGTCCTGTCCTCGGCGGTGTCGGCCCTCTCGACCTTCTATCAGGACTCACTCGACCCCTTCGACCCCCGCCAAGTGCACATCTCGATGATTCGCCTTCTCGCGAAGGTGCCCACCATCGCGGCCTACGCCTACAAGAAGTCCGTGGGTCAGCCCTATCTCTACCCCGACAACAACCTCGGCTTCATCGCGAACTTCCTGCGCATGACCTTCGGTGTGCCCGCGGAGGAGTACATCCCTGATCCCATCGTGGTGCGCGCACTCGATCAACTCTTCATCCTCCATGCCGATCATGAGCAGAACTGTTCAACCTCGACGGTGCGCATGGTGGGGTCGTCGCACGCGAATCTGTTTGCCTCGGTCTCGGCCGGAATCAACGCCCTCTTCGGCCCCCTGCACGGGGGTGCCAACCAGGCAGTTCTCGAGATGCTGGCAGAGATCCACGCATCCGACGAGGGGGTCGAAGGATTCATCCGACGGGTGAAGAACCGTGAGGATGGAATCCGCCTGATGGGTTTCGGTCATCGCGTGTACAAGAACTACGACCCTCGGGCCGCCATTGTGAAGAAGACTGCCTACGAGGTGTTCGACCAAATGAAGGTCGACGATCCTCTCCTCGAGATCGCGTTGAGGCTGGAGGAGGTCGCCCTCGCCGACGACTTCTTCATCGGGCGCAAGCTCTACCCGAATGTGGACTTCTACACCGGCCTCATCTACAAGGCGATGGGATTCCCCACCCGCATGTTCACGGTGATGTTCGCACTCGGGCGTCTGCCAGGCTGGATCGCCCAGTGGAACGAGATGATCAACGACCCCACGACCAAGATCGGTCGGCCGCGCCAAGTGTACGTGGGCGAGGTGCTGCGGGACTACACCCCGCTCGGTGACCGCTGATCAGTCGGTCGCGTGCAGCGACGGGTTCAAGCCCTGCCACTGACCCGACCGCGGTGACACCTCGATCGCCCCGGTGCTGGAGTTGCGTCGGAAGAGGAGCCCGCTCGCCCCGGACACGTCGCGCGCCTTGACGGTGGTGCCATCCGGCAGGAGCACCTTCGAACCGGCGGTGACGTACAGGCCCGCCTCGACGATGCAGTCGTCCCCCAGGGAGATTCCCACCCCGGCGTTCGCGCCGATGAGGCAGCCACCTCCGATGCTGATCACCTCGGTGCCTCCGCCGGAGAGAGTGCCCATGATCGAGGCCCCGCCGCCGATGTCCGAGCCATTGCCCACCACGACTCCGGCGGAGATGCGCCCCTCAACCATCGACGTCCCGAGGGTTCCGGCGTTGAAGTTCACGAATCCCTCGTGCATCACGACGGTCCCTTCCGCGAGGTGGGCGCCGAGCCGCACACGATCCGCATCCGCGATCCGCACCCCGCTGGGCACCACGTAGTCGATCATCCTGGGGAAGCGATCGAGGCCGAAGACGATCAGGTGGATACCCCGGGAGCGAGCCCGCAGGCGCACGTGGGCGATGCGCTCGACCGCAACCGGTCCGAGGTTCGTCCACGCGACGAGGGGAAGGAGCCCGAAGATCCCATCAAGGTTGATGCTGCGGGGCGCAGCCAGGCGCGCGGAGAGCAGGTGCAACCGCAGGTACGCATCCGCGGTACTCTCCGGTGCCAAGTCGAGGTCCTCGATCACGGTGCGCAGTGTCTGGACTTCCACCCCACGCAACTCGTCATGGGCGATGCCCGATTCGAGACCCGGTACGTCCTCCGGAGTCACGCCCAGGGTCGGCGCCGGGTACCAGACATCGAGGACCACGCCTTCGAACAGGGTGGCCAGTCCCAGGCCGGATGCCGAGCGCATCGCACTACCGTAGCGATGTGGGGCTCGATACCAGCGGTGACGTGATCGATCTCGCCCGTCAATTGATCGACATTCCAAGCGTCTCCGGCGACGAACAGGTGATCGCCGACGCCGTCGAAGCCACATTGCGCATGGCGCCGCACCTCGCTGTCGACCGCATCGGAAACACCGTGATCGCCCGCACACATCGCTCACAGCCAGGACGCGTGGTGATCGGTGGCCATCTCGACACCGTGCCTGCACACGGCAATGCGCAGGGTCGTGTCGATGGTGGATTCCTGCACGGCCTGGGCTCTGTGGACATGAAGGCCAATGTTGCGATCGCGCTCCGAGCGGCGATCGATATCACCGAGCCCGGCTACGACGTGACCTACGTGTTCTACGAGTGCGAAGAGGTGGAGGCCGAACGCAATGGATTGCTCCGCGTCGTGCGTGAGCGACCAGAGCTGCTGGCATGTGATGTCGCGATCCTCATGGAGCCCAGCAACGGTGGAATCGAGGCGGGGTGCCAGGGCACGATGCGGGTCGAGGTGACCATCGCAGGTCAGCGCGCCCACAGTGCGCGTTCGTGGATGGGGAGTAACGCGATTCACAGCACGCATCGGCTCCTGGGCGCACTGGACTCCTTCGAGCCCGAGCAGCCGATCGTCGACGGGTTGACCTATCGCGAGGGTCTCAACGCCGTGGGAATCCGCGGGGGAGTTGCGGGAAACGTGATCCCGGATTCCTGCGTCGTGACTCTCAACTACCGATTCGCTCCGCATCGCTCGGAAGGCGAAGCCCAGGACGTCGTGAGGTCTTTTCTCGCCGAGGCTGGCCTCGCCGATGCCGTGCTCGAGGTCGTGGATTCCGCGCCGGGCGCCCGGCCCGGGCTCGATGATCCGGTGATCGCTGGCTTCGTCGCCGCGATGGGTGTGCCACCGCACCCGAAGTACGGGTGGACGGATGTCGCCCGGTTCGCTGCCCTGGGGATTCCGGCGCTCAACTTCGGAGCTGGGGATCCGGCTCGTGCGCACCGCGCGGACGAGTGCGTGCCGGTGAGCCAGGTGCGCGAGGTCGAGGAACGCCTGCGCACCTGGCTCGCGACTACGCCTGCTTGATCGCCTCGACGTCCAGGGTGATCCTGACCTCGTCGCTGACGAGAACGCCACCCGTCTCGAGCGCGGCGTTCCACACCAGACCGAAGTCCTTGCGATTGATGGTGGCCTCACCCTCGAAACCGATGCGGGTGTTGCCGAACGGATCTTGGCTGATACCGACGAGTTCGAACTCCACCGGAATGGACTTCGTAACCCCGTGGATGGTGAAGTCACCGGTCACGATGAAGTCATCGCCGTCCGCCTTCACATTCGTACTGGTGAACGTGAGCGTCGGAAACTTCGCCACGTCGAGGAAGTCAGGGGAGACGAGGTGGCCGTCGCGATCGGCGTTACCGGTCGAGATGCTCGCGGTCTGCGCGACCAATTCCGCCGAGCTGTTGGCTGGGTTCGCACCATCGAGGGTCATGGACCCGGAGAAGTCCGCGAACTCACCGCGCACCTTCGCGATCATCGCGTGCCGAACGGTGAAGCCGATCGTGGTGTGGGACTGGTCGATGACCCAGGTCCCGGTCGTTGCCGAGAGGTCCGCCATGGTGCTTCCTTCCAAAGTAGTTGAATGTTCAACAGAAGACTAGCCGCCCTGCGTGGCCGTGTCCAACCCGGTTTAATGCTCCGGTGCCGATCGTCTTCGTCCTGCTCGCCATCGCGGTCATCGGCGCCGCCTTCTGGTGGTGGACGCGCACCCGGTGGTCCGACGCCGTCAGCCCACCCGACCGCGACCAGCGGCCCGAGGGCTTCGATGTGGTGCTGCGCGGCTATCGGATGGACGAGGTCGACGCCGAGATCGCTGCCCTGCAGGCGCGTGTTCGGGACCTGGAGGGGCGATGACCCGCCAGCCGCACACCTCGCATCTGAGCCTCGACGTTGTCGTGGCCGCACCACCCGAGGCGGTGTTCGCTGCCCTGACCCAGTGGGCTGAGCAGGGGCGCTGGATGCTCGGGACCCAGGTCTCGGTCACACGCGGCGATGGCGTTTCCGTCGGGTCCGAACTCTCCGCGTGGACGGGGGTGGGTCGGGTCGGATTCTGGGACACCATGGTCATCACCCGGTGGGAGCCGCCCGCCCGGGTCGACGTACTGCACACCGGTTCGGTGGTGCGCGGCACCGGGTACATGGAGGTGCTGGCGCTTCCCGGTCGGCGTTCACGATTTATCTGGTCGGAGGACCTGGTCATCCCCCTCGGCGCGCTGGGTGCCGTCGGCTGGCCGCTCGTGCGCCCGGCCTTCCGGGCCGGAGTTCTGAAGTCCCTGCGCGCCTTCGCCCGCCTCGTGGAGACCGGGACCCTGCCGAGCGCGCCCCTTTCGCACAGGGGATAATGGCGTCTTCGCTGTGGGGCCCTCGGGGCCCGACAGCCAGGAAGGGGTTCACATGGCCGCGATGAAGCCGAGAACGGGCGACGGTCCGCTCGAGGTCACCAAGGAGGGCCGCGGCTACGTCATGCGCGTTCCCCTGGAGGGTGGCGGCCGACTCGTGGTCGAACTCAATGCCACCGAGGTCAAAGACCTCGGTGACGCCCTCCTCGCCGCCGTTCCCGGCTAGACGCCCTCGGATCGTCGGGCTAGGAGCGCCACGAGGAGCCCCGACCCCACCGTCATCAACGCGGGCACCCAATCGTCGTCGTTCTCGATCATGGCCGCGGCGTCGCGCAGTGCGGTGGTATCGATGTCTCGCTGCGACGGGTCCGCCATCCCGGTGGGCCCGAGCATCCCGCAGAGTACGACCAGTCCACCGATCCGCAGCAGGCGCTTGGCCTGGGTGACGATCGCCGGATACTCGGCGCGATCCCCGTCGACCACTACGAGGTCGTAGGCACCGTCGGACATGCGCGGGAGCACGTCGAGGGCACGGCCCGCGATGAGCCGCGAACGTGAAGGGCTGTGGCCGAGGTCGGTGAAGGTCTCGCGCGCTGCGCGTTGCCCCTCCGCCTCGATGTCGATGCTCGTGAGCACACCACCGTGCGTCATCCCGGCGAGCAGTGCTGCACCCGAGACTCCTGCTCCGGTTCCCACCTCGACGATCGCCTGCGCAGAGATGGCCGCCGCGAGGAGTCGGAGGGTGGCGGCCGCGGCGGGGGAGACCGGCTCGACGCCGAGGTCCTCGGAACGTTCACGTGCACGACGCAGGACGTCGCCTTCCTCGACCCACGTGTCCGCGAACGTCCAGGCCTGAGCGGTGATCGGAGTGCTCATGTTCTCCCCCTCGGGTGATCTGGTCGGGTGGGCACCGCGCGATGCGAGCCTAACGTCCTCTACGGTGGAGGTCTGGTGCTGAGCAGGATCATCACCAGACTCGACGAGCAAGCGAGGCTGGATGTCCGATCCGCTCCTTCCCCGTCCGGTGTATGTGACGCCGGCCGCGCCTCCGCCGATGCCGCCACAGCGGCGTGGCCCGGGCCTGGTGGCGGTCGTGCTCGTGGCCACCGTTGTCTCGCTGATCGTCGGCGGTGTGGCGGGTCTCGGCGGTTATCTCCTCGGCAGCGCCGTGGACAGTTCGGAACCCGAGACCGCGGCTGTCGCGACGGAGACGCGTCCTGCGGTCGTGTCCGATGTCGTCGCCTCCTCGATCGGTGACATCGTCGCCCGAGTTCTCCCGACCGTCGTGTCCATCGAGGTCGTAGGTGACAAGGGTGAGGGCAGCGGCTCCGGATTCATCATCCGCTCGGATGGCTACATCTTGACCAATAACCATGTTGCAGCCCCCGCCGCGGACAACGGCAAGTTGACCGTGTACTTCGACGATGGTGAAGGTGTCCCCGCCACGATCGTCGGCCGCAATCAGTCCTATGACCTTGCGGTGTTGAAGGTCGACGAGAAAAACCTCCCCGTCGTCGACCTGGGTGATTCCGATTCCGTCGCGGTCGGCGATCCCGCCATCGCGATCGGGGCACCGCTGGGACTCGAAGGGACCGTGACGTCGGGCATCATCAGTTCACGTGATCGACCCGTGACCGCGGGGGGTGTCGGCGACCTCTCCTACATCAACGCCATCCAAACTGACGCCGCAATCAATCCGGGCAACTCTGGCGGTCCACTGCTCAACCTTGCTGGACAGGTCATCGGCATCAACTCCGCTATCGCGACGGTGGTGCAGTCCTTCACCGGTGAAGGTGGTTCCATCGGGCTCGGCTTTGCGATCCCGATCAATTCGGCAAAGCGGATCGCGGACGAGATCATCGAAACCGGCCAATCATCGACCCCGATCATCGGCGTCTCCCTGGATACCGGATACACCGGCGAGGGTGCGCGTATCAACGAAGTGAATGAGAACGGCCCCGCCGACAATGCGGGCCTCCGCCCGGGTGACGTCATTATTGGCATCGGTGATCGTGATACTCGGGACGCAACGGAACTCGTCGTGGCGATCCGTAGCTACGCTCCGGGGGACGAGGTCACGCTCACCTTCCTGCGGAACGGGCGCAAGGAGCAGGTCACGCTGACACTGGGTGCAACAGACTCCCTCAGCTAGGAGGCGTAGCCTGGCGCCATGTTCGACATCGGCATCGGCGAGATCCTCGTGCTCGCCGTCGTAGGCCTCCTGGTGTTCGGTCCCGATCGCCTCCCGAAGGCCGCCGCGGACGCGGGACGGTGGCTTCGACAGATCAAGGTGATGGCCGCGAACGCAAAGAGCGATCTCGCCGACTCTGCCGGTGTCGACCTCTCGGACACCATAGGGACGGTCAAGGAACTCCGGGACCTCCACCCCAAGCGGTGGGCGGCCGGCATCCTCGACGACGACGAAGCACCGAAGAAGAAGTCGACGGGTGCGGTTGGTCCGGTGCCCTTCGATCCGGATGTCGCCTAGGCCGGAGTGATCGTCAGGTTCATTCCGCTGAGTCCGCGGGGACGTGCCGCGAGGGTGTGGGCGAGTTCTGTCAGAGACTGAGCCGCGGGTGCGTCAGGGTGATCGACGACGAGTGGATGGCCGGTGTCGCCGCCCTCGCGGAGCCGCGGATCGAAGGGGATCCGGGCGAGAACCGGGACCTCAGTGCCCAGTGCACGTGAAAGGCGCTCCGCGACGAGGTCGCCACCGCCGACACCAAAGAGATCCAGCGGCTCACCGCAATGCGGGCAGGGGAACCCGGACATGTTCTCCACCACACCGAGCACCTTCTGATGCGTCTGAGTCGCCAGAGTGCCCGCGCGCACAGCAACATCTGCTGCACCCAATTGCGGAGTGGTGACGACGATGATCTCCGCCTTGGGGAGGAGTTGCGCGGTGGAAATCGCAATGTCTCCCGTGCCGGGCGGGAGGTCCAGCAGGAGGATGTCGAGATCTCCCCACCACACGTCGGAGAGAAACTGCTCCAGCGCGCGGTGGAGCATCGGGCCTCGGAAGGCGATGGGTGTCTCGATGCCGCCCGGCTTAAACGAGAGCATGGAGATCACACGAACGCCGTAGCCCTGCGGGGGCATGATCATGCCTTCCACCATCGTCGGCGGAGTTGTGATCTGGAGGATCCGCGGAATGGAATGGCCGTAGACGTCGGCGTCGAGAAGTCCCACGGTGAGCCCACGCTGGGCGAGAGCGACGGCGAGGTTAGCCGTCACCGAAGACTTGCCGACACCACCCTTGCCTGAGGCGATGGCGAACACTCGGGTCGTGTTGCCCGGTTGCGTGAACACGATCTCTTTCGCGGCGCCCCCACGCAGTGTCGTCTTGAGGGCGGTGCGCTGCTCATCGCTCATGACGTCGAGGTGCACCTCCACGCGCGTCACGTGCGGGACTTTCAGGACCGCGTCAGACACCCGGTCCTGGATGGCGCCGCGCATAGGACAGGTCGAGACCGTGAGGTAGATGCCGACCTCCACAGTCCCGTCTGACTTCACGTCGATGCCCTTGACCATGCCGAGATCCGTGATCGGGCGGTTGATCTCGGGATCATTGACTGTCTGCAAGGCAGCAGTGATCGCCTCGAGGTCAGGCTGGGTCATGTAACGATGCTAGTCAGCGTCGGGAGGGGCCGCGTCACGCGTGCGACCCTCGAGCGCATCGATCCGCTCGAGGAGCTCGACGAGAACATCGCGAAGCTCGGAGCGAACATAGTCACGGGTGGCCAGGTCACCGAGACTGGTGCGCAGCGCGGAGATCTCCCGCGCCATGTAGTCGCTGTCGGCGAGGATTCGCTCGGTGCGCTCACGATCCTCTTGATATTGGACACGATCACGGTCTGTCTGCCGGTTCTGGGCGAGCAGGATCAGAGGTGCGGCGTAGGACGCTTGCAGTGACAGAAGAAGCGTCAGGAATATGAAGGGGTACTCATCGGGGCGCAGGTACTCGGGAGCGAAGATGTTGAACAGAACCCAGACGATGATGACGAGCGTCATCCAGGCGATGAAGGTCCACGATCCGATATGCCGGGCCACACGCTCGGAGAGTCGACCGAACCGCTCGGAATCGACACTGGGTCGCACCGTGAGGGTGCGATCGAGGGGCTGATCCACCCGGTACCTAGCCATCCCCGACCCCCGGGGTGAGGGACTCGCGCCAGTCTTCGGGGAGCATGTGGTCGATGACGTCGTCGACGGTGACGGCGCCCACGAGATGGCCTGCGTCATCGACGACGGGGAGTGCCACCAGGTTGTACGCCGCGAACGAGCGGGTGACCTCGGAGAGTGGTGCACCGGGTGTCATCGGCTCGAGGTTGGTGTCGAGGACCGCGGAGACGAGGGTCGACGGGGGCTCGCGCAGAAGCCGCTGGAAGTGACAGGTCCCGAGATATCTGCCCGTCGGGGTCTCCGTCGGCTGACGACACACGTACACCTGGGAGGCGAGTGCGGGGGACAGGTCCGCATTGCGCACCTGGGCCAACGCGTCCGCCACGGTCGCATCCGGAGGGAGGATCACGGGCTCGGTCGTCATCATGCCGCCGGCGGAGAAGTCGTCGTAGGTGAGCAGGCGGCGAATGTCCTCCGCCTCATCGGGCTCCATCCGATCCAGCAGCAACTCGGCGGTGTCGGGTGGCAGTTCGGAGATCAGGTCCGCCGCGTCGCCGGGGTCCATCTCTTCGAGCACGTCGGCAGCTCGCTCAGCCTCCAATTGCTGCATGATCTCGACGCGGTCATCCTCGGGAAGCTCCTCGAGGATGTCGGCGAGCCTCTCGTCGTCAAGGGACCGAGCCACCTCGAGCCGGCGGGCGGTGGGGAGATCGTGCAGGACGCTCGCGACGTCTGCGGCGAGCATGGTGTCGAGGGTGGCGATCAAGAGTTCCGCAGGTTGCTGCGGATTGGGGAGTGACAGGCCAGTGATCTCATCCCACTCCACAACAAACTTCTCACCGCGACGCCGGAGACCGCCGCCACCACGACGCACGAAGATCTGGCTGACCAGCCACTCGCGCGTGCGCGTGAATTCGACTCCGACGTCGAGGACCGTCACGCGCTCGTCCGACTCGAGCAGGGTCACATTGCGGTCCAGGAGTTCGGCGATGACAAGCGTCTCGTTGGACCTCTGCTCGAAACGACGCAGGTTGAGCGCTCCCGAGACCACGACCTGGCCGACGTCGATGGAACTCACCTTGGTCATCGGTACGAAGATGCGACGACGGGGAGGCACCTCGATGACCAGGCCGGTGAGCCGGGGAGGATTGCCGACCCGCATCACGACGATGGCATCACGCACCTTGCCCACCTGGTCGCCGCGGGCATCGAAGACGCCCATCCCGCCCAGGCGGGCCAGGAATACCCTCTGCTGCACCGGCACCGTCACGCGGGAAGGCTACTCCCGCATCTTGCTCAGGAGTCACACGTGAATCAGGTCATGACGCGCCCCCCGGCGGCGGACCTGGCGCGCCTCTCCGTGGCCATCGTGTTCATCGCCCTGAGCGGTCCCCTGATTGTCGCTACCGCCGCCGCACCGTTGGCTATCGCCTTCTGGCGCTGCTTCATCGCCGGGGGCGTGACGGGGGTCTTCGTGCTGGTGCGCGAGCGCGCCGCAGTGACCTCCCTGAACCGGCGGGAGATTCGGCTCACGGTGATCGCGGGGGTCTTCCTCGGCCTCCACTTCGCGGCATGGATCCCCTCTCTGACCCTCACGTCGATCGCGTCGTCGACAGCATTCGTCGCCACCCAACCGATCTGGGCCGCGGTGATCGCCCGCGCGCTCGGGATCCGTGTTCCACGGACCGTGTGGATGGGGATCGTTGTCGCTTTCGCGGGAATCCTCCTCCTCGGTGGGATTGACTTCTCCATCGAGCCACGCGCATTGATCGGTGATGCCTTGGCGTTGGTCTCCGCTGTACTCGCGGCTGCGTATGTCACCGTGGCTGAGCGTGTTCGACAGACGGTCCCGACAGCAACCATGACGTCGATGCTCTATTTCGCATCGGCGATAACGATCATCCCGATTGCGCTGATCGCAGGTCAGCCCTTCGTGGGATTCAGTGCACAGGCGTGGCTGATGATCCTCGCCATCACCGTGGGCGCGCAGCTGCTGGGACACACATTGATGAACAAGGTTCTGGCGACCACCCCCGCCACCGTCGTCTCGCTGGCCATCCTGTTGGAGATGCCCGGAGCAACCATCATCGCCGCGATCTTCCTCGGCCAGATTCCGCCACTCGCGGTCTATCCCGCCATGGCGCTGATCTTTGCGGGACTCGTGATCGTCATCCGGTCGAGTTCACCGCGCTCGGTGACGGAGTCGAGCCCCATCTGAGGACCGTAGCCATCGGGACGATGATCGCGGCGGCTGCGGCTGCGCAGGCGATGCCCCAGCCGGGACCTGCGGACTCGGCGACGAATCCCACGATCAGCGGTGCGATGAAGAAGCCTGAGCGCGCAAGCCAACTGACCACGGTGACACCGGATGCCGGGCGGATCCCCGGGATGTGCGCTGCTGCACGCATCGCGGCGGGGAAGAGGGTCGCGATCCCGTACCCCGTGACGATGCAGGCGAGGGTGAAGCCAATGAGGGACGAGCTGAGCAATCCCAGCAGGAGCGCCACCGTTGCCGCCACCATGCTTAGGCGTACCACCGTGATTTCGCCAAACCGATCGACCAAGCGATCACCGGTGAATCGACCCGCCATCATCGCGATGGTGAACGCCACGAAGGCGATGCCGACGAACTGTTCGTCGACCCCGATCGATCCAAGGTAGATGGAACTCCACCGGGGAGGAATCTCTTCCACGGAGACCGCGAGCAGCGTGAAGATCCCAAGCATGAACGTGAGGGGGGTGAGGGAGGCGACACGGAAGCGCTGACCGACGGAACCGGGATCAGCGAAGGACGGCACGTCCTCCTCGTCGAGATGGGTATCGGGATCGGAGCCCGGGAGCAGATTGCGTGACGCGATGACTGTCGCGAGCACGGCTATGGCCGCGGAGAAGATCAGCGTAGGAAGCAACGGTGCGCCAATGAGCAGGCTGCCCGCGCCGATCGCGCCGCCGATGACCGTGCCCAGGGACCAATAGCCGTGGAAGGAATTGAGGATCGATGTCGAGTACAACTTCTGGACTCGGATTCCGTGGGCGTTCATGGCTGCGTCGGAGATCGCATCCATGCCCATCATCCAGGCGAGGATCACGGCAAGGATCCAGGGAGAGGGCGCGAGCGCGATCAATGGGGCCACCGGGGCGAACAGCAGAATCGTGACGACCGCGACCCGGCCGCTTCCCCAGCGGGCACTGGCCCGTCCTGCACCAAGCCCGAAGGCGATACCACCCATGGCGCCCACAGCCAGCACCACACCGACCGTCGCATCGGACATACCGAGACGTGATTGCACGTCGATCAGGCGGGGCACCCAGGTCGCGAGGGACATCCCGTTGGCGAAGAACAAGAGTGCGACCGCAATGCGGGCCCGTGACGCCATCCGAGAAACCTACGGCGTCACTAGCATCCACCACATGGACGGCACGGAAATCGAGATTCCGTGCGTGGGCGCGGTCTGCATCGACGATGCGCACCGAATTCTGCTCATCCTTCGAGGTCAACCACCGGCCGAGGGTCTGTGGTCGCTGCCCGGTGGGCGGGTCGAGGCTGGCGAGTCCGCCACCGCCGCCGTGGTGCGTGAGGTGTGGGAGGAAACCGGGCTGTCGGTGCAGGTCGAGCGTGAGGTGGGAACCGTGCGTCGCGATGCTCCCTCGGGCGGGACCTACGTGATCCGCGACTACCTGGTCTCCGTGCTCTCGGGGGACCTGTGCGCGGGCGACGATGCGCGTGACACTCGGTGGGTACCCCTACGAGACCTCGAACACTGGGATACCAGCCCGGGTCTCATCGAGGCCCTGGATTGCTGGGGATTACGAGACAACGGATTCCAGCATCAGTCGTAGGCTCCAACGATGTCGACGCGTCTGAAGGTGTCCCCGAGCAAGATCGCAGCGTGGCACAACTGTCCACGTGCCTTCCTGTTCCGCTACATCCAGCGTCCGCGCGTGCCGCGCCTCAGTTGGGCGCATACGAACTTCGGTATCTCGATTCACAACGCGCTCAGGGGTTGGTGGGATCTACCGGTCGACCAGCGGCAGCCGGATGCAATCCACGCTGTCCTGGAGTCCGCGTGGATTCCCGCCGGTTTCCGCGATGCGGAGCACAGTGACGAGTGGCGTACCCGGGCAATAGCGATGACGCGGGCCTATCTGAGCGAGGTCGATCCCCGCCAGGAGCCATTGAGCCAGGAGAGGACCCTGGGATTCGTGACCGACACCCTCGTGATCGAGGGACGCATCGACCGTATCGACGAACGGGATGGTCGATATGTGATCGTCGACTACAAGACGGGACGCGATGTCCCGACCTCAGATGATGTCCGGTCGGCCGAGGCTTTGGCGTTGTACGCCCTGATGGTGCACCGCACGCTGAAGAAGGCCTGCACGACGGTGGAACTGCACCACATCCCCAGTGCCACCGTGGTCTCCTGGGAGCACTCCGACGCATCCCTGGAGGAGCACCTACGTCGCGTGGAATCAGCGGCAGAGGACATCCGACGCGCACAAGACACCCTCGCTGCGGTCGATGAGGGGATCGTCGACGAAGTCGTCGAGGACGTGTTTCCTGCGAGGCCGAGCGGACTGTGCTCCTACTGTGAATTCCTCGAGATCTGTCCGGCGGGTCAACGCGGCCACGAGCGAGCGCGCCCGTGGGCGGCGCTGCGCGAGGAGGTCATGCCCCCAGGCTGATCCAGTGCGCCCGACGGTTACTCCAGTACGTCGTCCACCGCGCGGAGGCCGGTGCTGCCGAATCGACGACATCATCGATATCGATATCCGTATCGGTCTCGATAGTCTCGACGTCCACGTCCACGACATCATCAATATCGATGTCTACGTCCACATCGACATCTCCGGGACCGACGAAATCAATATCCGGATCCGCGCTCGACTGCGGTGCCGAAAGTCCGGACCTACCGGGGCGGTCGAAGACTCGGACCACCACTGTGCCGTCGATGTCCTCTGACTCCACGGTGCGCGTCGAGGGGAATGTGACCAGGAATGCGCGCTCGAGGGTGGGGCGGGGTTCATCCCGCAGACGCATAGCAAAGATCGGATCGACGGCCGCGCGCTCCTGGGCGTAAGTCTCGATCTCTGCGGCGGCTGGCTGTGGGCGAGTGGCGCGCACGGCGGCCGAGATCGCGGGCCCGCGTCCGCTCGCAATCAGCGGTGCGATTGTGTCGGGCACTCCGGCCTGCGCCAGTGCCGTGGCGAGATCGCTCTGGGCATCCCGAAGGGCATGGGCGTCCAGGCACGTGTTGATCAAGAACTCTTCCACGGTGGTGACCGACATGGTGCTCTCCTTCACAGACGTCGACGTGCCTATTCGCCGTCGCGCTCACGCAGTATTGCGAGGGTATCCGATTGTGGTGGGGGTGCACCCAACGGCGGGATGAACATCGTGGAAATCGCGGTGAGGTCGGCCTGCTGCACCTGTGCCACGGGGCGCACTGCGACTCGCGGGTGGGCCAGGGGGTGCTGCGCGGCCTCGTAGATGACCACCTCGTGATCCGGCGAGTACAGCTCCACAAGCCGGGAGATGAGCAGGTCCAGGTGTCGGCCGTCGAAGCCGGCGCGGTTGAACCCGTGGTCTCCCACCAAGCCCACCTGCCACAGGATGAGGGGGACGTGGACATCGATGGTCAGCGCACGCGTGATGAAGAAGGTGGCCTCGTAGGTCTGGAGACCGTGGGCCGCCGGGTCCACCTCGAGGTCCGCGATGAGGCAGTCCTCTGCGGAGACCCCGGGCAACATGCGGGCCGGGTACCCCAGGTCGCGCAGTTCTTGGATGGCAACGAATGTGGGGTTCACAAAGACACCGGGGTGCCCATACATCACCACGACCACCTCACGCCCCTCACAGACGTGCCAGACCATCCGATCCGCCATAGCGCGATACGTCTCTCGGCGCGGGCGATCCTGGCCGTAATAGACGTGCAGGTCTTCGATCCGGGGGTTCAGATCGCGAATGAAGCCGTCGGTGACAGCGTCAGCCGCACAGATCAAGACCATGTCCGCGGCGCGGATATGCGCTTGTGCTTCGAGTGTCAGGTGTGCCACGGATTTAATGCCCGAGCCGACGGCAGTCAGTGAGCCGCGACGGTCCTCGTCTGCCACCATTCACGCCTCTCGTCGAACATCCGTGGGATCGGGTTACTCACACTAACCTTGGTGTATGTCCGAGCCCGAGGTGAGCCCGCCGACTCCACCGACGGACGGTGAAGCCCGGAAGCCTGGTGACCAGCGCGCGCAGTCCTCCGGCATTCGGCCCCGGCTTGCCGCGGAGGCCGCGCTCCCGATTCCCGCTCCCACCTGGTTCGTGGTGATGCGGGCGATCACGAAGTCCATGGCATACGGGCTCATCGTCACGTGGCTGGCGTTCGTCCCCGTTCATGACGTCGGGCGCACGGTGCTCTGGATCATCCTCGCCGCGATGTGGGCAGTGATCCTCACCGCGATGATCCTCGACATCATCCATCGGCGGCGCACTCAGGAGTCGCGTCTGGTGCGGATGTCGGATGTTGCGATGCTTCTGGCCCCCCTGCCCATCTTCATCAACCTCCCCGGCCTCGCGATCGTGTTCCTGGTCGTGGGGTACGTGCTCCAACTGCGACGCATCTCGGCAGGCCAAGTTTTCATGTTCGTGCTCCTCGGGTCGGTAGGCACAATCATCATGGGATCAATCGCTCTCCTTGGTGCGGAGGCGCAAAACCCGAACGCTCCACTTGCGCAGCCGGGAGCCGCTGCGGAGTTCACAGTGGCCACGCTCTTCCGCCTCACGTCACTCAAGGTGGGGGCTCCGCTGACCGATGAGGGTCAGATCATCGTCACTGTTCTCCAGATCGTGAGCGCCATTTTCCTGGGGGCTCTCTACGGGGGACTGCTCACGTGGGCGGTGCGCGATTCCCGCTCTAGCAAGTCCACGAGTCGGCAGACCTCGACAACGGATGCGCGGCTGGCATACGTCATCAAGCAGCAGCAGGAGATCCTGCGGCGACTCGATGCCCTAGCACCGACATCGGAGAGCACCCAGCACGAAGATCCACCGCGAACCTGATGCCGCTCGGAGAGGGCCCCGCCGTGGTCGAGGGCGCACGGGTGCTGGCGATTGCCAACCAGAAGGGCGGGGTCGCGAAGACGACCACGTCGATCACCCTGGCGTCCGCGTTGGCTGAGCGAGGAAAGCGTGTGCTCGTTCTCGATCTCGATGCGCAGGCGTGCGCGAGTTTCTCGTTGGGTATCGATCCCGAGGATGTCCCACGCGATGCCACGCCGTTCCTGGGTGATTCCGCGCGAATCATCGGCACGGCCGAGGGTGTGGATCTACTCCCCGCCACATCGGACCTTGCCCGTGCGGACCATGCGCTCGCGGCGAAATCGGGACGGGAGAGACTTGTGCGCGACTTCGTGGCCTTGCACCGCGGGAAGTACGACTGGGTGATTCTCGATTGCTCGCCGTCCTTGGGCATTATGACGATCAACGCGCTCGTCGCAGCCGACGACGTCCTCATCCCCGTTCATTGCGAGACCCTGTCCCACCGCGGAGTGGGTCAGGTGATGGAGGCGGTGGCGGAGGTGCGGCGGTGGGCCAATCCGGATCTGCGCGTTGTCGGCATCCTCCCGACCCTGTACGACGGACGGTCGTTGCATGCGCGGGCGATTCGCGATGATCTCGCCGAGCGCTACGACGTGCCCGTGCTCGCACCGATTCCCCGAAGCGTGCGCGTCGCGGAAGCTCCGGCAACGGGACGCACGATCTTGGCCACCGCGCCGGGGAGTCCCGCCGCCCGTGCCTACCGAGACCTCGCGTCGGTGCTACTGGCCTGAGACCGGTTCACCCTTGCGGGTGCGCTGGCGGGGCCGCTTGGACTTCTTCTCCCGGTCCTCGCGTGGGCGCTCGCTTTTCGCGCGCTGTTCCGATGGGCGCTTCGGCTTGTCACGACCCTTGCCCGACTTCTTCCCGGTCTCGCCGATGTCCTCGACCGCCTCGGCGGTGAGTCCTGCGCGGGTCCGCTTGTCCTTGGGCAGTTTCCCGGTGGTCCCGGCCGGAATCTTCAGACCCGTGTAGACGTGCTCGCTGGTCGAATACGTCTCGATCGGATCCTTGAAAGGCAACTTGAGTGCGCGATCGATCATCTGCCAGCGCGCCACGTCTTCCCAATCCACGAGCGTCACGGCGACGCCGGAGGCCCCCGCGCGGCCCGTTCGCCCAATCCGGTGGAGGTAGGTCTTCTCATCATCCGGGCATTCGTAATTGACCACGTGCGTCACGTCGTCGACGTCGATGCCGCGGGCGGCCACGTCCGTGGCGACGAGCACATCGACTTTGCCGGAGCGGAAGGCGCGCAACGCTTGCTCGCGGGCACCCTGTCCGAGGTCACCGTGCACGGCGCCGACGGCGAAGCCACGCTCGGTGAGCTCGTCCGCGATCTTCTGCGCCTTGCGCTTGGTGCGCGTGAAGATCATCGCGAGGTGTCGTCCCTCTGCTTGAAGGATCCGCGCGACGAGTTCCACCTTGTCCATCGGATGTGCTCGCCACACATGCTGTTCGATGGCGTCGACTGTCGCGTTGTCATCACCGGGTTCCGATGCGCGGATATGGATCGGTTGTCGCATATAGCGCCGCGCGAGAGCAACGATCTGCCCGGGCATCGTCGCGGAGAACAGCATCGTCTGCCGTTCCGTGGGAAGGAGGTCGACGATGCGTTCGACGTCGGGAAGGAATCCCATGTCGAGCATCTCGTCCGCTTCATCGAGAACGAGAACGCGCACGTGACTCAACACGAGTGATCCGCGTGTTGCGAGATCGATGATGCGGCCGGGTGTTCCGACCACCACATCGATGCCGGCCGTGAGCGCGTCTATCTGGGGCTCGTAGGCACGGCCACCGTAGATCGCGAGAACACGCATGCCCTTGATGCGACCGGCGCGCTCGAGGTCGGTGGCCACCTGCAGGGACAGCTCGCGTGTGGGGCAGACGACGAGGGCGTGAGGTGCCCCGACGCCTGGCTCGCTCGGGTACTCGGGTGCAAGGGGTGAGGTCAAGCGTTGAAGCAGCGGGATCCCGAATCCGAGTGTCTTCCCGGTGCCGGTCTTGGCTTGTCCGATCAGGTCTTTGCCCTCGAGGGCGAGTGCCATGCACATCTGCTGGATCGGGAACGCGTATTCGATGCCATCGGCTGCCAGGGCCTCGACGATGGACTTCTCGGCGCCGAGTTCGGCGAACGTGGGGGCCGAGGTGGGGTCAACTGTGCTCAGAACTTCTCCAAGTCTCTCGCGCGGTGAGTGTCGCGCGGCGTCATGCACGATTGTGCTGACATCACTGTACCCGGTGGCCCCACTAGCCTTACGATCCATGTCGGTATCGGTGGAACTCCTGCAGGACGATCCGGAGTATCGGGCCGCCGTCGTCGACCTCCTCGGTGTCCTCGCCTACGGAGAGTTAAGCGCCTTCGAACGGATCGCGGCCGACGCTGCGATGTCTCCCACCCTGGCGGACACGGTTGCCCTCTCCGGCATGGCCGCGGCAGAGTTCCGTCATTACGAGGAGTTGAGCCGACGGTTGAGGGATCTCGGAGTCGACCCTCTCGTCGCGATGGAGCCGTTCCGCACGCCGATCGATGACTTCCATGCACACACCAAGCCAAGTGACTGGCTCGAGGGCCTGGTCAAGGCGTATGTCGGCGATGGGATCGGATTGGACTTCTACCGGGAGATCGCCGTCCGCCTCGATCCCGAGACGCGGGAGTTGGTGCTCCGGGTGTGCGAGGACCTGGGTCAGTCGGTCTTCATCGTCGATGCGGTGCGATCGGCGATCGATGAGGATCCACGGGTAGCCGGCCGGCTCGCTCTGTGGGGTCGCAGGCTCGTCGGTGAAGCACTATCCCAGGCGCAACGCGTCGCCGCGGAGCGCGATGCGCTGTCGAGCCTCCTTGTCGGAGGCGTGGATCGGCCGGGCGCAGACTTGGCCGAGATCGGTCGTATGTTGGCGCGCTTAACTGAGAATCACTCGCGCCGGATGGCGGAGATGGGGCTTGCCGCTTAAGCCGGAGACCCGAATCCGACGCGACCACGCGTGGTCGGGGTGATTTCCACGAACGCGATCTTTTCCGCGGGGACCAGCACGGTGCGCTCCTTGGAATCTGCGAGACGTAGGACATCACCCTTGGTGATAGCGGCACGCACCTGACTCTCGATGGCCTCGATCGACTCCTCGCTGTCGATGGTCAACTCACGCGGGTGGTCATGGACACCGATCTTGATTTCCACTACAGATCCTCACACTTGGGGAGCACCATGGTCTCAGGAAGCGTCGGGGGAATCCTCACGAGGGTGGCTTAACGGGAAGCCGCGTATGCCACGCCAGGCGAGGGCGGCGACGAGGTCCGCTGCTTCATCGCGATCCATCGGACCGGCATGGCCGCGGATCCAGCGGGTTGCGGCCACCTGGGCCAATCCCTGCAGGGCAGATCCCAGCAACAGGGTTTCCGACTCACCGAGGTCAGTGTCCTCCGCAATGACCGCCGCGATGCGCCGGGCGACTTCGGCATGGGCCCGGTCGACGCGAATACGGACGTCGTCGTTCCCGATGATGTCGCTCTCGAAGAGGAGTCGGTAGATCCCGTCTGTCGAGTCGACGAATGCGAAGTAGGCACGCATCGTCTGTTGCACACGCAACTTGTTGTCCGATGTGGATCGCAAGGCGATGTCCGTTGCGGTAAGTAGTTCGTCGATGGTGGTGTCCAGCACCGCCAGATAGAGATCGAGTTTGCTATCGAAATGCTGGTAGAGAACCGGCTTGGTGACACCTGCACCGTCGGCGATTTCCTCCATGGAGGTCGGGTGGTATCCGCTGCCCCCGAAGACATCCCGGGCGGCCGCCAGGATCTGTTCGCGTCGCTGCTCGCGCGGAAGCCGTGCCCCCCGCGGCGCCGCCTCGGTCATCCGGTCACCCTAGTGGGATGCATGTCCCCTCACGGGTGGGTCAGCACGTACCCTGACCGCATGAGCGCACCCGGACCGTTCCCCGGCACCGAGGTTGTACTCCCCGATCGCACACTGCATGTGCGCCATGCGGAGGCACCGGAACTTCCCCCGGCAATGTTCATCCACGGGCTCGGCGGATCGGCGTTGAACTGGACCGACCTGATGTTCCGCATGCGCAACGAGGTCGATGGGTACGCGGTGGATCTCGGGGGATTTGGAATGTCCCCGCCGCCGCGTGACGGTGACATGTCACCCAAGGGGCACGCGCGCGCGTTGGCTGCTCTTGTCGAGCATCTCGGCCTTTCCCCGGTGCACCTATTCGGTAACTCCTTCGGTGGTGCGGTGGCGATCAACATCGCGGCGCGCTACCCGAACCTCGTCCGATCCCTGACGCTCATCTCGCCGGCACTCCCAAGCCTCTACGCGACCAAGGGCAACATGCACCTGCCGATGATCGCCCTCCCCGGAGTGGGGGAGCGGCTCATGCCGAAGTTCCTGCAGGCACCCGCTGTCGAGCGCGCTCGCATGTCGATCACCGCGAACTTCGCCGATCCCAGTCGGATGTCCCCGGAGCGCATGTCGGAAGCAGTCGCCGAGCTCGAACAGCGGACCGGACTCCCATACGTCCCGGAGGTCTTCCTGCGGACCCTGCGCTCCCTGCTCAAGACGTATGTGGACCGAGGTCCCGAACGCCCCTGGAAGTTGGCCGAGCGCGTGCGTGTCCCCACCCTCCTCATCTACGGCCGCAAGGATCCGCTCGTGGACGCCCGCTCCGCGCACCGAGCGACCTCCGTCTTCCCGGACGCCCATGTCGTCCTCCTCCCCGACAGCGGGCATGTCGCGCAGATGGAACACCCGGAGTTCGTCAAGTCCGCCTGGGATCGCTTTATCGCGCGCGACTCCCGCGTCGACGCGCGTTGATCCACAGGCCGTTGTCCACAGGAAGAATTCCGGGGATTCCCGCGCTCACCTGACCCGTCCTACCGTCACCGAACTACTACGGGATGGGCGAGCAATGGACGTCGACGTACGCGAACAGCTCGAGAGTCGTATTCGTGGTCACATCCGGCGGGACGGTATCGATCCGCTCCTCGACTCCGACCGTGTCCTTCGACTCATCGAGCAGGAGGCGGCGGAGTTCCTCCTTACCCAGGGCATGGGGGATGCGCGCACTCTGATTCGCGACGTCCACAACGCCGTGTCGGGGTTTGGGCCCCTGCAGCACCTCTTCGACGATCCCACGGTGGAGGAGATCTGGTGGAACGAGCCGACGCGGGTATTCGTCGCCCGAGAAGGTCGGGCCACGGTGACCGACGTCAGGTTCACCGAGGGGGAGGTGCGGGCGCTAGTCGAACGCATGCTGCGGACATCGGGTCGACGCCTAGATCTCTCCGAGCCCTTCGTCGATGCCACGTTGCCGGATGGGAGCCGATTGCACGTTGCGATTCCCGACGTCACCCGACGCCATTGGGTGATCAACGTCCGGAAGTTCATCGTGCGTCCCCGTCACATCCAGGATCTGGTTCCGCGGGGGACGATCACCCAGCATGCGGCACGGTTCCTCGACGCGAGTGTTCGTGCGGGCCTGAACATCATCGTCGCAGGCGGAACTCAGGCGGGAAAAACAACATTGATGTGCGGGCTTCTCGGATGCATTCCACCTCAGGAGCGGATCGTGAGTTGCGAGGAAGTCTTCGAAATCGACATCGATCATCCGGATTGGGTCGCGATGCAGACGCGCGACCCCAACCTGGAGGGAACGGGTGGGATCCCGCTGCGGCGCCTGGTGCGGGAGGCGCTCCGCATGCGCCCCACCCGGCTCATCGTGGGCGAAGTGCGCCAGGAAGAGGCGTTGGACCTGCTCATCGCCATGAATTCCGGCATGCCGGCCATGGCGACCGTTCATGCCAACAGTGCGCGGGAAGCTGTCACGAAACTCTGCACGCTGCCCCTGCTCGCGGGTCGAAACATCCCAGGCGAGTTCGTGGTGCCCACGGTCGCGTCGTCGGTCGATGTGGTGGTCCACACGCGCACCGCGAACGATGGTGCGCGGCGGATCACCGAGATCGCCGGAGTCACCGGCCGCGTCGAGAACGGTGTCGTCGAGATGTCCTCGATCTTCAAGGACGTCGGCCAAGGACTGGTGCGCGGCAGTGGATACCCGCCGCATGGCGATCGATTCGCACGCTGCGGAATCACGCTCGCCGAGTTGCTGGATCCGACACTGACCCGGGTTGCCTGATGGGTGCCATCGTCGGTCTGGCTTTTGCCGTCGGAGTCCTTCTCATTCTCGGAGCCGGTCGCATGTCCCCCCGGATTGTGCGTCCATCACGACTGACCGCACTCATCACCCACTCCGGCATTCCACGGGTGACGCCTGCGGGAGTGGTCAGCGCCTGTATCGCATGCGCGGTCGTCATCGGTGCACTGACGCTGATCGTGACAGCGGTCCCGATGGCAGCCCTCCTGGCAGCGGCTCTCGCCGGTGGTGCACCGCTCATGCTGTTGCGTCGCCGCGTTCGGCAACGCACCGCGTCGAGACGTGCCTCTTGGCCGGATGCTGTGGATTCCCTCGTCTCCGGGGTGCGCGCCGGCCTCGCGCTCCCGGAAGCCGTCGCCGATCTCGGTGTGCGCGGTCCGGAGCCCCTTCGTCCGTACTTCCTCCGATTCGCAGGGGAATACCGGGCGACCGGTTCTTTCCCGGGGGCACTGGAAGTTCTTCGCGAGGAGATGTCGGATCCCACGGCCGATCGCGTCGTGGCCGCGCTCGCGGTCGCGTGGGATGTGGGCGGCACAGACCTCGGGACTGTGCTCCGCACACTGGCAGTCCTCCTCCGTGAAGACGCGCGCGCCCGTGGCGACATCGAGGCGCGACAGAGTTGGACGGTCAACGCCGCGCGAGTGTCGGTGGCCGCTCCGTGGGTGACCCTCGCACTGCTCTGCACACGACCCGAGGCGGCGGCTGCATTCGGTACGGCGATGGGCGCCCTCGTCCTGGTGATCGCGGCGCTTATTTCGATGGTGGCCTATCGACTCATGATGATGATTGGGCGCTTACCCCAGGAGCGTCGCTGGATGATCGCGCAGGCCACCTGATGGGTCTCAATGGCATCGGCGCGCTCGGAGCGCTGCTCGGACTCATGATGAGCGTGGGGCTGATCCTCGCGGTCCAACGAGTGCGCGCGATCACGCGACCATCTCTGGCGACGAGAACCCTCACGTCTCTGGGAATCGATGACACATCGGATGGATTCGGAGATCCGCTCCGCATGGTGGTCAGCCTTCTCCCCTTCCGGCGATCCACCGCATCCTCACCCTCGGTGCAGCGTCTGGGCTGGGCCGGCGCCGGGATCGGGGCCGGAGCAGTGCTTGCGGTGTTCGCCACCTCGCGCGGCGACAGCCCTCTCCTGCTCCTGGTCCTCCCGGCATTCGGCGGAGTGGTGGGGGTCCTAGCGGAACGTCAGGTGCGATCGCGGCGTGCGACTCGGGTCAGATCCCATGTTGCGCAACAACTGCCCGGAGCTGCAGAACTCCTCGCCTTCTCCGTTGCCGCCGGGGAGTCGATCATTCCCGCGCTGGCGCGGGTCGGGCGAGCAACGGGCGGTGAGCTGGGACTGGCGCTGCGCGACTGTGTTGCCGATGTGCGAACGGGGGAGACCCTGGACACGGCGCTTCGACACGTCGCAACATCGACCGGATCACCGGAGGTCGAGAGATTCGTGGACCGCATCACCATCTCCCTCGAGCGCGGTACACCGCTCTCCGATGTCCTTCGCGCGCAGGCGGCTGACGCGCGTGCGCACCAACGCAACATGCTGATCGAGATCGCGGGGCGCAAGGACGTGGCAATGCTCATTCCGGTCGTGTTTCTGATCCTCCCCACTGTCGTGTTGATCGCCCTCTTCCCCGGTCTGCGCGCACTTACCCAGATTGCGGGATGAGCGTCATCTCGCCGAGAGAAAGGAAAGTCATGGAATCAGTGAAGGACAGGGGATTGCGAGCAACCGTGCTGCGCATGGTTGTGGCCGCTCGGCAACGAATCCTCAGTGATCGAGGCGACGTTCCCGGATGGGTTCTTGTCGCTGTCATGACGGCGGGCCTCGTCACGGCGATCTGGTTGATTGCCGATGATCAACTCACCTCGGTACTCGATCGTGCGATCTCCTCGGTTTCCCAGCCGTAGATGGCGTGATGATGAGGGGAGTGCGGTTGCCGAGTTCGCCCTCATCACCCCACTCCTGCTTCTGGTTGCCGTCGCGGTTCTACAACTCGCACTTGCTCTCCACGTACGCACGAGCCTGACCTCCGCGGCCGCTGAGGGGGCTCGCGGGGCGGCCTTGGCCGGCAGTGACCTGCGCACCGGGGAGGCGCGGACGCGCGACTTCCTCGCAACAACCCTTGCAGGAAGCGCAGTACAGAGCGTGAGGGGAAATCTGCGGACGGTTCAGGGAACGCCGATGGTGGAAATGCATGTCACGGCGGACCTTCCGCTCATCGGATTGTTCGGTCCGGTGCCCATGACCGTGACCGGACGTGCCGTCGTGGAGCAGACGTGAAGCTTGTGCGTTCGGACGAGGGCAGTGCATCGCTCGAGTTCATCATCGTTGCGGTCGGAGTCCTCCTCCCGCTCATCTACATCGTTCTCACTGTGGGTGCGATCCACCGCGCACAGGCATCCGCAGGTCATGCTGTGCGCGAGGCGAGCAGGATTCTGATGCGTGCAGACTCCTTCCCGGGGGGAAACGCCGCGGCTCGTGAGGCGGCGGTGCTCGCGTTCGCAGACCATGGTGTGGCACTCCCCGAGGGGTCCGTGACGATCACGTGCTCGGGGCCATGTCTCACGCCCGGATCACAGGCAACGGTGAACGTCTCGTGGGACATGCCGCTGCCGTGGATCCCCGAAGGGCTTGAGGGACCCATCACATGGCCGATCCGGGATTCCCAGACGCTGGCATTCGACCTCTACCGATCGGATCCACTGTGAACCGTGAATCGGATGAGGGCAGCGTCCTACTCCTTGGGCTCGGCTTCCTCGGTGCGTGCCTGCTCGCACTCGCCGTGGTGTCCGACGCCGCGTCCCTGTTCCTGCAACGGATGGCCCTGCAGGCCCGGGCCGATGCGGCTGCCTTATCTGGAGCACAGGGGATCGACCTTGACGCCTACTACGCGCGCGGCGCAACCACCGCGACGGCGCTGGTGCCGTCGATCGCCATCCAACGCATGGGCGGTGCGATCCGGGCCGCCGATGAGCGCGATCCGATCGCGGGTCTGGAGGTGGAGCAACTGCTCGTCGTCGACCAGGTGGTGCGGGTGGAACTCGCCGCGCCGGGTCGGCTCACCTTCTTCACGATGCTTGAGCCACCGACCATCCGCGTGCGCTCCGATGCCCGGCTCGACTACCGCCCGGTGGCCTAGCCGTAGCCTGTGCGCCCGTGGCCCTCGATGATGTTCAGGAGCGCGTCTCCGCACTCCAGTCCACGATGACCAGTATCGAGAAGGTTCTCGATCCGGCGGGGATGCGTGCCGCCATCACCGACCTCGAGAGCCAGGCCTCCGCCCCGGACCTGTGGGATGACCAGGCCCACGCCCAGCAGGTCACCAGCCGGCTGAGCTATCTCCAGGGGGAATTGCGCAAGCTCGAGGCCTTGCGGTCGCGGTTGGATGACCTCCCCGTTCTCTTCGAACTCGCCGAAGCCGAGGGTGACGCCGGATCCAAGGCGGAGGGAGACAAGGAACTCTCCGACCTCGAGCGCGCCATCGGTGACCTGGAGGTGCGGACTCTGCTCTCGGGCGAATATGACGAGCGCGAAGCCCTGATCACTATTCGCGCGGAGGCCGGGGGAGTCGATGCGGCCGATTGGGCCGAGATGCTCATGCGCATGTACACGCGGTACTGCGAGCGGCACGGATGGCCGTACGAGGTCTACGACATCTCCTATGCCGAGGAGGCAGGCATCAAGTCGGCGACCTTCGCCGTGAAAGCCCCCTACGCCTACGGCACCCTCTCCGTCGAACAGGGCACGCATCGATTGGTGCGCATCTCACCCTTCGACAACCAGGGTCGACGTCAGACGTCCTTCGCCGGTGTGGAGGTGATCCCGGTGGTCGAGCAGACCGAGAGCCTCGAGATCCCCGACGACGATCTGCGTATCGATGTCTATCGCTCGAGCGGCCCGGGTGGCCAGGGCGTCAACACGACAGATTCCGCGGTGCGCATCACACATATTCCCTCGGGGATCGTGGTCTCGTGCCAGAACGAGCGATCGCAATTGCAGAACCGCGCAACCGCGATGGCCATCCTTCAGGCGAAATTGCTGGAGCGTCGGCGTCAGGAAGAACGGGCGAAGATCGACGCCCTCAAGGGTGACACGTCAGGATCCTGGGGAAACCAGATGCGCTCGTACGTGCTCCATCCCTATCAAATGGTGAAGGACCTGCGCTTCGAATACGAGACGGGCAATACGGGCGCTGTGCTCGACGGGGAGATCGACCCGTTCATCGAGGCGGGAATCCGATGGAGGAAGCAGTCGTCGGGCGCGTCCTGAGGACTCTCGTGGGACGTCACTTAGACTCATAGAAACCCACCCCCGAAGCCGAGAGTGCCGACCGCGTGATCCTTTTCGAGAGCGTCACCAAGACGTACGTCAACCAGAATCGCCCTGCTCTGGACGATGTCTCGTTGGAGATCGAGAAGGGTGAATTCGTCTTCCTCGTCGGACCCTCGGGTTCGGGTAAGTCCACCTTTCTCCGGCTCGTGCTCCGCGAGGAACGGCCCAACACGGGTGCGGTCTGGGTGCTCGGCAAGGAACTCAACCGACTGAGCAACTGGAAGATTCCTGCATTACGCCGTCAGATCGGGACCGTGTTCCAGGACTTCCGCCTGCTGCCGAACAAGTCGGTGTTCGAGAACGTTGCGTTCGCGCTCGAGGTGATCGGCAAGCCCCGGGCCCAGATCACGCGCGTGGTGCCCGAGGTGCTGGAGGTCGTCGGCCTCGAGGGCAAGGAAGCGCGCCGACCCGACGAACTCTCCGGGGGCGAGCAGCAGCGCGTCGCGATCGCGCGTGCCTTCGTGAATCGACCGATGTTGCTCATCGCGGACGAACCCACCGGAAACCTGGATCCGGGGACGTCCGTGGGGATCATGAAATTGCTCGATCGCATTAATCGCCTGGGCACCACTGTCGTGATGTCCACCCACGATGCCCAGATCGTGGACCAGATGCGTCGGCGCGTCATCGAACTCGAATCCGGTCACGTGGTGCGCGACCAGACGCGTGGCGTCTACGGGTACGGTGGCTGATGCGGGCGCAATTCATCGCAAGTGAAGTCGGCGCCGGTCTCCGGCGGAACCTGACGATGACCATCGCCGTGATCATCACGGTCGCGGTCTCGCTCGCACTCTTCGGTGTCAGCCTGCTCGTACGCGCTCAAGTCACAACCATGCAGGACTTTTGGTACGACAAGGTCGAGGTGTCGATCTTCCTGTGCTCCCGGGGAAGTGACACCCCGTCGTGTGCGGGTGGCGAGGTCACGGCTGCGCAACGTGACCAGATCGAATCCGACCTCGAGTCGCTTCGGCCGCTCGTCCAGGAGATCTATTACGAGTCCAAGACCGAGGCGTATCAGCGATTCAAGGAGCAGTTCGCCAACTCACCGATCGTGGACAACGTGAATGAGAACGCGCTCCCGGAGTCCTTCCGCGTGAAGCTTTCAGATCCGACGCAGTACGACGTCGTGGCATCTGCGTTCGCGGGAAGACCGGGAATCGAGCAGGTGAACGATCAGCGGCAGATCCTGGACAAGTTCTTCCGGCTGTTGAACGGCCTGCAGGCGATCGCGTTGATCATCGCGGGCGTCATGCTCGTCGTCACCGTCCTGCTCATCGTGAACACGATGCGCGTGGCCGCGTTCAGCCGCCGTCGCGAGACCGGGATCATGCGGCTCGTGGGAGCGTCCAACTTCTACATCCAACTGCCGTTCCTGCTGGAGGCGGCACTCTCCGCGGCCCTGGGAGCGGCCCTGGCCATCGGCGGATTGGTCGCCACGAAGGCGATCGTGATCGACCAGATCCTGGCTCCCTCGTTCCAATTCACCGCCTTCGTCGGCTGGGATGCGGTCCTGGCCATCGCCCCCGTCCTCCTGGCCACCGGGATCCTCCTGGCGGTCCTTGCGGCGTTCCTCACACTGCGCAAGTACCTGCGCGTGTGACGCCTGTGGTTTGAGTGACATCTGACCTACCCTTGACGGGTGTTCCCCTCCTTGCGCGTGCTCGTCATCGCGCTCGTCGTGCTAGCCCTGGGTGCCACCCCCGCCCAGGCCAAGAAGAGCGATGAGCTGAAGGAGCAGGAGCGCGAGGTCGCCTCCCAGGTGGAGTCGATGGGGGAGACGCTCGCTGCCGCCGGCTCCCGCGTCACCAAGGCGATGAAGGCCTTCACCCGGGTCCAAGCGAAGGTGGCGCGCGCCGAGAAGGCCGAGCGTGCTGCGACACGGAAGGCGAAGATCGCGGAGTCCAAGGCGCTGATGGCGCAACGGGCAGCGGGGAAGGCGTACGCGGCGTGGAAGGCCGGGAAGTTCCAGGAGGGGATCGTCCGCACTGAGTTGGCGCGCACGGAGGTGGCGATCAACGAGGTCGCCCGCGCTGTGTACCAACAGGGCCCCCTCGCCGAGGTCGAAGTACTGCTCGACTCCCAGAGCCCTGCAGACTTCACCGCGCGGCTCGCGTCGGTCGACGCCGTCGGGCGTCTGCAATCGTCCGTCTACACCGGGCTTACGCGCACACGCGCCGACCTGGCGATGCAGGAAGTGCAACTGCAAGCCGCCAAGATCGCAGCCGAGGAGAAGCAGGCGATCGCCGATCAGCGACTTGCGGAATCCAAGCAGGCGCGCGCCGAGGCCAGGGCCACCACCGAGCGTGTGGAGCAGGCACGCGCGGAGCAACGCGTTGTCGTGCGGCAAGCGCAGAAGTACAAGCGCAAGGTTGAGCGCCGGTTGACGCAACTCAAGCGTGAGCAGGAGCGACTCGCTGCGGCGGCGGCGAAGGCCGCGCGGGAGGAAGCAGCGCGGGCAGCGCGGGCGGGCTCCGGGGTCCCCGCGATGGCGATCCCCTCGGGCGGATTGCTGTGGCCGGTGGCCTCGGGTGGACGGATGTCCTCGTCTGTCGGACCGCGCACCCATCCCGTCTTCGGCTACCGCTCCTGTCACACGGGACAGGACATCGCCGCACCGACGGGCACTCCCGTCCGCGCATCGGCGGATGGCCGCGTGATCACGTCGGGTTCGGGTGGTGCGTACGGCAACTCGATCATGCTCGTGCATTCAGGTGGTTTGACGACCTTCTACGCGCACCTGTCCAGTAAGAGTGTCCAGGTGGGTCAGGAGATCAAGGCGGGTGACCAGGTGGGCACGGTGGGATCGACGGGATGGTCCACGGGCCCCCATCTTCACTACGAAACCCGTGTCAATGGCACGGCCTATGATCCGATGGGTTGGTTCGGGCAGCCGAGTCGCCCGGTCACCTGTTGAGGACGGTGCTGTAAGGGAGACGCGCATGGTGGATGTACCCAGCGCAGCCCAACCGCAACCTCGTCCCTTCACGCGTCGCGGATTGATCACCATCGCGATCCTGTTACCGATCGTGGCCATCGCCTATGCACTTGTGGTGCAGAACTACTCGATCGAAGGGGGGAGTCGCGTCGAGGGTGGCCTGCGCGGTGACGCCCCAGGCATCGTCGTGGAGATCGAGCCGATCAGGGTGGAGACGGCATCCTCCTCGACGACGCTGCGGCTGACGCTGTCCGCGCGCGGTGACCAGATCGTCGATGACAACGGACGACTCACCCAGAACACGCGCCTGACCATCACCACGAGTGATGGAACGGAGGAGGTCAAGTACGTCGCAGGGGAACCCCTCGGCCGATATGAGATCGAGATGGGCACATCCGGTGACGTCGCGGGCTATCCATTCGACGTGCACGAGGGATTCTTCGCTATCAGTGCGGATAGCTTCACTCGCGGAACAGGCGGCGTGATCGATTCGACCGGGGAGATCCCCACGGGGCTGGTGGGGACCGGTGGCGTAAACGGTTGGAACACGGACATGCAATTGCCGCCGAATATGGGCACCCAGGTCTTCGGGGTACTGACCTTCAGTCGAGTCTTCTCGACGAAGGTCTTCGCCCTCCTTCTGCTCATCATGGCCGCTGCTCTTGCACTTCTCGCCTTCTTCGCCGCATCCCTCGTGATCACCAATCGCCGCCGGATCGAGGTTGCCCTCCTCGCCTGGACGGCGGGTCTGTTGTTCGCGCTTCCACTCCTGCGCACCTATCTGCCGAATGCACCACCCATCGGGGCTGCGATCGATATCTACGTCTACCTCTGGGTGATGGTCCTCGCCGTGATCGCAGCCGTCCTCGTGGTTATTGCATGGATCGCGCAAACGGGTGCGAAATTGCGGGTGCAGGATGGCCCGTGAGGCAGGGCGGAAACTCATCGCCCAGAACAAGAAGGCCCGGCACGACTACTCAATCGAGGACGTGTACGAGGCAGGCATCTCCCTGACCGGGACCGAGGTGAAGTCACTTCGGGCGGGGCGCGCAAATCTCACGGATGGGTACGCGCTCTATGACGATGGCGAACTGTGGCTCAAGGGCGTCCACATACCGCAGTACGACCTCGGGACGTGGACCAATCACGAACCGCGGCGCACCCGCAAACTCCTCCTGCGTAAAGAGGAGATCCGCCGGATCGCCGGCAAGGTCAAGGACACCGGTGTGACCCTGGTTCCCCTCGCCCTCTACTTCAAGGACGGCTACGCCAAGGTCGAGATCGCCGTCGCCCGTGGCCGCAAGAGCCACGACAAGCGCCAAGCCATCGCCGAGCGGGAGGCCAAGCGTGAGACCGACCGCGCTGTGGGGCGTCGGGCCAAGGGCCGGGACGCGGACTGATCACCCCCAGATCTCGCGTACAATCCTCATCACAATTCAACAGGGGGTGACAGGTTTCGACGGACAGACGTTCTGACCGGAGAAGCGTGCCGAGAAGCTCAGGTGATCTCGTTAAACATCCTGGGAAACAAATAACTGCCAAAAAGACGCAGTCTGCAGACGCTTACGCCCTCGCGGCCTAAGCCTTAAATCTGCCGTCAGCCCAATGCGTCCCCGAATTGGGGTCTGACGTCGCTAGGGGACTTACCAAGCCCTCCGGTCGCGGGAGGGGGAGGAACACCACACAGTGACTGGACCGCCCGGGACAGTGCCGCACGAAGTCCCGGGGTCGAGAAGCGATAGCGCGGCTACGCACGTAGAAGAACGCAAGGAACCTGCACGGACCCGGGTTCGATTCCCGGCACCTCCACAAAGTGCCCGCCGTCCGCACGACATCGTGCGGATGGCGGGCTTGTGTGTTCCCCGACCTCAGCGTTGTGGCGGGAAGCGTGGGGTGCCCAGTGCCGAGCAGACAGCGCAATCGGCACCGACGGCGCCTGTACGTCCAGGTCCATGCTGGCGCGGGGGCGCCACTGTCCTAGGAGGCCAGCACCGTGCAACACTTGTCACGTGGCGGATAACGAGGACATCAAAGAGCGCATGCGCCAGGCCCTGGAAGCCAAGAAGGGTAAGTCGCGTTCCTCCTCGCCCAGCGGACCATCGTCAGGCGATGGCAAGGTGCAGGAGCACGCGGATCGTGCCGGCGGAAAGCGGGAGTTCCGACGTAAGTCGGGCTGAATGTCGCTCAGTTCGCTGTCGCGGTGAAGAACAGGTCCACGACATCACGGCCCTCGGCGATTGCTCGCCGTTCGTAATGGGTGGTCGGCCGAGACATAGGTCTCTCGATGGCGCCTCCCCGAAAGCCCGGATGTGCGTCGAAGGCCTCAACGATCCATTCGACGTAGTCATGCCAGTCCGTTGCAATGTGCCATGAGCCGCCCGGAATGAGTCGGGAGTGCACGAGGTCGATCACCGACCCCTGGATGAGACGGCGCTTGTGGTGACGTGCCTTCGGCCACGGATCCGGGAAGAAGGTGCGTACACCGGTGAGGGATAGGGGTGGAATGCCGTACTCGAGGACGGCGAGCGCATCCGCCTCCATGACTCGCACATTGGTGATGCCCTGCTCGCGGACGTCGGCGATCAGGCGTCCCACCCCGGGTGTGTGCACATCGACCGCAAGGATCGTGGTCCCTGGATCGGCCATTGCCATGGTTCGGGTCGCCTCACCGGCGCCGAACCCGATCTCCAGCACGATCGGCGACTCGCCCCAGGGCAGGGGAAGCATGCTGGTGCTTGCCGTCAGCAGAACATCACGTGGATCCTTGAGGGCTGCGGCCTCGCGTCGGGTGATGCGACTGCGCCGCGGCTTGAATGTGCGCACGCCACGGGGCAAGACGGTCGACGCCGGGGGAACGGGGCGCACCATCACCCCACGCGCAGGGTCAGTGCGCTGTTGACCCGGTGGCGGCGATCGCTATCGATGCGCCACGTTGAGCCGGTTCCGCGACTCGTGAAGGCCCACTCGGGAGTCGACGCCGAATCCGCGATGAGCGCAGTCTCTTCGTCGATTCCGACGACGGTTGCTCCCGGCGTGACGAGGGGTCGTAGCGCGAGGTCGGGGAGGTGGGCTGCGTACTTATCGAAATGGGGGATGACGCGGAGATCCGGGATGAGCCCGAGGCCTTCTTCACCGCCCGTGCGCGGGTGGCGGAAGCCGGGGATGTAGCCGCACAGCGCCATCGCGCCCGCGCTGCACCCGGCGACGGATGCACCCAAGCGCCAGGCCCGCCAGATTGCGTCCCACACTCGGGAACCACGAAGGGTTCGTGCGAGGTGTGAGGGATTGCCGCCGGAGAGGTAGATCACGCCTGCACCCGTGATCGCATCCACGTGGTGCGACTCATCGGCATCCTCGCGTGTACGGACATCGACGATCACCTGCTGCACGCCCAGTCGTTGCGCCGCTGCTGCGCCGAGTGCATGCCACCGGTCGAGGACCCGGTCTCCCTCCGGGGCGGCCGCGGTAGCCAACTGCACAAAGCGGGGTGGACGGTCTTCCATGAGCCACGACTCAATCGGCTCCATCACCGGCAGGTACTCGCCGCTGCCGACGAGGGCGATGCGACCGGGAAGCCCGTCAGGTGTCGAGGAACTCACAGAATGCAGAGTAGGCGCGCGGTCCGTAGACCGTTGCGGGGCCGCCCGCCATGAGGATCGCAACTCCGATCGCCTCGGCAACCTGCTCCCGGGTTGCTCCCGCGCGCGCTGCCCCCCGGGCGTGGGACGCGATACACCCGTCCCAGCGCTCCACGACGGCGATCGCCAAGGCAATCAACTCCTTGGTCGTGGTCGGCAGAGTCCCGTCCTTCAGAGCCGCGCGATGCAGCCCGACGAAGTTCTCGTAGACCTCGGGGATCTCCGCGCGCAGCGCGCGGGACAGCGGAGCGAGTGCGTCCTGCACGTCCTTTCCGTGCGTGTGGTCCATGTGGTGACGATACCCCAGAGGGTATGTGGGATAGCCTGCCGGAAGTCGACGGAAGGAGTGCCATGAAGATCGATACATCGGTGAGCACGGAGGTACTCACCCGGTTGAAGCGCGCACGCGGTCAACTCGACGGCGTGATCACGATGATCGAGGATGGTCGCTCCTGCACGGATGTCGTCACACAGTTGGCGGCCGTCTCCAAGGCACTCGACCGGGCCGGCTTCAAGATCGTGGCGACCGGACTCCGGCAGTGCTGGGAGTCACCGGGAAAGGCACCGATGACGCAGGAGGAACTGGAGAAACTCTTCCTCTCACTCGCCTGACTCGATCAGGCGGTGATTCCCAAAGCGGTTCCGGAGATCGCACGATCAACATCGCCCCCTGCGATCCGTAGACCATCGCCCTTGCGACGTGGATGGTGCCTCGCATCGATTCGCAGGTAGATGTGCTCCCGATCCTCCTCGGTCATACCACCCCATACTCCGTATGGTTCACGAGCCCGAATGGCATAGTCCGCGCACTCCAATCGCACCGGGCATTGCGCGCAGACCATCTTCGCCGCGCGATCACGCTTGGAGCGTGCCGAGCCTCGCTCGTTCTGCGGATGGAAGAAAATCGAGGAGTCCATCCCCTGGCACGCGGCGTCCTCCTGCCAATTCCATCGAGCATCGGCTGGCACCTGCGCGAGCGGTTGTTGTGGCATGGACTCCTCCTCGACCTGTGTTCGTGAACCAGGGTAGGCGCCCGTCGGAGGGTCGAGGGGGGCCAAAAGTCCCGAGTTCATGCCCAGGTGGTCAGAAATTCAGTCAGCCGCAGGCCTAGGGTGGAGGCGTGAGCACGCCGCTGGATACTCCCGGACTCTCCGGAGACACTCTGCTCGAGGAGAGCACACGGCTCTCGAATGATGACGGTGATCACGAGCGTTTTGCGCACTATGTCGAGAAGGACAAGATCGTGGAAAGTGCTGTGACCGGCACCCCGGTCAAGGCCCTCTGCGGAAAGGTGTGGACTCCGAACCGCGACCCATCGCGATTTCCGATCTGCCCCGAGTGTCAGGAGATCCACGCCTCGCTGCCCCGCGGCAAGGACTAGGAATTGTCGACCGTCGCATGGGTCGCTCGGCTGGGCGCGGCCGTCGCCTGTGTCGTGGCGCTCTC
>Ga0169931_10000871_pt1 | contig 50233 bp, 47 predicted proteins | sample Kivu_15m_20L_FD_129675 | JGI IMG/M metagenome (GOLD analysis project Ga0169931, IMG submission 129675) | Freshwater microbial communities from Lake Kivu, Western Province, Rwanda to study Microbial Dark Matter (Phase II) - Kivu_15m_20L... | ecosystem: Environmental > Aquatic > Freshwater > Lake...
AGAGCCATGGCAACCCCCGCCGACACGACTGCGACTTTCTGTGCGACATTGGTGGACGAATTCGTGGAACTCGGCGTCGTTCGAGCGTTTGTGTCACCAGGTTCGCGTAGCACCCCCATGGCACGTGCGTTGTGGGCAGACAGGCGGGTGTCGATGGAAGTGTTTCATGATGAGCGAAGTTGTGCATTTGCTGCTCTTGGCTCTGGCATGGCTGGTTCTCCTGCCCTGTTGTTGTGTACGAGTGGAACCGCAGCAACTCATTTCCATGCCGCGGTGGTTGAAGGTCACCAGAGCGCTGTGCCCCTCATCGTGTTGACGGCCGATCGTCCTCCCGAGTTGCAGGGCGTTGGTGCTCCGCAGACGATGAACCAACGACAACTATTCGGGTCAGCTGTTCGGGCTTTCATCGATGCTTCAGTTCCCGAAGAGAAGTACTCAAAGACCTGGCGAACAATTGCCCAAGATGCTGTGAGTCTTGCTGTCGATTCCCTCACGCCAGGTCCGGTGCACATCAATCTTCCATTTCGTGAACCCCTCGTAGGCGTGGTTGGCACATTGCCGACACGCAAAACGACGAAGCGGAACCCTCCTCAGTGCCCAGACAGTCGGCGAGCGGTGAAGGCGCTCACATCGATTGTCAAGAAGAGCAACAATGGGGTCTTCATTGCTGGCAAGGGCGCAACTGGTTCGGTGCTCGAACTCGCAGAGCAATTGGGCTGGCCGGTGCTCGCAGATGTTCGTTCTGGTGTGCGGGACGACAGTCCTGTGGTGGTCGCCGCATTTGATGGTCTCTTGAGATGTGAAGAGTTCACTTCGACATTGCAACCGACTGTTGTGGTGCGAGTGGGAGAGCCTCCTGCATCGAAGGTGCTCGGCCAGTGGTTGAAGACGTTGAACTGTCCCGTGCATCAGTGGTGTGTTGATGATCGTTACTTTGACCCTGAACTCATCGGCGCCGTCAACTTTGTCGTTGATGTTGACGATGTGTGTCGACTGCTTGCGGATCGTGTCGGCGACGCCAGTGCACAGGGCTCAAATGACGAATGGCTCGAACGTTGGGAGTCAGCGGCCGATCGCGCTGAGCAGGCGCTCGAGCGGGGTCTTGGCGACACGTGGAGCGAACCTGCGATCGCGCGATGTGTCATGCAAAGTCGTCAAGGACCACTGGTAGTGAGTTCTTCCATGCCCATTCGAGACGTTGAGTGGTACAGCGGCATCAACGGTGAATACCCAGTGTTTTCAAACCGAGGCGTGAACGGAATCGATGGTGTCGTGAGTACCGCGGTCGGAGTGGCGCTCGCTAGCGAATTGCCGACGACACTGCTGATTGGAGACATCGCTTGCATTCATGATGCAAACGGTCTGTGGAACCTTGCTGGTCGAAGAGCGGATCTTCGCATCGTGGTGGTGAACAACGCTGGCGGCGCAATTTTTGGCTTCCTGCCGCAAGCAAAAGAACTCGATGTGGATCAATTTGAGACACTTTTCGGCACACCACACGATGTGTCGTTTGAGCACCTTGCAGCTGCGCACGGTATTGCCTATCGAAGCGTCGCCGACCTCGCCACGTTGCATGACGCGCTACTCACCCAAGGACCAATCCTCATTGAAGCTCGAACCGATCGGTCAGTCAACGTGGCCGTTCATGATCACGTCAACTCTCTCATCGCCTCGGCGGCAGTACAGCCCAGGCAGGCCTGAACCTTTCGCATCCTTCTCAGGGTCGGACGATGGCGGACAACATCGCCTGAAACTTTGCCTGAGTCTCGGCAAGCTCTGAGTGCGGTTCGCTGTCGGCGACGATTCCGCCACCAGCAAAAAGGCGCGCGCGAGTGCGGTCTGCGCTCAACTCTGCGCACCTGATGGCCACTGCCCACGTTCCGTCACCATTTCCATCTATCCAGCCGACCGCACCGCCGTAATCGCCGCGGTTCATGCCCTCAACTTTCGTGATGAGTTCCATCGCTTCCTTGGTTGGGTGCCCGCCCAAAGCCGGAGTGGGGCAGAGCATGTCCACCAACGAGAGCACTGAGAGCGGTGGCTCGACGAGTGCACCCTCGAGTGCCGTTCCAAGATGCTGCACATTTGCAACTGTCACGATGGAAGGCTCTGGTTCCCAGTCCAGGAATGAACAATGAGGAAGCAGAGTGTCGTGGACCATGTCGATGACGACACGGTGCTCAATCTGATTCTTGGTGCTAGCAACCAACTCTGCAGCTAGTCGGGCGTCGGTGGTTGCATCACCTGTACGTGGCGCGGTGCCTGCAAGAGGATGGCTGCGAATGATGCGGCCTTGTCGCTCAACGAGAAGCTCTGGTGATGCACCGAGTAACCCACCGATGAAGAACCGGTAGCTAGACCCGAAAGAAGCGCGTAGGCGCAAAAGGATGCTGTACACGTCGAGCGGCTGAGCAGAACGCACTTGAATGTCTCGTGCGATCACTGCCTTGTCGATGTCTCCACGACGAACCGCATTGCGTGCGGCAACCACGGCTGCGAGGTACGTGTCGATTGGGGTGAGTGGTTCCACTGCGAAGGAATTGACACTCGGTGGGTTGGGTTTGGTGGCCGCCATGTCGTTGACAACAGCGAGGAGACGAGACTCTGTCACCAATTGGGGGTCTGTTCCGATGAGAGAAACGGTCTGTGAACCGTCATCACGTTTCTGAACCAGAATTTCAGGAATCAAGAAGCGAGCTGGCATCTCACGGGAAAATGGCTTGACGCCAAACGCGACGACACCACGTGTCACATCAGTGTCGCTGTCAACAGCAGAGACATTGCGCAACACATCTTCGATGTCGATTTGTGTGCAGGTCAGTGCCACGCCGCGACCAGCAGCGCCAACGCCATCTCGCACGAAAAGGTGACCATCGCCTCGACACACCGCATTGAGATCGAGCGCTGTGGTCAGGGGCCGGCTGCAGACATGCAACCGTTGCGTCATGGGTTCCTCGTACCGGTCATCATCTGTGTGATTCCTCCGGTGAGTTGCTCATGAGTGGCATCTGAAAAACCTGCATCGCGAAGCATCTGCACGAGCTTGTCTCGAGGCGGCAAGTACGACACGCTTCGTGGAAGGTATCGATACGCGGCGCCATCAGAGAGCAGTGCTCCGATGCGCGGCACTACCTTGCCGAAGTAGATGTCGTTTCCGAATCGGATAACTCGCCGGTGGGGAATTCCGACATCGAGAAGTGAGATGCGACCACCAGGTCGTACGACACGTGCCAGCTCTCGAAAGAACACATCGAGGTCGACCAAATTGCGAAGTGCAAAGCCGCACATGGCTCCATCAACAGCGCCGCTAGCGACCGGCAGTCGAAGGATGTCTGATTGTGCTCGCGGCGAGCCGCTGCGGTCGGCAGAGAGCATGCCAAACGAAAGATCCATCGACAGTGGTTTGTGTCCTGCCTTCGCGAGGTCGACGCATAGATCGCCCGTTCCTGAGGCCAAGTCGAGCACGGTGCTACCGCGAGGAAGTCGAAGTTCGCGAACGGCCCGCTTGCGCCAACGAACATCGAGCCTGAATGTCATGATGCGATTGACCCTGTCGTAGCGCGGAGCAATGGCGTCGAACATTGCGCGCACCATGGCGGACTTGGTTTCGCCCTCTGGCAGGGTGTCGGTGTCCCACGAAACGTCGCCTTTACGACTCTGGTTACGACTGCCGAACCTCACTCTCGGAAGGCTACGGTGCCAGAGGACCGGTGCGCCGAACTGCGCTCCGTGATTGTCGAGACGCATTCACTGATTCGAGGCTGACATGATCGATTTCACATTGGCGCCTGAGCATGAGGCAATTCGTTCGAAGGTACGTGACTTTGTCGATGCCCACATCATTCCGGCGATCGAGCCCTATGGACACCGTGAGGAGATGGATGCCGATACTCGCCGGGCCTATGTGACTGAACTCATCCGGTTGCGCAAACTCGCCCATAGTGAAGGTCTGTGGCTACCGCACATGCCGAAAGAGTGGGGCGGCATGGGGCTCGGTCACGTTGCTCTCGCAATGGTGCAGGCCGAGGCAGCGAAAACCCGAGTTGGTCCGTGGGTGTTCAATTGTCAGGCGCCCGACGAAGGAAACATGCACACGCTGCATCACTGGGCCACGCCAGAGCAGAAGGAGAAGTATCTCAAGCCTTTGTGCGACGGTGTGGTGTCGTCGTGTTTTGCAATGACCGAGCCGGAGGTTGCCGGTTCAGACCCGACACTCATCAAGACACACGCCATCAAAGATGGTGACGAGTGGATCATCAATGGCCACAAGTGGTTCATCTCTGGAGCGCGTCGCGCAAAATTCGCAATTCTCATTGCACGAACCGAGATGGATGTGCCGCAAGGCTCTCGCGGGGCCAATACTGCGTTTCTCATCGACCTGCCTGCCGAGGGTTGGAACGATGTTCGTGAAGTAGAGACCATGCATGGGTCAACGGGTCACAGTGAAATTGTGATCACAGACTTGCGCGTGCACGACTCACAGATACTTGGTGGACGGGGCAACGGACACCGTCTCGGTCAATACCGACTTGGACCCGCGCGTCTCGCTCACTGTATGAGGTGGATCGCACAAGCAGAGTCTGCGCTCAACATGATGGTTGACAGGTCGCTCACTCGTTACTCACACGGGTCATGGTTGGCGGAGAAGCAAGGTGTGCAGTGGATGATCGCTGACTCCGCGATGGAGCTCTATCAGTGCAAGTTGATGGTGTTGCATGCCGCCTACAAGATTGATCGCGGTGATGACTTCCGCACAGAGGTGTCAATGGCGAAGCATTTTGTCGCAAATAGCCTTAATCGAATTATCGATCGTGCGATTCAAGTGCACGGAGCACTCGGGTACTCGACTGACACGCCACTTGCAGGAATGTTGCAACATGCGCGGTGGGCGCGCTTTGCTGACGGCGCTGACGAAATTCACCAGATGCGGATTGCAGAGAACACCATCAAGGCGTTCACCGACACTGGTTCTACGAAGAAGGCCACCGGTGACTTACCAATCTGATCACGCACCCCTCTTCGGGGTCTTCATGCCCCAAGGCTGGAAGATGGAGTTGGCCTCAATTGATGGGGCAGAGAACAAGTGGAATGCTGCTGTTGACGTGGCGGTGAAGGCTGAAGAACTGGGCTTTGACTCGCTGTGGGTTTACGACCACTTTCACAACGTTCCGGTACCCGCACATGAAGCCGTGTTCGAATGTTGGACCACTTTGGCTGCGATCAGTCAGCGGACAAGCCGCATCAGATTGGGGCAGATGGTCGGATGCAACAGCTATCGCAATCCGGGACTCTTGGCAAAGATCACGTCGACGCTTGATGTCATCTCTGGTGGTCGCGTGGAGTGGGGCATTGGAGCTGGTTGGTACGAGAACGAGTACCGCGGATACGGATACGAGTATCCGAAACCTTCCGCTCGGATCGGCATGCTGCGTGAGACAGTTGAAATTGTGAAGTCAATGTGGACACAACGTGAGACCAGCTATGACGGCAAGCACTACAAACTGGTGCGCGCCAACTGTGATCCGAAACCTCTGCAGCAGCCTCATCCGCCGGTGTGGATTGGTGGCGGAGGCGAGCAGTTGACGCTTCGAGTCGTGGCCGAACACGCCAATGTTTCCAACTTCGGATCGTCGCTAGAGGAGTTCATTCGAAAGCGTGAGATTCTGAAATCGCATTGCAAGACGGTGGGCCGTGACGAGTCAGAAATTCGCAAGACCATCTCAAGTGAAGTTTTCATCCGTGAGACTGAGGCTGAACTTGTTGCTGCTGGCTCCCGGTCGATGTCGGGGGAGCCACTTGAAGTGTGGCGGGAAAAGGCGTTCGTGGGCACGCCGGAGCAAGTGAGTGAAAAGATCAGTCGCTTTTTGGACGCCGGTTGCTCCGGCTTCATTCCTTGGTGCCCGGACTACCCGTCAACTGAGACCATCGAATTGTTCGCCACCAAGGTGATGCCGAACTTCAGATAAGTGGTTCGTTGGTCACACGTAGTAGCGGAACATGTTCTCCGCCACACACGAAGGCTTTGACGCCCCTTCAACTTCGAAGGTCGTCTCGATGGTTACCTGTACGCCACCGGCGATGTCCTCGACGTTGGCCAGTTTGACCCCAGCTCGCAACTTGGATCCAACCGGCACAGGCGAAGGATAGCGAACCTTGTTGCAGCCGTAATTCACCGCCATGGAAAAGCCCTTGATGGAGAAGATCTGTGGCAACAACACCGGCCCGAGCGACAGAGTGAGATAGCCGTGCGCAATGGGTCCGCCGAAGGGTCCAGACTTCGCCCGCTCAACGTCGATGTGAATCCATTGATGATCGCCGGTTGCGTCGGCAAACAGATTCACGCGTTCTTGTTGGATGGTGATGTAGTCCGAGTAACCGAGATGTTCGCCGACAAGCGCCTTCAGTCCTTCGACCCCTTGAATGTCTCTAGCCATGTCTCAATTGTTGCACGGCGAGGTGTTCAACTCATCTTTCGAAACCACACGCGCTGGTGATTCCGGCTCATGGGATGAAGGATGAGGGCACAGAGGGCGACATCAAAGGCAAATCCGATCATGGTGTTGCCTGTGACCTTGTCCCAGAGCGAGACACTCACACCCATCTGGCTTTCGAAGTCCGAGTAGGCCCAGAGCCGCATGACGAAGGGGGAGAAGGCGGCAGCGATGGCTGCGTTGTAGCCCAGCCGCTTCTCGTTGGCGATGAGAAACCCGGAGCCAATGAACAAGACGCATGCAATCAGACCCGCCAGTGCACCGACAGCAGAACGCCCGCGGAGATAGCCGAGATCATCGGTGCCATCCAGATATTCGATGAGTGCAAAGGCACCATTGATGTACAGAAGCCAAAGTGCGATCTGAAGTGTCTGAGGAAGCGAACGCTCAAACCACTTTCGTAAATCCAAACCGAACGGGGAAGACGCCATGTGTCAAGTGTTGCAGGTCATCAAGAGTTGCGTGGGCACATCGGTAGCCTGAAATGGTGCACAGCGGTTTCGTGGCTCTTGTAGGTCGACCAAATGTCGGCAAGTCAAGCCTCGTGAACGCCATATGCGGGTCAAAGGTGAGCATTGTGTCGAACAAAGCTCAGACCACGCGACATCGCGTTCGCGGGGTGCTTCACGGTGCTGGCTCGCAAATTGTCTTCGTTGACACCCCTGGGGTGCACAAGGCAGTGACTGCGCTCGGTGAGCGAGTGAATGCCACAGCGCTTGAGTCGATCGATGATGTCGATATCACCTGCCTTGTGATTGATGCCAGCAAACCATTTGGTCGTGGAGATCAGTTCGTTGCTGACCGTCTTCACATGGAGCGCACCTTTGTCATCATCAATAAAGTTGACGCAGTGTCGCGCCAAAAGACACTTGAGCAGTTGGCTGCCACATCGGTACTGGACGCACGCGAGTATTTCCCCGTGTCGGCTCGCACCGGTGAAGGTGTCGATGCCCTTGTCACAGCACTTCGCGCAGCAATGCCGGAGGGTCCTGAATACTTTCCCCCTGACATGTCGTCTGACACCGAACAAGGTCTGTGGGTGGCAGAACTAGTGCGCGAACAGTTGTTAGAGCGCTTCGCTGACGAGTTGCCATATTCCATCGCCACCCGTGTGACTGAGTGGGAGTGGCCTCGGGTTCGTTGTGAGATCGTTGTCGAACGTGACAGCCAAAAAGGCATGGTTATAGGCAAGGGCGGTGCGATGCTCAAAGACGTGGGTCAGGCCGTTCGCGCACAGATGCCAGCTGGAGCATTTCTCGAATTGCATGTCTATGTCGAAAAAGATTGGCAACGGCGTCCAGACAAGATCGAGCGACTCGGCTACTAGGGAGAGTGGGCCGGCAGTCCACTTGTTGTCGGCATGACGCGTGCGCGTTCGCAGTTATGCCGTGATGTCGCGCAAGAAGGCTTCCACTTCGTGCCGATGTCGTGTGCGAGCCATTGGCGGTAGAACGTCGATGAGTGTGCGACGGTAACCGGCACTTGCAAGCCGATTGTCAAGAACCGCGACGACGCCACGGTCTTCGTTGGTTCTGATGAGGCGGCCAACGGCCTGTGCAAGAGAAGTGGCAGCCATTGGAAGATCGATGATGTTGAACGAAGCCCGGCGCCCAACCGCGTCGCGTCGTGCTTCCAGCAACGGATCATCTGGACGCGGAAACGGAAGTTTGTCCAGGACGACGAGGGACAACGTGCGTCCCGGAAGGTCGACGCCTTGAAAAAAGGACTGCGACGCAAAGATACAAGTGGCCTCGTCGGACAAGAATTCTTCAATCAGTCGCTGACGTGGTGTCTCGAGTGGCGTCACAATTGGAAAGCTCACGCGTTCGCGAAGCGCTGCAACCGCCAGACGAAGCGCTCGGTTGCTGGTGAACAGTGCAAGCGATCGACCTCCGGCCGCATTGATGAGGGCCTCCAGTTCGTCATGTACGAACTCATCGAACTGTGAGGAGTTTCGGTCGGGGAATTCCGGAGAGCAATACAACTTCGACATCGACTGATAGTCGAAGGGGCTGTCCACCGAGAGCGACTCAGTGCCCTCATCTGGTAGCCCGACACGTTGGGGAAGGCTGAGGGGAACAGTTGCAGAAGTGAGCACAGCAGTGCGCTTGTGCCAAACCCCGGCATTCATGAAGTCACCCACATGTAATGGGCTCACTCGCAACAGCGGTCGGTCGTCAGTGCCTTCGACGAAGAGAACTTGACTGTCATTTGCCGCGAGGCACATGTCGATGCTTTCAACGAGCCTTGAGACCTGAGTCTGTGCTCGCAACACTTTTTGCTTAAGTGCGTCGTTGGTGCTGTCAACAGCACGTAGTTCTCCGAGGATTGTAGATGCATCGCCGCGCACGTCGCCCAACAACTTGCCAATGGTTGCCGGAAGACCGGATTGAAAACGGGCTGAGAGGTGTGGTGTCAATGTCGTTCGCAGCGTTGCGGCGCGACTTGCGAGCGAGTCACATGATGAACTGTCAACCAATACTGCTCGGACTACTGATACGAGAGCACTAAGACGACCCGGCCCGATGGATGTGCCTACTGCATCGCTCATCACCGACTCGAGCTGATGAACCTCGTCGAACACGACGACTTCGTGTTCCGGCAACACTGCACCGTCACTCGCGATGTCGAGGCCATAGAGGTGAAGATTCACGACGATGATGTCGGAAGCTGTAGCACGATGTCGTGCCGCTTCGGCAAGACACTCGTTGCCTCGTGGACAACGTCGTGCGCCAGGGCACTCTTCACTCGAGACGGTGAACTGACGACGTGTCTCGTCGGTGAGGCGCCCTGGAAATTCCTCGATGTCGCCTGTTTCGCTCGAAGGGAGCCACGCCTTCACTTTCAGCGCTGTCTTCTTCGTTTGCTCGTCGTCGCCGAAGTCGAGCCGTGAGTCTGGGTGGAGTTGCTCGTCAAGTCGCTGAAGGCATACGTAGTTGCTGCGACCCTTCAATACAGTCCATGTGAATGCCCCAGGAAATTCTTCTGCCACTAGGGGAAGATCTTTGGCGTTCAACTGATCCTGCAGTGCCTTGGTGGCGGTGGCGATGACGGTTCGCTTGCCGTTCAGTACAACCGGAACGATGTATCCGAGTGATTTGCCTGTACCGGTGCCTGCTTGAACAACCACATGACGACTGTTGTCCAGAGCCTTTGCCACCTCGGCCACCATGTCGACCTGACCCTGCCGTTCTTCTGCGACGGGTAAACGAGCAGTGATGCGACGCAGTGCCGCGATGGCTTCAGTTGCTGCGGACAAGTTTCAGAGCTCGATCAAGTTCGACAGAGTCAAAGTCGGGCCACGTCTTTTCGGTGAAGTACACCGCAGCGCCATTGATTTGCCAGAGAAGGAAATTCGAGATGCGAGTTTCTCCGGATGTGCGCACCAACACATCGACAGGCGGAAGCTCGGTTGCATACAGCTGGTGGTCGATGCTTTCGGCCTCGATGGGTGATTCGGCGTCCGTGCATGCCCGAGCAGCTCGTACGAGTTCTGCTCGACTGCCGTAGTCGAATGCAACTGTGACAACGAGGCCGGTGTTGTGTTGGGTGTCTGCCATGGCTTTGCGAATTGCTCGTTGTACATACACGGGGGTGCGAGCACCAGGCTCGTTGAACGGACGTCCGATCCAATTGATGCGTGCATTGTTCTCGTTCATCTCTTCAATTCGACCGAAGAGTTTGCGATGGAGCCCGAGAATATGACGAACTTCAGCTCGTGGTCGTACCCAGTTCTCTGTGGAGAAACCAAAGACCGTCAGCCAACCGATGTTTCGTTGTGCTGCGGCTCTGACGACAGCAGCAAGAGCTTCCTCGCCTGCAGTATGGCCGGCAGTTCGAGGCAAACCGCGCCGCTTGGCCCATCGTCCGTTCCCGTCCATGATGCAAGCGATGTGCACCGGTCGTTGGCCCATATGGCCCTCAGCATTGGTCGAAAGTGCATCTGTCACGGCGATGTCACCCTAGTGACTGGTGCTTGGTGAGAGAATCCACCTATGTCGCCGAATCCGACGAGTCGTCCATTGCTCGACGATCGAGACAATGGAGACTTGGGACATGTTGTGGTGGCCGGGGGAACGCCGCGTGAGTGGCTTGCCTTTGGTGCGGCCGAGTGGAGAGAACGAGTTGATGCACTGACTGCAGGTGTGTCGCGCGCCGGTACGCGGTGGCTCACGTTGTATCCCTTTGGCGGGGAGTCGCTGTCCTCGAGTGAGAAACATCAGATGGATGAGTCGTTGTCGACCTTGGCAAAGGTCAAGAACATCGGTGACAATAGATATCCGCGCTGGGTCATTGAGGCCGACGATGGGCTCAGCATTTGCATCGAACCTGAACCTGATGGTCGACGTCGCTTTGCGCGTGTCTTAGATGTGCTGAAAGCACAGAAGCACGCCAAGCCCCTCGATGACGCTTCTATTGCGAATGCCGTGTTGGCTCCGAGTCCACGCGAACCAGATTTGGTAGTGGTTCTTGGTCCGCCGACGCGATTGCCGACGTCACTGGTGTGGGAGTTGGCCTACAGCGAGCTTGTGTTCTTACACCTCGGTTGGACGAATGTGACTTCAGCAGATTTGGAATTGGCCGTCGATGACTTCACCCGCCGGAACCGGCGATTTGGTGGTCTTGACTCGTGACGACTTTGAACATAATGACTTTGAACATGATGACATTGAAATGGTGAAGAGTTATCGCGACGAAGCAGTCGTGCTTCGTTCGTACAAATTTGGCGAAGCCGACAGAGTGGTGGTGTTGCTCACTCGCGATCATGGAAAGGTGCGTGCCGTCGCAAAGGGCGTGCGCAAGGGAAAGTCTCGCTTCGGGGGGCGACTCGAGCCGCTCAGCACGGTCGATATCCAACTTCATCTTGGTCGATCGCTTGACACCATTCAGCAAGTCGAACTCGTGCACACGCACACGAAGTTGCGAACCGATTTTGCTCGGCTAGGCCAGGGTCTTTCCATGGCGGAGGCCATCGACACGCTCACTCCAGACCGTGAGCCGGTGGAACATCTCTATGACTTGCTCTCTCGTGCACTCGTCGAATTGAACCGACAACAGTCACCGCTTCTCCTCGGAGCTTTCTATTGGAAAGTGCTCGCTGCTGACGGTGCGGGACCGGTACTCGATTCATGCGCACGTTGTGATGAGCAGACCGAGTTGGTCGCCTTCGACTTTGTCGAGGGTGGAGCACTTTGCGGTCAGTGTCGTGCTGGTACTCCGGTGTCGTTTGCGGCATTGGAACTCATGCGTCGCATTCTTGGTGGGGCATTGGCTCAGGCACTTGAGACGGAAGATTCGCCGGTGGTGAATGAAGTCAACGCACTTGCTCGGCGCGCCATGGAGTTTCACCTCGAACGCCGTATCAAGAGCATCGGCGTGTTCGACCGCCACTTGTAGGCTGACGAGACCATGCCGGCACAAGATCTCGATCAAATCGTCAACCTCTGCAAGCGTCGCGGTTTCGTGTACCCGAGCGCGGAGATCTACGGCGGTTTCCGCTCGTCCTATGACTACGGCCCGCTCGGTTCGCTCATGTTGCGCAATGTCAAAGATGCATGGGTGCGCACCATGGTGCAAATGCGTGACGACACCGTGCTCATCGATGCCGCCATTCTTGGTCCACCACAGGTGTTCGAGGCCAGTGGTCACTTGGCGAACTTCAGTGACCCACTCGTGGACTGCACTGTGTGTAAGCGTCGGTTTCGGCAAGACCATTTAGACACGCGCGACTGTCCGCAGTCGATGAAGGGTTGCCAATTCACTGAAGCACGCGCATTCAACTTGATGTTCAAGACCCATGCCGGCCCCATCGAGGGCGCAGGGGCTGAGGTGTACCTCCGCCCAGAGACCGCACAAGGCATGTTCGTGAACTTCATGAATGTGTTGCAGACGAGTCGTAAGCGGCCACCATTTGGTATCGCACAAGTAGGCAAGAGCTTCCGTAACGAAATCACGCCGGGCAACTTCATCTTCCGTACTCGCGAGTTTGAGCAGATGGAGCTTGAGTTTTTCGTGCCTCCGGCTGAGGGACCACAGTGGTACGAGTATTGGTGCAAAGAGCGTCTCGACTGGTACGTCAATCTCGGCATTCCGCGCGAGATGCTCCGCATCAGAGCCCACGACGCCGACGAGTTATCCCACTATTCCGCGGGTACCAGCGACGTCGAATTCCTCTTTCCGTGGGGCTGGGGCGAACTCGAAGGCATTGCCCAGCGCACCGACTTTGACCTCTCGCAACACGCATCACACAGCGGACAGAAGCTCGACTTCTTCGACCAAGCGACGAATGAGCGTTATGTGCCGTTCGTGGTGGAACCAGCCGCCGGCGCCAATCGCACCATGGCTGCATTCCTCTTGGCGGCTTACGACGAAGATGTGGTGAACGACGAACCGCGAACCGTGCTGCGGTTGCACCCGCGGTTGGCGCCGTACAAAGTGGCGGTGTTGCCGTTGTCCAAGAAGGACACGTTGTCACCCCTCGCGCGTGACATTTTCCAACAGCTCTCGCGTCGGTGGATGTGCGAGTACGACGAAACTCAGGCGATCGGTCGGCGCTATCGCCGACAGGACGAAATTGGCACGCCTTTATGCGTGACGGTCGACTTTGACTCGCTCGAAGACAACGCTGTCACTATTCGCGACCGTGATTCAACGGAGCAGGTGCGAGTTCCGATCGCCGTTCTTGAGACAGAGGTGGCCGGCAGACTCGGCTTGTAATCGTCTGGTCAAGCGTGTTCATCTCGACTTCGAGGAGACAACCGCACGGTGTAGTTTCAGAGTCGCCGCCAAAGAGGTGGCGCAATGGAAGGAAAACACGATGAGCAAAGTGGCCTTGGCAGTGAAGTTGCCAGCAGCAGCAGGAAAAGGCAATGAATTGGCCGCTGCGATGGAGGAGGCTCTCGACCACGTACGTCAGGAATCTGGAACGCGTTACTACATCCTTCATGCCGACACCTCGAACCCTGACGTTTTGTGGATGTATGAGATGTATGACTCACAAGCTGACCTCGATGCGCACATGGGCGCGGATTGGTTCAAGCAATTGGGGCCAAAGCTCGCTCCTTTGTTCGGTGGTGCGCCTGAGTTCCATTTCCTGCGCCCCATCGCCGGAAAAGGACTCTGAGATCTCGCACTTCCGTTGCGAATGTCAACGTTCGCGTCGAAAAATTCGTGGTGACTCTTGATGGCAACGTATCTCGACTCGATTGTCGCTTGGCACAAACATCGGGCCAGCATCGATGGCAGACCTCTGTCGCGACTTGTCTCGGCGACTGATCGGCTTCTGCCGACGCGCGGATTTTCTTCGCGACTGCGGAGAGGCGTCTCCGTCGCAGTCATCGCGGAAGTCAAGCGTCGCTCGCCGTCAAAGGGCGCTCTCGTGCCTTCACTTGATGTCGCTGGGCTCGCTCGACGGTACGAAAGTGCTGGCGCAAGTTGCATGTCAGTGCTCACCGACAGCGAACACTTCGGTGGATCCATCAACGATCTTCAGACGGCGCGCGCAGCCACCGACTTGCCGGTGTTGCGGAAGGACTTCACGGTTGATCTTCGTGACGTGTGTGACGCGCGTTTGATGGGAGCTGACTGTGTGCTTCTCATCGCTGCTGTGTTGTCTCAAGATGAGTTGCGAGACATGCTGTCCTTGGCGCGAGACATCGGAATCGACGCGCTAGTCGAAGTGCACGATGAACGCGAAGTGGCCCGCGCGGTGGAGTGCGAAGCGGTGTTGATAGGTGTGAACCAGCGCGACCTCGTCACCTTCGACGTCGACCATGAACGCGCGGTGCGCATGGGATCAGTTATTCCAGAAGCGTGCGTGCGGGTTGCGGAGTCAGGAATCAGGGGCCGAGACGACGCGACAAGCCTCGCCGAAGCGGGGTATGACGCACTGCTGGTGGGCGAATATTTGGTGCGAGCCGAGAACACGGAAACGGCCCTCTCGGAATTGGTCGTCCCAAGGAGCGCCACTCGCGCGACTAGTTTCTGAGCGTGTTCATCAAAATCTGCGGCGTCACAAATGAAGACGACGCATTGCTCGCGGTGGCATTAGGCGCAGACGCTGTCGGCTTTGTGTTTGCTCCGTCACCACGGCAGATCGCGCCTCAGAAGGTGTATGACATCACGCGACGATTGCCTCCAGAGACGCTGACCGTCGGCGTGTTCCGCGATGAGCATCCGACGCGGGTGGTGGAGATCTGTCAGAAAGCTGGTGTCAAAGCGGCTCAACTTCACGGGCATGAATCTCCCGAAGTAGTGCTGAGCGTCAAGAAGTATGTGCATCACGTGATCAAGGCGGTCGCCGCAGGTTCGGTCGATGCATCAAGGGCTACGTCGTTTCATACTGACATGGTGCTGGTTGATGCGCCCAATCCAGGGAGAGGCAAGGTGTTTGATTGGAATCTTCTGGCCGACATGCCCGAAGTACGGCGGCTGATTGTCGCTGGCGGGTTGAACGCAGCAAATGTCGCTCGAGCCATCGAGGTTGCACGTCCGTGGGGCGTGGATGTGTCCAGTGGCGTCGAAACGGAGCCCGGCAAGAAGGATCCAGTAGCGCTACGAAAATTCATCGAGGCTGCTCGTGCAGTTGTGTTTCCTCGGCATGAGGCCCGCGACGCATCTCCCTATGACTGGTATGACGAATAGGGAAGAGTGAATTCAGTTAGGGAAACACCCTCCAATCGTGGTGAAATCATGCGGTGACAATGCTCGTGACTCCAGGTGGCGATGGTCGATTTGGAGAATTTGGTGGACGATTTGTTCCTGAGACTTTGGTGCCGGCGTGCCAAGAGCTCGAGCGCGAATTCTCTGCTGCGTGGGCTGATGATGCATTTCGTTCAGAGTTGAGCAGGGCGCTTGCCGAATATGCAGGCAGACCAAGCATCATCACCGAATGTGAGAACCTCGGGCGCCAGCTCGGCATCCGACTCGTGCTCAAGCGCGAAGACTTGAACCACACGGGTTCACACAAGATCAACAATGTCCTCGGTCAGACCCTGCTCGCTAAGCGCATGGGAAAGCGCCGCATCGTTGCAGAAACTGGTGCTGGCCAGCACGGTGTCGCGTCGGCCACTGCTGCCGCGCTGATGGGTCTTGAGTGCAAGGTGTACATGGGTGCAGTCGATGTCGAACGGCAGGCGTTGAATGTGTTTCGCATGCGACTTCTGGGTGCCGAAGTGGAAGCGGTTCATTCTGGTAGTCGAACACTCAAAGATGCGGTGAACGAAGCCATGCGCGATTGGGTTGCAACAGTTGAATCGACTCACTATTGCCTCGGCTCAGTCATGGGTCCACATCCGTATCCATACATGGTGCGGCAGTTTCATCGCGTCATCGGTGACGAAGCTCGAGTGCAGATGCGAGAGCGTTATGGCAGTGACCCCGATCTCGTTGTTGCATGTGTCGGTGGTGGCTCGAACGCGATGGGAATCTTCTCCGGATTCGTTGACACCGATGCACGACTCATCGGTGTTGAGCCAGCTGGTGGAGCTGCCGTCGGGCGCGGCCAGCCCGGTGTGGTACACGGCATGAAGAGCTATCTCATGCAGGACGAGTTCGGACAGGTGCAAGAGGCGCATTCGATTAGCGCCGGTCTTGATTACCCCGGTGTCGGGCCAGAGCATTCGTACCTTGCGTCCATCGGCCGCGCTGAATATCCGACAGTCACGGATGACGAAGTCATCGCGGCATTTCAATTGATGGCACGCTCTGAAGGAATCATTCCTGCGCTCGAGTGTGCACATGCAGTCGCTTGGATTGCGCGCGAGAGCAAGAACTTCGCGGGCAAGACAGTGCTTATGAATCTGTCGGGTCGTGGAGACAAGGACGTCGCTCAGATGATGGACATCTTGGGGGACAAGATTTGAGCGTGGTGGGTCAACTCGAATCCACGCTTCGTTCGCTTCGGTCAGAAGGTCGAAAGGCACTTGTTCCTTACGTCACTGGTGGGGCGCCGCAATGGGTCGAGACCGTGCGCGCGTGCGCAGCAAACGGTGCAACTGCCATTGAAGTGGGCATTCCGTTCTCAGATCCGGTGATGGACGGGCCTGTTATTCAAGAGGCGTCACAACTTGCGCTCGAGTCCGGTGCCACGCCTGTGAGCATTTTCGAGCAGCTGCGCACGCTTGATGTTCAGGTACCGATTGTCGTGATGTGTTACTGCAACACGGTGTTTCACGCCGGACATGAGCGCTTTGCCAAGTCGCTCGTCGATGCTGGGGTTTGCGGTGCAATCATCCCTGATCTTCCTCTTGAAGAGAGCGGACCGTGGTGCGACGCGGCCGACAAACATGGGGTGGCGACGGTGATGTTGGCAGCGCCAACGGCACCAGATGAACGACTACCGAGGGTTGCACAGCGCGCACGAGGGTTCGTGTATTCGGTCGGCCTGTTGGGCGTCACCGGAGAGAGGCAGTCATTGGCTGACACCGCCACTGAACTTGCCTTCCGGCTGAAGGCGATCACGGATGTTCCGGTGCTGGTTGGTGTCGGAGTGTCGAATGCGGAGCAAGCGGTTCAGGCGAGCGAAGTTGCTGACGGAGTGATTCAGGGTGCTGCGGTCGTGCGCCGCATGTTGGAGGGCGGATCTGAAGCAGTCGGTGAATTCGTGGCCGAAGTTCGACAGCGCTTGGACCAGAGGTTTCCTCGCATAAAGTCGTGACTGTGTTAAGAACAGGCGACAAAGCTCCGGACGTCGAACTTCTTGATCAGAACGGAAAGCCGTTCTCGTTGAAGAAACTGGGCAAGAAGAAGGTTCTCGTGTACTTCTATCCGAAAGCAGACACGCCAGGTTGTACGCAACAATCCTGCGGACTTCGAGACGTGAGAGACAGCATTGGACGCACTGCAATAGTCGGCATCAGTCCCGACAAACCCGAGAAGCAGAAGAAGTTCGATGACAAGTACGAGCTTGGTTTCACGTTGCTCGCTGATACTGAGAACAAGGTTGCCAAGGCGTACAAAGTGTGGAAGAAGAAATCCATGTACGGACGTGAGTACATGGGTATCGAACGGTCAGCGTTTCTCATTGACGCCGACGGCAAGGTGTTGCACGCCTGGTACAAGATCTCTCCGAAGCAGACGCCAGAGTTTCTGCTTCAAGCTCTCGGTAAAGCATGAGTGAGTTCGCAGCACCATCAGAGGTGTTGCCGCATCGTCCGCCATTTCTCTTCGTTGATCGCATCAGCGTTCTCGAGCCAGGAGTTCGAGCAATCGGTCATTGGCGCCTGACAGGCGATGAGTGGTTCTTCCCCGGACATTTTCCTGGGCGGCCGACGTTGCCCGGTGTTCTCATGTGCGAAGCAATCGCGCAGGTGGGCGCATATGCGGTGTTGACATCTCCTTCTCATGTCGGAAAGCTGCCCCTGTTTGGCGGCATCGATGGCGCAAGGTTTCGTCGACAAGTGACTCCAGGCGACGAGTTGGAGCTGGTCGTGGAGTTGGGCCGCATGAGTGCCCGGGCCGGGAAAGGTTCTGGTCAGGCGCTCGTCGATGGTGCCGTGGCGTGCGAACTTGAGTTGATGTTCGTGTTCGCAGACGCGTAACTCAACGCGCCGGGGCGAGAATCACTGAACCGTTGTGGCCACCGAAACCAAAGTTGTTGCTGAGGGTGGGCCCTGGCGTCCAAGCGCGTGGTGCACCATGAACCAAGTCGATCGCCATCGAAGGATCGACTTCTGTCGTGCCAGCAGTTGGAGGAATCGACTTGTTCTCGAACGCCAAAAGTACCTGCGCTGCCTCGAGCGCACCCGCTGCACCAAGTGCGTGTCCGGTGACACCTTTGCCGCTCATGACCGGAACCGTCTTGTCGCCGAAGATCGCGCGCACGGCTTCGGCCTCGGCTGCGTCATTGAGTGGGGTTGAAGTTCCGTGGGCATTGATGTGAGCGATATCAGCAGCTTGTAGGCCCGCATCTTCGAGTGCGAGTTTCATGCAAGCGATGGCTCCGACGCCACCGGGCGATGGGGCAGTGATGTGATGCGCATCAGCATTGCTTGCCGCGCCTAGGACTTCACCCAAAATCGTCGCCCCTCGTGCGACAGCGTGGTCCCACCGTTCGAGAATGAAAACCGCTGCTCCTTCGCCCATCACGAATCCGTCGCGTTTGGCATCGAAGGGCATGCTTGCTCCGGACGATGACAAAGCTGTCATGTTGCCGAATCCGGCGAGTGATGTTGCAGTTGCCGCTGCTTCCGAACCACCCGTTGCAACGGCGTCGCAACGTCCCCATGCGATGAGTCGTGCGGCGTACCCAATTGCATGGGTTGAAGCAGCACAGGCTGTGCAGATTGTCTCGTTAGGGCCTTGTAAGCCATAACGCATGGAAATGGCTGCGCCAGATGCGTTTGCCATCATCATCGGAACAAGAAATGGCGAGACACGACGCTCACCCTTCTCGACGCGCGTGATGACTTGCTCTTCGAGGGTGTGTAACCCGCCAATTCCGGTGGCAAAAATGGTGCCGAAACGCGCCGGGTCAACACCGACATCGCCCGCTTGTTCGAAAGCCTCTCGTGCAGCTGCCAAAGCAAATTGCTCGACTCGATCTGCACGACGCGCGTCTTTCGGGTTGTCGAAGTAGGGAAGTGGGTCCCAATCCGTGAGCTCTACGCTCCGTGTGCCGGTAACGCCAGGTCCGTGAAGACCGTTCCAGTAAGCGTCTTTGCCGATGCCACACGGCGCAACAACTCCGAATCCGGTGATTGCGACCCGGTGTCCGGCTCCCTGCATGATGACGTGATCAGGAGATCTTGTTTGTCACAAGTGCGAACGCTTGACCAACGGTCTTGACGTTCTCGAGTTCTTCTTCGGGCACTTCAATGCCGAACTCCTCTTCAAGCGCCATGACTAGTTCGACCAGGTCGAGTGAATCCGCATCGAGATCGTCGGCAAAGGAAGCATCAGGCGTGACCTTGGATGCATCGACGGACAGGGTGTCGACTGCGCACTTGGTGAATCGCGAGAAAAGCTCTTGGTCCATTGTTTGGTCTCCTTTGGTGGGTGTTTCAGTTTCGCACACCAATCCGGTGAGCTTTGGTCTTAGTGACCCATGCCCAGTCCACCATCAACTGGTATGACTGCGCCAGTGATGTAGCCGGCGCCGGGTCCGGCAAGAAAAGCCACAACTTCTGCGATTTCTTCTGGGGTCGCCATTCGTTGAAGCGGGACTGCTTCGACGAGTGCCTTCACGCGGTCTTCTCCGAGCGCAGCAGTCATGTCTGTCTCCACTGGGCCGGGAGCAACCACGTTGACAGTAATGCTGCGCGAACCGAGCTCTCTCGCCAACGAGCGTGCGAGACCGACAAGACCAGCTTTGGAAGCCGCGTAGTTCACTTGTCCGGCGGAACCGAGTAGTCCGACAACAGACGACACCAAGATGATGCGGCCAGAGCGTGCGCGAAGCATGCCTTGGGCGGCGCGTTTGCAACAACGGTATGCCGAGTTCAGATTGGCATCAATCACCGAAGTGAAATCTTGTTCAGACATTCGCAAGAGAAGTGTGTCCTTGGTGATGCCAGCGTTTGCGACGAGCACTTGAACTGGCCCGAACTTCTCTTCGATGGCCGAGAATGCAGAGTCAACTTCTGCAGCGTTGGTGACGTCGCATTTCACTCCGAACAAGCCATCCGGAGGAGGTGAGGAGTTGTAGGTGACAGCAACACTGTCGCCAAGGCTCGCAAAATGTCGCGCACAGGCAAGGCCAATTCCGCGAGAACCACCGGTCACCAGCACTGTTCGACTCATCGCGTCGTCCACCTGATGACCGCACTGGCAGCCGTCATGCCAGCGCCGAACCCGACCAGAAGAACGAGGTCGCCCTCTTTGATGCGTCCCTTGTTCGCGGCGTCAAAGAGAGCCTGAGGTATGGAAGCAGAGGACGTATTTCCGGTTTCGTGGATGACCGTCGCCGCTTTTTCAAGTGGCATGTTCAAGCGATCGCACGCAGCCGAGATGATGCGAATGTTTGCTTGATGGGGCACGACCAATGCGATGTCATCGCTTGTGACGTCCGCATGCGCGATGCTCTTTGTGGCGCTATCAACCATGATGCGAACGGCACGTCTGAACACTTCCTTGCCGTCCATCTTGATGAAGTCGCCGTGGTCTTGGTACAGCAGATTCTCAAGAGAGCCATCGGCATCGAGGTCCCAGCCAAGAAGGTGTCCTGAATCAGACGTTGCCTGAAGAACTGCCGCACCAGAGCCATCCGCAAACAGAATGGCCGTGTTGCGATCATTCCAATCGGTGATGCGGGACAAGATGTCAGTTCCGATCAGCAACACTCGCTCGGCACCCATCGCAATGAGTCCGTGAGCGGTGACGAGGGAATACACGAAACCGGAACAGGCAGCATTGACATCAAATGCACCACATTTCAGTCCGAGCGCATGTTGAACACTTGCTGACGTACCAGGTACACCTCGGTCTGGCGTTGTCGTTGCAAGCACGAGCGCATCGATAGACAAGGGGTCGACTCCGGCCATTTCCAAAGCTCGACGGCCGCTCTCGGTGGAAAGCTCGACATTTGATCCACCGATGTGGCGTCGTTCGATGCCAGTACGTTCACGAATCCATTCGTCGGATGTGTCCATCTTCTGTTCGAGATCGTGATTGGTGACGGTCTCGTGGCCAAGGGCTGTTCCCCAGCCGATGAAGCGTGCTCCGCGAGCAGATGTTGGAATGCGTGGCATATCTGGCGTTCCTTACTCGGTGCGCAACCAGGCAATGGGTTGACGCGATGTCACGCGCTCGCCCTCAAGTGCAGTGAATGACTGAAGTTGTCCGTCGAATGGCGAACGCACGTCGTGGTCACCAACCTGGCCGATGACCTGTCCGACGACAATCATCGAGCCCGAGATCAATGTTGTGACTGGCGAAAACAAGCCTGCTGCTGGGCTAACGATCAGTCGTTCGTGTGCGAAGAGATGCTCGCCTTCGTGCGGTGTGGCGACGATCGGGGTGGAGTTGTTGATCCACTCCAACAATTTGTCGAGATCTTCAGGCGTGGCAACGCTGATGGTTCGCGCATTTTCCACGGATCGCTTGGCCATGCCAGTGAGAACACCGCCAGGCCCGAGTTCGGCAAATGATGTGACGCCCATGTCCGACATGGTGAGGAGGCAGTGCTTCCATCGCACCGGACTTGACAACTGTGCCGACAGAAGCGACGCCCACTCGTCACCTTTGTCGTGTGCGAGTGCATCGACATTGCTGATGACGGGCACTTCGGTGTCGCGCGGTGACGCATCGGCAATTGCTGCTCGCAGCCGATCGCGCGCCGCAGTCATAAAAGGCGTATGAAATGCCCCGCTCACTTGCAGTGGCATCACCTTCTTTGCCCCAAGTTCTTTTGCATGTTGGGAAGCCGCAGCAACTCCTGACGGGCTTCCGGCAATGACAACTTGTCCGGGTGCATTGAAGTTCGCCACCCACACGTCGGCATCGGCGCGTCGACATGCAATCTCGACTTGATCGTCGTCGAGTCCGAGGACTGCGGACATCGTTCCAGGTGAAGATGCGCCAGCTTCATGCATTGCGTCTGCGCGTTCGACAACAAGACGGACACCGTCATCAAAAGCCAACGCACCCGTCGCGGTGAGGGCCGTGTATTCCCCAAGGCTGTGTCCAGCGCACGTCGTGGGTTCGAGACCGAGTCGTTCGACGGCATCAAGCACCATCAGGCTCGACACAAAGGTGGTCAACTGGGCATTTCGAGTGTCTTTCAGCTCTTCGGCGTCGGCATCGAGAAGCAGGCGAGCGACGTCCCGACCTGACACATCGGAGGCTTCCTCCACGAGTTCCCAGCTTTCATGGTCCAGCCAGGGACGACCCATGCCGAGGCGCTGCGAACCTTGACCTGGAAAGGTGAAGGCGAGCATGGACAGCAACCCTAGACCTTGCTTTGTGACCCAGATGCGCTACCGAGGGGTAGAGGAGCCTTGCCGATACGCTCTTTTGCCCTGGCCCGAGTGGCGGAATGGCAGACGCGACGGATTCAAAATCCGTTGTTCGAAAGGGCGTGTGGGTTCAAGTCCCACCTCGGGCACCCAGGCTCTCCGTACACTTCTCCCGATGGGAACTCGACTCGTTGAACGACGTTTACACGCAGCGAGTCGTCGATTGGCCGAACTACGCGAAGAGTTGCGCATCGCCGACGATCAGCTCAGCCACCTTGATGCTGAAGCCGAGGAATTGGAAGTTCGTGCCTTGGTGTCAGAGACCCCGGCCGCCTCGTTCGAGTACCGCGATGCGAAGGCTCATGCGGATGCGATGCGCAAGCATCGGCAACACATCGTCGGGTCCATCCAGGAACTTGAGCGACGCCTTGACGAATTGCTCGACCGCATGAAGGTGTCGTCTCTGGGAGATTCACTCTTATGACGTTTCGAGTTGTCGTCGCCGAAGACGAAGCAATCATTCGACTCGACCTGAAAGAGACCCTGGAAGAAGAGGGTTACTCCGTCGTCGGGGAGACCGGTCGCGGCGACAAAGCCGTCGAACTAGTCAGAGAATTACGACCAGATCTGGTAATTCTCGATATCAAGATGCCCGGCATCGATGGCCTCGAAGCAGCGCGTGCGATCACGAAAGATCGGCTGTGTGCAGTGCTTATTCTCACTGCGTTCAGCCAGCGAGAAATCATCGAGGAGGCGCGCGACGCAGGTGCTCTGGCGTATCTGGTAAAGCCTTTTCAGAAGAGCGATCTCATTCCAGCCATTGAAGTTGCTGTCGGCCGGTTCAAAGAGTTGATGGCTTTGAATGGTGAAGTGGATGCTCTTGGAGAGCAACTAGAGTCGCGCAAGATCGTCGACCGCGCCAAAGGCCTGCTCATCGATAGTCACGGACTCAGTGAATCTGATGCTTTCAGCTTCATCCAGCGTGCTGCCATGAATCATCGTTCGACCATGAAAGCCGTGGCCGAACGAATACTCAGCGGCGAAGTACATCCCTAGTTCTCAGCAGTCAGCACTACGAGCGTGCAACTCGGCGTGGGAGAATGGTCGAGCATGCAGATTCTCGCGCTTGACGGAAACTCACTGACCTACCGCGCATTTTTCGCGTTGCCTGAAGATATGGCGACGGCAAGCGGCCAGACAACAAACGCTGTTTATGGCTTCACCACGATGTTGATGTCGATGGTGAAAGAGCACAAGCCCGACGGTGTCGTCGTGGCATTCGATCGACCAGAGCCGACGTTCCGTCACGAAGCCATCCCGGAGTACAAGGCACAGAGAGAAAAAGCACCCGAGACCCTTCGCCAGCAAATGGGCTTGGTGCGTGAACTGCTCGATGTGCTCGGCATCAAGTGGATTGAGGCCCCTGGTTTCGAGGGTGACGACATCATCGCGACGATTACTCACCGTGCAGAAGCCAAAGGTGTCGACGTCATCGTTGTCACCGGTGATCGAGACACGTATCAGTTAGTGAAGGATCCGCACATTCGAGTGCTCTACAACAAGCGTGGAGTCAGTGATTACGCCTTGTATGACGAGGCGGGCATCCTCGAACGCACCGGTGTGACGCCTCGTCAATATCCGGAATATGCCGCGCTACGGGGTGACTCGAGTGACAACTTGGACGGCATTCCTGGAGTTGGTGAAAAGACCGCAGCCAAGCTCATCACGCAATACGGGACCGTTGCTGCTGCAGTTGCGAATGCCGCAGAACAGACGCCGAAGATTCGTGCTGGTTTGGAAGAGCACGGGAGCCGAGTCGAGCGCAACGCTCGCATGATGTATCTGCGAAGTGATGTGCCCATCGAGGTGGATTTCGACGCATTGCAACCGCAGCCGGATCTTGCGTCCACGAAGCGACTGTTCGACTTTCTTGAATTCAAGAACATGCACAAAAGGGTGAGCGACGTCGTCGATCAGCTGGGTTGGTCCACGCGAGGAGATTCAGTAGTTGAATCGCCTGCGCAGTCACAAGGCGAGACTCGTCGCGAAGCCACAGTACGAATTGCTTCTGACGTCAAGGAAGTCGTCCAGTTGGTGGACCTGATGACAAGTGCAACATTTGCAGCTCGTTGGGTTGGCCGACCAGGTGCTTCAGACGTTTCGGGTGTGGCGGTTCTCATGTCGCCAGATACGGGAGAAGTCCTGTGGCTTGATGCGTCACAGATGAAGAACGAATCCGTTCGTGCCGCTCTGGCGAGTGTCGCAAAGTCCACGGCACATGATGCAAAACCGTTTATGCGCTGGATGGAAGAGCACGGTAACCGACTCGACTCGTTGGAGATCGACACTGCGATTGCGGCCTATCTGTTGAACCCGTCTTTGTCGTCATATGAATTTGCTGACGTGTGCAGGGCGGAGCTCGGTATCGACGTTGAGGAAGGCAACGGAGCAACAGGGCAGTTGGACTTTGGCGATGGACCCTCCCTTGCGGAATCTGCTGCAAAGGAAGCGCTCATTGTGTCGCAGTTGGGGCACGTGCTGCAGAAGTCGCTCGACTCGAGCAGCGTGGCGACCTTGTATCGCGATGTTGAGAACCCGCTCGTTGGGGTCTTGGCGCGAATGGAGGCCACCGGTATTGGTGTGGACGTCAAGAAATTGCGCGCCATACGAGACCGCCTTACCGAAGAAGTCGACGCGCTCGTCGCAACGCTGCACGCGGTCGTAGGGCGCGAATTCAATCTGAACTCTCCTGTGCAGTTACGAGAGATCCTCTTTGAAGAGAAGGGACTGACCCCCGGAAAGAAAACCAAGACCGGATACAGCACTGATGCGGCAACCCTCGAGAAGATCCGGAACCAGTGGCCAGAGTTCATTGACCCGCTCATGCGCTATCGGGAAGTCGAGAAGCTGAGGTCCACGTACGGCGAAGGGCTCTTGGCGGAAGTTGCTTTTGATGGTCGCATTCATGCCACGTTCAATCAGACGGTCGCGCGAACGGGCCGGCTCAGTAGCGACCATCCGAATCTTCACAACATTCCGATTCGCTCTGACGAGGGTCGAGTGTTCAGACAAGCATTCGTGCCCGCAAAAGGTCGAGAGTTCCTGGTGGCTGACTACAACCAAATTGAGCTTCGTTGCATCGCGCATCTTGCAAATGATCCCGGTCTCGTAGCGGCATTTACTGCGGGGGAGGACATACATACGGCGACAGCTGCTCGCGTGTTTGGCGTGAACCCCAAGAAGGTGTCACTTGATCAGCGTTCGCAAGCAAAAATGGTTTCGTACGGGTTGGCCTATGGCATGGAGGCGTACGGATTGAGTCAGCGGCTGTCCATCGGTGTTGATGAGGCGGCCGACATTCTTGAGGCGTACTTCATTGCCTTCCCTGCTGTGAAGGCGTACATGGATGCGACAGTGACAGACGCCAGACGTAACGGATACACCGAGACATTGTTCGGACGTCGGAGGCCCATTCCTGAATTACGCAGTGACAACTTTCGAATTCGACAAGCGGGCGAGCGCCAGGCCATGAACGCTGGAATCCAGGGTTTAGCAGCAGACATTTTCAAGATTGCTCTGGTCGGAATCGATCAGGCGTTGGCTCAACGCAAATTGACTAGTCGTCTCGTGTTGCAGGTGCATGATGAGGTCATCGTCGAAGCGCCCACGAATGAAAAATCTGAGGTGGAAGACATTGTCCTCACCATCATGAGATCGGCTGCCACATTAAATGTTCCACTCGAGGTCAACTTCAGTTGGGGACCTTCATGGGCCGAGGCAAAGTGAACGCCAGTCATTGGTTTGAAGAACTTGCAGATCACATGGGAGCGGCGTATCTGCGCTACTCGTTCACAAAAGGCACAAGGCAGGAAGTCGATTTTCTTCTCTCGGTGCTCGACCTCGAGCCAGGTGCACGCATTCTCGACGTCGGATGCGGTCCGGGTCGACATGCAAACGAACTAGCAGCAAGAGGTTTCCTCGTTCACGGCGTTGATATCAGTTCGCGCTTCGTCGATGTCGCACGGGAGTCTGCAACATCAGGGGCGACATTCGAAGTTGCCGATGCGCGCGCACTGTCGTTCGACGAAGAATTCGACGCCGTTATATGCCTGTGTCAGGGGGCATTCGGTTTGATGGTGGAAGATGGTGGAGACGAAGACGTGTTGCGCTCGGTTGAGCGGGCCCTACGCCCCACTGGACAGTTGGCGCTTTCCGCTTTCAACTCGTATTTCGTGGTTAAACACCAAGAGGACTCGACCTTTGACGTTGAACGCGGTCTGAACCATGAGCGCACGGAGGTGCGCTCTCCAGAGGGTGTGGTGAAGGAAGTCGACTTGTGGACCGGTTGCTACACGCCTCGTGAGTTGCGTTTGCTCATGGCTCGGGTCGGACTCGACGTCAGGGCGATACACGGGGTGGAGCCAGGTCGGTATTCGGTGGCTGCTCCGTCCTTGGAGTGTCCGGAACATCTGGTGATAGCGTTGAAAACGCCCAGCCGACGGCTGGGCTCTTGAGTGTGGCACCAGCTCACTCGAGACCAACCCGATACCACTCTTATCCATCCCGAAAGCGACCTTTCCTTGTCCGACACAACCACAGCATCTGCGTCCATGGGCTCCTTCGACGCAGAAGGCAATTACACCCCTCGCAAAATCACTGAACGTGATCTCTCCACAACTTTCGCCGAAGCAATCGACGGCACGATGGTGGAACTCAAGGAAGGCCAACTCGTCACCGGCTCTGTCGTCAAGATCGATCGTGACGGAGTTCTTCTTGAAATCGGATACAAGACCGAAGGTGTCATCCCGTCGCGCGAATTGTCGATTCGCAATGATGTTGATCCCAACGAAATCGTAAAACTCGGCGAGCAGATCGAGGCCCTCGTTCTCACGCTCGAAGACAAAGAAGGACGTCTCGTTCTCTCGAAGAAGCGCGCTCAATACGAGAAGGCTTGGGGAGCTATCGAAAAGGTGAAGGAAGCCGACGGCATCGTCGAAGGAACTGTCATCGAAGTCGTCAAGGGTGGTCTCATCGTCGACATCGGACTTCGCGGATTCCTTCCTGCGTCACTCGTCGAATTGCGTCGTGTGCGTGATCTTCAGCCCTACATCGGTCGTCCGATCCAAGCCAAGATCATCGAGCTCGACAAGAACCGCAACAACGTGGTGCTGTCACGTCGCGGATTCCTCGAGGAAAACCAGAAGGAACAACGCGACGAGTTCCTCACAAATCTCAAGCCAGGCGAAGTTCGCAAGGGTGTCGTGTCGAGTGTCGTCGCGTTCGGTGCATTCGTGGATCTCGGAGGCATGGATGGCCTCATTCACGTCTCCGAGTTGTCATGGAAGCACGTCGATCACCCAAGCCAAGTCGTCACCGTCGGCGACGAGGTCACGGTGCAGGTGTTGGAAGTCGACATGAGCCGCGAGCGCATCAGCCTTTCGTTGAAGGCCACTCAGCAAGACCCATGGCAGGAATTCGCGTCCACGCACGAAGTTGGTCAACTTGTCTACGGTCGCGTCACCAAATTGGTGCCGTTCGGTGCGTTCGTCCAGGTTGGTGATGGCATCGAAGGTCTCGTGCACATCTCCGAGATGTCTGCGCATCACGTTGATGCACCCGAGCAAGTGGTGACACCTGGTGAAGAGTTGTGGGTCAAGATCATTGATCTCGATCTCGCTCGTCGTCGCATCTCGATCTCCATCAAGCAGGCTGCCGAAGGCGGAGAGTTGGCCGAGGAGTACCGCGGTCAGTTCGAAGTCGACGAGCACGGCAACTGGGTCGGCGGTGCCGCCGACGATGCCGAGCGCGAGGCAGCTTGGGCTGACTACTACAAGGAATACGGCGACGCAGCGCCTGGCGAGGCCCCAGCCGAACCAGCTTCCTGACACATTTCAGCTGAAGAACCTGTCGGTTCAACCTCGTTGATTCAATAGGGTGACCGCGTGATTCTCGTTGGTCTCACTGGTGGCATTGGCTCAGGCAAGTCGACCGTGTCGTCGTTGCTTGCAGACAAGGGAGCCGTCATCATCGACGGTGACGCAATCACTCGAGAGTTGCAACAGCCCGGGCAACCCCTGCTCCAAGTGATTGCTGAGCGGTTCGGTTCGGAGGTGCTTGATCAACAAGGCGCGCTCGTCCGTCAACGACTGGCTGACATTGTTTTCAATGATGCTGAAGCACTGAAGGACCTCAACAAGATCGTTCATCCGGCTGTTGGTAAGGAACTGGAACGTCGTCTTACAGAGCAACGAGCCACAGACAATGTGGTGATTCTCGACATTCCTTTGTTGGCAGAGAACCCTCGTAAAGGGCTGTGCGGAACCATCGTGGTCGATGTTCCGGAAGACATTGCGGTGCAACGCCTCGTCAATCAACGTGGAATGCGTGAAGATGATGCACGCGCCCGAATGGCGAACCAGGCAAGCCGAGAGAAACGGCTAGCGATTGCAGATCAAGTCATTGACAACTCAGGCACATTGGACAATCTTCAGAGCAGGGTCAATGAGGTGTGGTCATGGGCTCAGACGCTTCCACATGTTGTCGATGATGATGCTGGCGGTCGGTCAGAGGTCTGAGTCAGGGCGCAGATACGCTCGCGAACATGGCAGCACCTGAGCGTCGATTCGTCGTTGAATCACAGTTCGAGCCGGCCGGGGACCAACCAAAGGCAATTTCTGAGTTGGTGGAGGGCATTGAAACCGGCGATCGCTTCATGACGCTGTTGGGCATAACTGGCTCTGGCAAATCAGCGACGATGGCGTGGACAATCGAGAAAGTGCAACGACCAACGCTCATTCTCGCTCCCAACAAGAGCCTTGCAGCGCAGTTAGCCCAAGAGATGCGCGAGTTCTTTCCAAATAATCGTGTCGAGTATTTCGTCAGTTATTACGACTATTACCAACCAGAGGCGTACATACCCTCAAGTGACACCTATATCGAGAAGGACTCATCAATCAATGACGAGATCGATCGTCTGAGGCATTCGGCAACGGCCGCACTCTTGACACGGCGCGACACCATCGTCGTTGCGAGCGTGTCATGCATTTACGGCATGGGTGACCCGGCCGAATATCGCGGACAACTTCTGGAGCTACATGTCGGGGTTGACTATGACCAGCGGAGCATCCTGAAGCGGCTCGTCGAATTGCAATATGACCGCAATGACCTCACGCTCGGACGCGGCAATTTTCGGGTTCGCGGCGACACGGTCGAAGTTCATCCCGCGTACGAGGAGTCAGTTGTTCGTATCGAAATGTTCGCCGACACAGTCGACCGAATCACAGTCGTCGACCCGTTGACCGGGGAACAACTTGATTCTCTGAGTGAGGTCATTGTGTTTCCTGATACTCACTATGTGGCGGGAGAAGAGCGGATGAGACGAGCCATCGTTGGTATCGAGGCCGAACTGCAACAACGCCTCGCCCAGTTCGAAGCCGAAGGCAAATTGCTCGAGGCACAGCGCCTGCGGATGCGCACCCAGTACGACCTCGAGATGATTCAAGAGATGGGTTATTGCAACGGCATCGAGAACTATTCAATGCACATTGACGGCCGCCAACCCGGTGAGCCTCCGTTCACATTGCTGGACTACTTCCCACCTGACTACTTGATCATCATCGACGAAAGCCACGTGGCTGTGCCCCAATTGCATGCCCAATATGAAGGTGACCGCTCTCGAAAGAACACCTTGGTCGATCACGGCTTTCGCCTGCCGAGCGCGCGAGACAATAGGCCGCTTCGCTTCGAAGAGACAATGGAGCGCATCAACCAGTGTGTCTTCTTGTCCGCAACTCCTGCGCAGTTCGAGTTGAAGCATTCAAACCGCGTGGTGGAACAGATTGTTCGTCCCACCGGACTGGTGGATCCTGAAGTGGTCGTTCGGCCGACAAAGGGGCAGATCGACGACCTCATTGCTGCAATCAATGAGCGTGTGGAAGGGGGAGACCGTGTGCTCGTCACCACGCTGACGAAGAAGATGGCCGAAGATCTCACCGACTATCTGCTCGAACAGGGCATTCGTGTTCGATACCTCCACTCGAACATCGAGACGCTCAATCGCATTGAGATTCTGCGATCGTTGCGTCTTGGTGAGTTCGACGTGTTGGTGGGTATCAACCTCTTGCGCGAGGGTCTCGACCTGCCTGAAGTGTCACTCGTCGCGATCTTGGATGCTGACAAAGAAGGCTTCCTGCGAAGTGAGACATCGTTGATTCAGATGATCGGTCGTGCGGCTCGAAATGTTGCGGGACAAGTCATCATGTATGCGGACAAAGTGACTCCTTCGATGGAACGGGCAATAGCTGAAACGAAACGGCGTCGTGCCATGCAGGTGGCATACAACCTCGAACACGGCATCAACCCACAAACCATCCGAAAGGCCGTGGGTGACATCTTGTCCCTCTTGCGGCCAGATGACGGCGCGCCACATCCGGGCAAAGGGCAACGCAAGAATAGGGAACGAGACAAAGTTGACAAAGAAATCAAGTCGTTGCCGCAACAAGAACTTGCTCGTCTCGTGCAGACCCTAGAGGAAGAGATGCACGAGGCTGCAACGGACCTTCGATTCGAATACGCGGCTCGACTTCGTGACGAAATTCGAGAACTACGTCGCGAACTTCGTGATGCACGATAGGTCATCTGTAGCCTTTCATCCGTGGCGGACAAGATTGTCGTAAGGGGTGCGCGAGAGCACAACCTGAAAAACATCAGTGTCGAACTTCCGCGCGACAAACTCATCGTCTTCACTGGTCTCTCTGGATCTGGAAAGAGCAGCTTGGCCTTCGACACCATCTACGCCGAGGGACAACGTCGTTATGTGGAGAGCCTCTCGGCCTACGCGCGGCAATTCCTCGGTCAAGTGGACAAGCCAGATGTCGACCTCATTGAAGGTTTGTCGCCTGCAATCTCGATAGATCAGAAGTCTGGTTCGCGCAACCCGCGCTCGACGGTCGGCACCATCACTGAGGTGTACGACTACTTGCGATTGCTGTATGCCCGCATTGGTATTCAGCATTGCGCTAACGACGGCACGAGGCTTCAACGACAAACCCCTCAACAGATTGTCGATCGCATCCTCGATTTGCCAGAAGGCACGCGATTTCAGGTTCTGGCACCGGTCGTCAAGGCACGCAAGGGGGAGTACGACACGCTTCTCCAGGAACTATCGAGCCAAGGATTCTCTCGCGCGCGCATCGACGGTGAGACCGTCGATATCGGCGAGTTCCTGAAACAAGAGCAACGTTTGGCTCGCTATGAGCAGCACACCATCGAAATCGTGGTGGATCGCTTGGTGCGTCGAGGAGACATTGTTCGGCGTCTGACTGACTCTCTCGAGACGGCACTGCGATTGGCAGAAGGCGTGGCAGAGATCGAGTTGATGCCAGAAGGTGACGGTGACAGCGAAATCCTCACCTTCAATCAGCACATGGCATGCCCGAAGTGCGGTTCGAGTTTCGATGAACTTGCCCCGCGAACATTTTCGTTTAATTCGCCATTTGGTGCGTGTGAAACGTGTGATGGTCTCGGAACGAAGTACGAAGTTGATGCCGACCTCGTGATTCCTGACCCCGACATGTCACTCAGTGAGGGCGCTATCGCTCCGTGGCGATCGGCACACACTCAGTTCTTTACCCGCATGCTTGCCTCTGTTGCTGACGATCACGGCATCGACCTTGACAAGAAATGGAGCAAGTTGTCGGCAAAGCAGCAGAAGCTTGTTCTGAACGGTGTCGACGGCTCGGTGTTGGTGAAGTACCGCAACAGGTACGGCCGTACGCGTCAGTACTCCACGACCTACGAGGGCGTGATTCCGTGGATCAAACGTCGTCATGAAGAGGCCGAGAGTGATTGGACTCGAGAGCAGTATGAGTCGTACATGCGAGAGGTGCCTTGCCCGGCGTGTGACGGTGCACGTCTGAAGCCGTCGACATTGGCAGTCACCATTGGCGACCGAAGTATCTCCGATGTCTGTCAGATGTCCATCGGTGATGCGGCAAAGTTCTTGGCAACGGTGAAGCTGACCGATCGCGAGGCGATGATTGCCGAGCGCGTGACAAAGGAAATCAACGCGCGTTTGGGGTTCCTGCTCGACGTGGGTCTTGACTACCTCACTCTTTCGAGGTCCGCGGGCACTTTGGCGGGTGGCGAGGCACAGCGAATTCGATTGGCGAGCCAAATTGGTAGCGGACTTGTCGGAACGTTGTACGTTCTCGACGAGCCTTCGATTGGATTGCACCAACGCGACAATCGCCGACTGATCGAAACCCTGCTACGACTTCGCGACCTGGGTAACACGGTCATCGTTGTCGAACACGACGAAGAGACCATCAAGGAAAGTGACTGGATCGTCGACATCGGCCCGGGTGCTGGTGAACATGGCGGAGAAGTGGTGTACAGCGGACCGGTCAAAGGAATCGCCAAGGCATCAGACTCAGTGACCGGTAAGTACATCAGCGGTAAATCGTCTATTCCGGTTCCGACAGTGCGTCGTCAACCAGGCCGCGAATCCCTCGGCATTCGTGGAGCCAGAGAACACAACCTGAAGAACGTCGATGTCGAGATTCCGCTTGGTTGCTTTGTGGCGGTGACGGGGGTTTCGGGTAGCGGCAAGAGCACGCTGATTCGCGACATTCTTCTTCCGGCGCTCATGCAGCGCATCTACAAGAGCAAAGATGCACCTGGCCGCCACAAGGCGGTCGACGGAATTGACCAGCTCGACAAGGTCATCGACATGGACCAATCTCCGATTGGTCGCACACCGCGGTCGAACCCGGCAACGTACACCGGCGTATTCGACAACATTCGAAAACTGTTCGCCGCAACACCAGAAGCAAAGGTGCGCGGGTATCAGCCCGGTCGTTTCAGCTTCAATGTTCAGGGCGGTCGATGCGAGGCCTGTTCTGGAGACGGCACTATTAAAATCGAGATGCACTTTTTGCCCGATGTATATGTGCCGTGTGAAGTGTGCAAAGGCGCGCGTTACAACCGCGACACTCTCGAAATCACATTCAAGGGAAAGACCATCGCAGATGTCCTCGACATGCCCATCAGCGAAGCGGTAGATTTCTTTGCCAATCAGCCAGCAATCGCTCGTCACATGCAGACGTTGGTCGACGTCGGACTTGGGTACGTGCGGCTCGGGCAGCCGGCCCCCACCTTGTCGGGTGGTGAAGCGCAGCGAGTAAAGCTTGCGAGCGAACTCGCCAAACGCAGCACTGGTCACACCATCTATTTGCTAGACGAACCCACGACCGGTCTTCATTTCGAAGACGTTCGTCGCTTGTTGACCGTCTTGTCGCGCCTTGTCGACCAAGGAAACACCGTGTTGGTGATTGAGCATAATCTCGATGTCATCAAGACTGCAGATTGGTTGATTGATCTTGGCCCTGAAGGGGGAAGCGGGGGCGGTGAAGTCGTGGCAGTTGGTACACCTGAAGAAGTCGCCCGAGATACTCGAAGCCACACGGGGCGCTTCCTGAAACCGATGCTTTCCGGAACAGTGACCAAGGCGACAACGAAATCAACTGTCGAGAAAACGTCAAAGGTGGACAAGAAGCCCAAGCCAGTGGCTAAAGCTGCAAAGAGAGACGCACGTGGTCGCTAAGCCGACTCCGTCCACCATTCCCGAGTCACCTGGTTCGTATCAATTCAAAGATGCACACGGTCGCATCATCTACGTAGGCAAGGCCAGCAATTTGCGATCACGTGTGTCGCAGTATTTTCAAGACGCGCGACACCTTCATCCGCGCACGGTAGCCATGGTGAATGCCGCTGAAACGGTGGAATGGATAGAAGTTCGCAATGAGGTCGAAGCATTGATGCTCGAGTACAACCTCATCAAGCAACATCGCCCGAGGTTCAACGTTCGATTACGTGATGACAAGAGTTACCCTTTTCTTGCGATCACCGTTGATGAACAGTGGCCACGGGCAGTGGTGATGCGTGGCACCAAGAGAGAGGGAACTCGCTATTTCGGGCCCTACGCGCATGCCTACGCCATTCGCGACACGCTCGACTTGTTGTTGAGAACGTTCCCCGTTCGGACTTGTTCTCCCGGAAAGTTCAATCAGCATTCCAAGCTGGGTCGACCATGTTTGCTCTTTCACATTGAAAAATGCTCTGGTCCCTGCGTGGGCGAAGTGGAGAAGAAGTCATATGACGCCATGGTGACGGGACTTTGTGAGTTTCTAGAGGGCGATGTCGATGCGGTGGTGTCAGAGCTTGAGGAGAAAATGCAGCGTGCGGCGGAAGCACAGGAGTATGAGGTGGCTGGTCGAACCAGAGACCGTTTGCACGCAGTTCGACGGGCGAGCGAAAAGCAGTTGATGGTGGGTGAGCGTGACGAGGATTTCGACGTCATTGCTGTCGTCGATGACGAACTTGAAGCCTCGGTTCAAGTGTTTTTTGTTCGTAAAGGTCGGGTATTAGGTCGCAAGGGTTACATCCTCGACAAAGTGGAAGAGCTCTCGGTTTCAGGCGTTGTCGGACGCACTATCGAGAGTCTGTACGGCGACCCGCCGCCTCTTGGAGTCCCGAAGTTCGTGTTGGTGCCCGAGTTGCCGGATGAGTCGTCGGTGTACGAGGAATGGTTGAAATCTCTACGGGGTACGCGAGTGGACATACGTGCGCCACAAAAGGGTGACAAGCGGGAATTGCTGGCGACGGTCACGCGAAATGCCTCAGAAGAGTTTCTTCGCCACAGACTTCGCCGCGCATCAGATCACAATGCGCGCAGCAGAGCATTGACTGAATTGCAAGATGCACTTGGTCTGCCTGAGGCGCCATTGCGTATCGAGTGTTATGACATGGCGCATCTGCAAGGACAGGACTATGTGGGTTCGATGGTGGTCATGGAAGACGGACTGCCAGTGAAGCGCGAATATCGAAAGTTCAAAGTTCGCACTGTCGAAGGAAACGATGATTATGCGGCAATGGGGGAGGTCTTGCGTCGCAGGTTGGAGGCCTATGTCAACGAACGAGATACGCCCCGCGACGGAGGCGCGAAGCCAGGAAAATTTGCGTATCCGCCCCAATTGCTTTTGGTTGACGGTGGTAAGGGACAACTCGGAGTTGCCGTGCAGGTGATTGCAGAGCTTGGTCTGGAAGACGAGATTCCAGTTGCTTCGCTCGCAAAACGTTATGAAGAGGTCTATGTGCCGGGACAATCAGAGCCGGTGCGCATCGGACGCGGAAGTGACGCGTTGTTCATGTTGCAACGTATTCGTGACGAAGCCCACCGCTTTGCGAACACGTTCCACAGGGAAGTCCGCGGCAAACGGATGCTTGAGTCCGAGTTAGATGGAATTGCTGGCCTCGGGAAGACAAGGGCGGCACGTCTCTTGACGGAACTCGGAGACATCAAGGCAGTCAAGGCGGCGACGCGGGATCAGTTGGCAACGCTCACGTGGCTTCCGTCGAAGGTCGCTGATTCGTTATTTGCTCATTTCCACCCACAGACCAACCCAGAAGAGGGTGGCTGACATGTCAACAGACAACCGCCGACTCTGGGAGTCCAACGCCTCTTGGTGGATCGAGAACTTCACCGAAGGGGTTGACCCCGAGTACGAAGATCAAATCATCCCGCTTCTCAAGAGTGAGGTGACCGGACGACGAAGAGTCCTCGACATCGGATGTGGTGAAGGTCAGCTATCGCGCGTGATCGCGGGAATGGGTTGCGATGTGGTGGGGGTCGAGGTGACATCCGCTCAACTTGAAAGCGCTCGTCATCGTGGCAAGAACATCGCTTACATCCAAGCGTCAAGTGACTGTTTGCCATTCGCCAAGGCATCCTTCGACACGGTTGTGGTGTGTCTCGTGTTCGAGCACGTTGACCTTCTTGCTGAGTCCCTTGCGGAAATAGCGCGCGTTCTTGAGCCGGGTGGACGATTCTGCCTCTTTCTCAATCACCCATTGCTTCAAACGCCAGGAAGCGGCTGGATAGACGACCACATCATTGATCCGCCAGAGCAGTACTGGCGGATAGGTGCCTATCTCGTGGAGACCGAATCAATCGAAGAAGTTCAGCCCGGTGTCTACATTCGTTTTGTTCATCGTCCGTTATCCGTTTATGTCAACACACTGTCGCAACACGGCCTTACTATTGAGGCCATGGTCGAGCCGCAACCGCCTGAATCATTCTTGGCTCGTGCCCCTGAATATCAACTGGCGCATACGGTGCCACGTTTGCTGTATCTCCGGACAAGAAAACTATGACTGACATTCTCGTGATCACAGGTCTCAGTGGTGCCGGTCGCTCACAAGCTGCCGACGATCTCGAGGATCTCGGCTGGTTCGTTGTTGACAACCTGCCGGTAGTGCTCGTCGACAAGGTCGTCGAGCTGTCTGGTGAGTCCGGTGGTGCTATCGATCAGTTGTGTCTGGTCGTGGGAAATGTTCGGCAACAGACTTCCGTCTTGGCATCAGTGGAGTCGCTTCGTCATTCGGGCCATCGAGTGCGCCTGATGTTTCTCGAGGCCTCCACGCGTGAGTTGGTGACTCGGTACGAAGCCACTCGTCGCAAGCATCCATTCGTGGAAGAAGGTCTCGGCCTCGAAGCTCTGATAGAGCGCGAGCGGCAAATCTTGGAAGACGTGCGGGCAGCAGCGGATCTCGTCATCGACACGACTGGTCTCAATGTTCACCAGTTGAAGTCCAAACTGGTCGAGTTGTTCGGGCCGACGTCGTCACAAGATGTGTTGCAAGTCACGGTGACGTCATTTGGTTTCAAACACGGGCTTCCGCTCGACGTCGACATGGTTCTCGATGTTCGCTTCCTCGCAAATCCCCATTGGGACGAGCACCTTCGACCAATGACGGGTATCGATGAACCCGTTCGTGAGTACGTCATGTCGCAACCGGCCACGACGGAGTTCTTGGATCGAACATTGTCCCTTCTAGAACTGGTTCTTCCTGCGTACGTGCAGGAAGGACGTAGCTACTTCACGTTGGCTATCGGATGTACCGGGGGTCGCCATCGGTCGGTGGTTCTTGCCGAATCTGTTGCAGCGGGAATACGCAGCCTCGGCTACACGCCACGAGTTACTCACCGCGACATGTCGACGAACTAGGGTCACATCGTTATCTAGTGGGGTGTTTACCCCCTGTCGAAGGGACGACGAATGGCTGTACGGGTTGGCATCAACGGATTCGGTCGAATCGGACGGAATTTCTTCCGCGCTGCTCGGGCTCGTGGAGCGGATATCGAGTTTGTAGCTGTCAATGACCTCGGTTCGCTCACGACGATGGCGCACTTGTTGAAGTACGACTCAGTGTTGGGAGTGCTCCCCAACAAAATCGAAGCCGTCGATGGCGGCATCAGCGTTGACGGAACTGTGCTCAAAGTTCTCTCTGAGCGCGATCCAAAGAATCTTCCCTGGGGCAAACTTGGGGTGGATCTTGTTGTTGAGAGTACCGGCTTTTTCACTGACCGAGACAAGGCTGCTGCACACCTGGATGCAGGTGCGCCACTTGTGGTTGTCTCCGCACCAGCAAATGGTGCAGATGCCACTTTCGTATACGGAGTGAACCATCAAGATTTCGATCCGAAGAAACACAAAGTCGTGTCGAATGCCAGCTGTACCACCAACTGTTTCGTTCCCTTGGTGAAAGTTCTCGACGACAACTTCGGAGTCGAGAACGGCCTCATGACAACTGTTCATGCCTATACCGGTGATCAGCAACTGGTTGACGGGCCACACAGTGATTTGCGTCGCGCTCGTGGAGCCGCAATCAACATCACCCCAACGAGTACCGGTGCGGCGCGTGCGACCAGTCTTGTGATGGAGGCAATGAAGGGCAAGCTTGATGGCACTGCGCTACGCGTTCCGGTGCCGACCGGTTCGATCACCGACCTCGTCGCGAACTTGAAGAAGCCCGTGACAGCGGACGAGATCAATGCCGCCTTCAAGAAAGCTGCAGACGGCCCGCTGAAGGGTGTCCTCGAATACACCGACGCACCGATTGTTTCGAGTGACATCGTCACGAATCCGCACAGCTGCATCTTCGATAGTGGACTCACGATGAGCATGGGCTCTCTTGTAAAGGTCCTCGGTTGGTACGACAATGAATGGGGCTATTCGAATCGACTTGTCGACCTTGCGTTGCATGTCAGCTCGGCCATGAAGTGAGGTCGGCACGTGCCGCGCATTCCCACCCTTGAAGATCTAGGGGACGTGTCTGGAAAGCGAGTTCTTGTGCGAACAGACTTCAACGTGCCAATGGAAGGGCCTGATGAGGCCCGAACCATCACGGACGATTTTCGTATTCGTGCCGCACTTCCCACCATCAACTGGCTGACGGAACGGGGCGCGACAGTGGTGTGTGCAAGTCACTTGGGTCGGCCAAAAGGTGCGCCAGTGGTGAAGTACTCAATGGAGCCAGTACGACGGCGCCTTGCTGAGTTGGCACCAGGTGTGGAGTTGCTCGAAAACCTGCGTTTCAACGCGGGTGAAGAAAAGAACGACCCGGATTTTGCGGTGCAATTGGTGCGTGGCATCGATGCGTATGTCAATGATGCTTTCGGAGCTGCACATCGCGCGCATGCCTCAGTAGTTGGCCCTCCGAAGACATTGCCATCGGCAGCCGGACGACTTTTGCAACGAGAACTTGAGGTGTTGGGCGGCTTGCGTGAGAACCCCAAGCGTCCGTTTGTGGCTGTGCTTGGTGGTGCAAAGGTCAGTGACAAGCTCGGTGTCATCGAGGCATTGCTTCAAGTAGTCGATGCCTTGGTGATTGGTGGGGGAATGTGCTTCACGTTCCTCGCTGCCAAGGGTTATCCAGTAGGGGATTCGATTTGCGAGCTCGACCATGTGTCGACGTGTCGCAAATTGCTCGAAGGATCCAAACCAATCCATCTTCCTGAAGACATCAATGGTCTCGACGCATCCGGTGCTTATGCGACCTTCGGAGTTCGATTGCCCGAAGGCGCAAAGGGTCTCGACATCGGACCCGGAAGCGCTGCTGCATTCTCTGATGTCATCATGGAAGCGCGCACCGTGTTTTGGAATGGGCCAATGGGAATGTTCGAAGACGAGCGTTTTGCATCCGGCACGCGCACGGTTGCACACGCGATGGCTGACACAAAAGCGTTCACCGTGGTTGGCGGTGGCGATAGCGCAGCAGCGCTGGCGCAATTTGGACTCGATGAAGAAGTTGACCATGTGAGCACTGGCGGCGGCGCCTCACTCGAGCTTCTTGAGCTCGGTGATTTGCCCGGTCTGGCAGCACTGAGAGGAGCGCCCAATGCCCGCTGAGAAGCGCAAGCCACTGATTAGTGGAAACTGGAAGATGCACCACAATCATTTCGAAGCGATTCAGTGTGTCCAGAAATTGTCGTACATGGTGTCAAAGGATGACTTTGATTCAGTTGATGTGAGTATTCACCCACCGTTCACAGATCTGCGGAGTGTGCAGACTGTCATCGAATCTGACGACATGCGCTTTGTGCTTGGTGCGCAGAATTGTCATTTCGAAGAAAAGGGAGCGTTCACCGGAGAGGTGTCCCCGGCGTTTCTCGCAAAATTGAGTGTGAGTTATGTCATTGTCGGACACAGTGAGCGGCGAGAGTTGTTCGGAGAGACTGACGAAGTCGTCGCGAAGAAAATCAGCGCCGTCTTCAAGGCGGGCATGACCCCAATTGTCTGTGTGGGCGAGACACTCGAAGAGCGCGAGCAAGGTCGCACCGAAGACAAGGTTCTGTCACAGGTTCGTGCTGCGGTGGCAAAGCGCTCTCCAGAGCAGGTGGGTTCGATGGTGATTGCCTACGAACCCATCTGGGCCATCGGCACGGGAAAGACTGCCACGGCTGCAGATGCTCAATCGGTCTGCTCCGCCATTCGCCGAGAGGTGATCGTGTCCTCAGGCAATGACGTCGGAGACAAGGTGCGTATCCAATACGGGGGGTCCGTGAAGGCTGCGAATGCAGCAGAGATCATGGCCCAGCCCGATATTGACGGTGCCTTGGTCGGAGGTGCGAGTCTTGACCCAGAAGAATTTTCACGCATCATTCAGTACCGCCTGCACAACTGAGTTTTCTGGCCCCACGAGCGCGTGTCCGGTCGGCCTCTCGCCCGACCACTCCCGTCGGTTCCCGCACGAGTTCTCAGGTGGCCAACGTCAACGTGTTGGTGTCGCTCGGGCATTGGCACTGAATCCATCACTGCTGATTCTTGATGAACCAGTTTCAGCCCTCGACGTGAGTATCCAAGCTGGTGTCGTGAACTTGTTGCAAGACATTCAGAAGGAACTTGGGCTTTCGTATGTGTTCATCGCACATGACTTGTCTGTCGTACGACACATCTCAGACGTCATTGGTGTCATGTATCTCGGAAAACTGGTGGAGGTCGGTCCCGCACAGTCGGTGTACACGAATCCTCGCCATCCCTACACGACGGCGCTGTTGTCCGCTGTTCCAGAGCCGAACCCTGTCATAGAGCGTGGACGCCAACGCATTGTTTTGACCGGAGAAGTGCCGAGCCCCATCGACCCGCCAAGTGGATGTCGTTTCCGCACTCGGTGCCCACGGGCCGAAGAACGGTGCGCCGTCGAAGAGCCTCTGTTGTCGTCGACTGGCGGAACGCATCAGGTGGCGTGCCATTTTCCGAATGAGGTCCCGGTCACGCTCGGTGGCGCTGGGCGTTGGTCCAGTTAGGCTCGTTCCTCGTGCGCTCAGTGATCACAACTCTCACATTGGTCGTGAACGTGGTGTCCATGTTCGCTCTCATCGTCGGTGTGCTCCTGCACAGCGGCCAGGGCGGCGGACTCTCGGATATGTTCGGCGGTGCCGGGGGAGCAGCGCTCGGCTCTGCAGCTGCGGAGAAGAACCTGAATCGCATCACAACGGTGTTTGCGACGGTGTGGCTCTTCACCGTTGTGGCGCTTGGCTTCCTGTTGGCTGCTTGAGCAGTCAGAGATAGCCTTCACCTTCCTTGTCGAAGTGGCGAAATTGGCAGACGCACCAGCTTGAGGGGCTGGCGCCCATTAGGGCATGGGGGTTCAAGTCCCCCCTTCGACACCATCAATAGTGAGTGACATCGTGACTGAACATTCTGCATCCGGTGACAAGCGTGCCGACTTCGTCGCACCCACCTTCGGTCCAGTGTTGACTGGGCGTGTTCGTCGAGTGAGCAAGTTGGTCACGGCTCCGTCAGGTCTAGAGGGTGAAGGTTTTCCGGTTCGACGTGCATTTGCCGGACTCAGCAGATCTGATGTTGATCCGTTCGTGATTCTCGACCAAATGGGCGAGGTGGACTATGCAGCAGGCGAGCCCAAGGGCACTCCGTGGCACCCGCATCGTGGCATGGAGACATTTACGTACCTGTTGAAGGGTGAGTTCATTCATCAGGACTCTCACGGGGGCGGTGGCATCATTCGTGAGGGCGGAACTCAATACATGACTGCTGGCGACGGCATCTTGCACATTGAGACGCCGCCGCCCGCCTTGGTTGAAGCTGGCGGTCTGTTTCACGGGCTTCAGTTGTGGATCAATTTGCCGCGAGCAAAAAAGCGCATCGCACCGCAATACCAAGATCTGCAGGATCAAGATGTTGCGCACATCTCGTCGCATGACGGCGGAGCCGTGGTGAAAGTGCTTGCTGGTTCTCTGGCTGGTCATGCCGGGCCTGGCATCTCGCACACACCGCTTGCGATTACGCATGTCTCGGTGAGCGCTGGCGCATCAATTGACATCCCATGGCCACGAGAGTTCAATGCCCTCGCGCACGTGCTTGCTGGGCAGGGGACGGTGGCTGATGACGTTGCAATTACCACTGGCCAAACAGCAGTCTTTGTTGACGGTGACTTCGTCCGCATTTCGGCGAACCCCACGCAAGACTCACGCACATCAATGTTCGAAGTGTTCCTTATCGGAGGTGTTCCGCTCAATGAGTCCGTCGTGCAGTACGGACCGTTCGTGATGAACTCAATGGATGAAATTCAGCAGGCCTTCGAGGACTTCCAAGCTGGTCGTCTCGGTCGTGTGCCCGCCGACGCAGTGCAACCGCATCGCGCCTGAGTTCATCTGTAGGCCGATGCACAGCGGCGTATAAGATTCGGCAGTGAGGTTCGCATTCAAGACACTTGATGTGCGGCGTGAAGGACCCGTCGGTTGGTTGAACTTCAATCGCCCGGAGAACATGAATGCAATGGATGCAGTCATGTTGGCTGAACTTGAAGAAGCTTGGAAAGTACTGGACAGTGATCCCGCTGTCAGAGTCATCGTGAATGGGGCGATTGGGCCTGTATTCAACACTGGACTCGACGTCAAAGAGTTGAGCAAGAATCGTCAGGCACTCAAAGAGCAAAGTCGGAGGACGAGGGATGCGACCCTGAAGTTGACCGCTTGGCACGTAGGTGTATGGAAGCCGGTGATTGTCGCTGTCAATGGCCTGTGTGCCGGTGGAGGGCTTCATTTCGTGGCAGATGCAGACATTGTTGTGATGTCACCTGAGGCGCAGTTACTTGACCCACATGTGAGTATCGGTCAAGTATCCGCATTTGAAACAATCACGTTGGCGAGAAAGGTTCCGATGGAGGCGGTGTCTCGCATGGCGCTCGTAGGTCGGGGTGAGCGAATCAACGCGCAGACTTCCTATCGCCTCGGACTGTGCTCCCAAATTTCGGTGAGCGTCGGGTCATTGCATGATGAGTGTCAAGTTTTGGCCGAAACAATCGCGCGAAATTCACCGGCAGCTCTGGCGGCTTCCAAACGAGCACTGTGGGGTGCATTCGAAGATGGACTGACTGACGCGTGCCGGAAGGGTTCCGCTGAATTGGTTTCTGTATGGGGGCATCCAGATCAGACTGAGGGACCGTCTGCGTACGCGGAGGGTCGTGAACCGGAGTGGCGCACATGACTTCCGTCGAAAGTCACCTGCTGCAGATTGATGGCAGTACTTCCTTGGCAGATGTAGAGATGGCTGTCACGCACTGGATTGAAGAGCACGTCCCGCGCGTGTGGATAGAGGCATCGCGACAAGGCCTGAGTGCGCTACGGGCGGTTCGACCTCGTTCGGAGTATGAAACCTGGTACCCAGCTTTTGCATCGAGTGGGCTCGCCGTTTCTACGTGGCCACGGAGGTATCTCGGGCTCGACTTGAAGCGGGAACAAGCTCGACTTGTTGAGGCACTCCTCGCTCCGCTCAACCTTGGTCGCCTCAATCCGCTTGGCCTCAATTCGGCTGCTCCAGCGCTCTTTGCCCACGGTACTGAAGAGCAACGTCTGCGATATTTACCTCCAATTGTTCGCAATGAAGAGAAGTGGTGTCAGTTGCTTTCTGAGCCAGGTGCCGGTTCTGATCTTGCATCGCTTGCGTGTCGTGCCGTTCGGGACGGCGACGAATGGATTATCGACGGACAGAAGGTGTGGACCACGTGGGCTCATTTCAGCGATTATGCAGTGTGTTTGGCTCGGACGGATCCTGAAGCGAAAAAGAGAAATGGGCTGACATATTTCATGATTGATCTGCGGGCCGTGGGTGTAGAGGTGCGTCCACTTCGGCATATTGGCGGAGCAGTTGATTTCAATGAAGTGTTCTTGTCCGATGTACGGGTGCCAGACTCAATGCGACTTGGTGCAATACATGATGGTTGGCGTGTTGCAGGCTCGACACTCTCAGGTGAGCGGCAAATGGTGTCTGGTGCAGGATCGGGTGGAGTGGACAGAATTGGCGGGGCGAGTGCAACTCAACTTCTTGATCGACTGAGGCAATCACAGTCAGTCACATCCGAGGTCGAACGGGATGACCTGATGCAGGTGTATTCGGAGGAGCGTCTCAGGGAGTGGACAAATATGAGGGTTCGCTCAGCCATCGCGCAAGGTGGGACTGCTGGTGCTGCTGCCTCGATTGGAAAAGTGCACCAAGGTTCTCTCAATCAACGAATTCAGATGGTCGCACATGATCTGCTTGGTCCAGATTCTCAGGCCTGGACGCACGGAGATGAATACTCAGAGAACATGCCACTTGAGACCAAAGGGATGTTGAGGTCACGTGCAAACACCATCGAAGGTGGCACTACTGAAGTGAATAAGAACATTCTTGGAGAGCGAGTGCTCGGATTACCTCGCGAGCCAGATCCGTGGTCCGAACTACCTTGGAAGGACACCCCACGATCATGAGTTACGAACACCTGTTGATAGAGCGTCACGGTCCAGTGGGTTGGCTCATCAACAATCGCCCCGAGGCACTCAATGCGATGAATGCTCGTATGCGTGATGAATTCGCTGACGCATGGCTGGAATTGGACAATGATCCAGAGGTAAAGGTCATTGTGCACACCGGAAATGGTCGGGCCTTTCAGACCGGTGTGGATGTCAACGAACTTGCCACTGATGGACAAGGAATGGAGAGGTATCGCGATTCAGTGCAATCGTTCGACTTGCATTTCACGGCTTGGCATCAGAAGGTGTGGAAGCCGGTGATCGCCGCCGTGAACGGTATTTGTGCCGGTGGTGGTTTTCACTGGGTGGCAGACTCTGACATCGTCATCGCCGCATCTGACGCTCAGTTCTTTGACCCGCATGTGTCTGTGGGGCAGGTCGTTGCCATAGAAGCCATCGGACTTCTTCGAAAAATGCCCGCCGAAGCTGTGATGCGTATGGCCTTTGTCGGAAAATACGAACGAATGTCGGCAGCGCGAGCATTAGAGCTTGGAATGATCTCAGAAGTGGTTGATCCTCCTGACAAGTTGCGTGAGAGGGCGCAACAGTTGGCTGAGGTGGTTGCGCAGAATTCTCCTGGTGCCATGGCCGCCACGAAGAAGGCGCTGTGGGAAGCACTTGAGATGGGTCTCTCAGACGCTTGCAGAAATGGAGCTCAACACTTGGTCTCCATGTGGGGTCATCCGGATCAAACCGAGGGTCCTCTCGCTTTCGCTGAGAAGCGTGAACCGCAGTGGAGACCTCTGCAGTGAGTCTGCTCAGTCTCTTGCGAGACCATCCATTGCAAGGTTCGGCAAATTTGGTGCACACCTTGGATGGGTCGATATCTGCGGGCCACATACACGACGACGCACGCCGTTTGGCACATGTACTCGGGAATCTTGAGGGGGCATCGGTCGCTCTGTTTCTTCCGAACGGACCGCGCTTGCTGTCAGGAATGTTCGGAGTCTGGATGGCGGGCGGGGTGGCCATACCGATGAACGAACGCTCGCCCGTCCATGAACGTGAGCGGCATCTGGCTGTCGCAAGACCCCGTTGGGTAGTCGACGGAGAATCCGTGACGAGATCCAACCATGAGGACCACAGACACGCCGAAGATGCGGCACTTGTGGTGTGGACTTCTGGAACGACAGGAGATCCAAAGACTGTCGTCCATACCCATCGTGGATATCTCGAACTACTCGACAGGGTTCTCGGACAAATAGGGAAGGGGCGCAACGGTTCTCGTCCGATGCCCAACCTCATCCCGGTGTCGATGGCGCTGAATGCCGGCATTTACAACGCTCTCTTTGGACTTCGAGCTGGGGCCGAGATTGTCACCATGACTCATTTCGATGTGACTGACTTCTCCACACTTGTCGAGCGATTTCAGATTCGATCAACGGTGTTGCCGCCTGCAGCAATGATTGCTCTGTCCGACTCGGATGTGTCGTCGTTAAGCCCACTGAAGTACGTACGCTCCATTACCTCGCCTCTGTCGCCAATTCATGCACGACGATTCATGGAGAAATTCGGAGTCTTTGTACTTAACGGATACGGACAAGCCGAAATGGGGGAGGTCATCGGATGGACCGCAGAGGATGCAAAGGTATACCCAGAGAAGATCGGCTCTATTGGAAAACCTCATCCAGGTGTCGCCATTCGTGTCGATGACTCAGGTCTCTTGTGGGTTCGTCCGCCAACTGCTGCCGAAGGTATCGAGGACCGAAGGGACGCTGACGGATATGTGTCAACCGGCGATATTGCCCACGTCGATGCTGATGGATTTGTGTGGATCGAGGGACGTCAGTCCGACATGATCAATCGAGGCGGGCACAAGGTCTCACCGTCCGCGGTGGAAGAAGTTCTCAACCTGCATCACTCCGTACGCGAATCATGTGTAGTGCCCGTCGAGGATGGGCGTCTAGGGGAAGTTCCAGTAGCTGTCCTAGTGGGAGAGCCAGTCCCAGATGACATTATTCGAGACCATTGTCGAGAACATCTGACGCCGTACAAGATTCCGGTGTCCTTTGTGTGGGTTGACTCATTGCCGCGCACGCAAGTTGGGAAGGTCAAACGGAACACCGTCGTCGATATCGTTCGGGCGATGAGGCAGGGCTCATGAACACCAACTTCGCAACCGAAGAGAATCTTCTTTCATCTTTTGATGGTGGAGTCTTGCGTATTCTTCTGAATCGCCCAGAGCGTAAGAATAGTTTCACTGATCAGATGGTGTTGGATCTTGTTGCATTGGTCGAAGCGGCGGGGCACAACTCTGATATTCGAGTGATTCACCTCAGTGCTGTAGGTCAAGATTTCTGTTCCGGATTCGACCTCGGGGAGCGCCAGCAGTCAACAAGCAAGCCCGTTATGGGTTCCATTCAGCGTCGGATGGAGACACATGTGAATCGATTGATTCAGGCGATGTGTTTCGTGCAAAAGCCGATTGTGGTGACTGCAAGAGGATGGGTCATTGGGCTCGGCTTAGGACTTCTCTTGGCAGCTGATTTTGCAATAGTCGAGAGTGATGCAACGTTATGGGCACCATTCACCGACTTGGGTTTCACGCCCGACAGTGGCGTCAGTTTTATGCTGCCAGCAACGATTGGTTCAGTGCGCGCGCGGCGGATGCTTCTTCTCGCGGAGAAGGTGTCTGGCACCTTGGCCGCGGAGTGGGGAATGGTGCACGAGTCCGTGGCAGCGGATGCATTGGATCAGACGTCCAACGATCTCGTCGCTCAATTGTCGGGTGCGGCCACTATCGCTATCGGTCAGAGCAAGAAACTTCTTCACCTCGCAACAGAGTCAACGCTTGCTGCACAACTCGCCGCCGAAGGATGGGCCATGGAGCTCACCAGTCGGTCAGATGACTTCAAGGAAAATGTCGTTGCACGGCGCGAGAAACGTCGACCCCGGTTCACAGGGACGTGACAGGTCTAGGGCGCTTCTGCAGCGAACCTATGTGCGAGCGCCGTTAACACTTCTTGACAGGTTGTTGCGCCTCCGGGAGCTGGCGGAAGAGACGGATCTCCAGCGGAGTAGGACGGCAGAAGCATTGTTGCCGAACCGGTAGTGGTCACCTCTGCTCGCTGATTTCGAGCGGACAGTTCAACTTCAATTGCTTTTGCTCCGTCATCAGTTTCAAACTTGTTTCGAACCGTTCCTTCGACCCAATGTGTGTCACCGACATAATTGAACTTCCGGAACTGACAGTCGAGCTTCCACAACCACGCTGCATCGCCCATCCAATCAGTACAGAGATGAATGAGCCAGGTTTCTCGCATCCGTCCGTAGTCATACGGCGCTGGGTTTCCCGCAGCCTTCGCCCAATCAGTGTCCCAATGCACTCGCTGCTGCACGTCGGGGATGTTGAGCGAATCGGGTCTGAAGAACCGAGGTACGCGTTGACGTTGGGCGTGACCAAGACGCAACGCTTTGACGCCATAGAGGCCCATGCCCATTCCGGTATGCCACACCACGATGTCAGTCACTCGTAGCGGTCCCTTGGTCAAGGGGCCAAGGGAATCACCGATCTGAACATCCTCCCAATAGCGAGGCACGTTGCCTCTGCGTTGCTCGGTCTCTGTTGCGACAGAGCGTGAAATTGAGTCGATTTGTTCGTCGGAATATGGTGCGATCTCGACCGTCTCATTCTTGGCTTTCTCTATGGCCCGCTCGCGCTCAGCTCGAATCATCAATAGATACTGGGCGGAGAGAACCGGGCCACCATGTACTGCGAAGACCTCAGCTGTCCATTCATGTACCGACCGACCGGCAAACTCGCTCGGCTTGTCATGGACTCCAACCAATGCATTTCGGCGACTGACTCGACAATCGGGAAACAGGGGATTCCACCATTCTCGAGAGGATCCGGAATAGAAAGCATGCACTCCTCTGAGAGGATCACCTTTCATCAACTCTGCGAGATGGGGATCAATGGCAGTGACTTCGTCTTCACCAATCATGGTGTCGCCCCCAACAAGATGCGGCGATGCGATCACGCCGCCCCAGCGTGTTGTGGGACCGTACGACGGATCACACCACAAGGGATTGTCGTCTCCATACGCCTCAGCAACATGGCGAAAAGCATCGGCATTCGGCAAGAGATAATGAGGGGGGACCCCGTGTGGGCGCGGCACGCCGATGCGTTCGCGGAGCCTTTGGACCGCATCGTCGGTGATCTTGCTAACCATATTGTTCTCGCAGCTTGAATTTCTGAACTTTGCCACTTGGACCGGTCGGAAGACTAGAAACAATCTGGATCCTTGCAAGCTTGAACTTCGCAAGTCGCTCGTGAGCCCACTTCAATAATTCTGCTTCATCGACACTCGTATCTGGGCGAGGTATGACAAATGCGACCCCGATTTCGCCAAGTCGATCATCAGGAAGACCGACAACTGCAACTTGAGAGACCGAAGGATGCTGAAGAATCGTGGCTTCGACCTCCGCGGGATATGCGTTGAATCCTCCGACAATGAACATGTCCTTCTTTCGGTCGGTGATTCGGAGATTCCCGTTGTGGTCTACGTGTCCGATGTCGCCGGTGTGGAGCCAACCATCCTTGACGGCCGCGGCTGTCGATGAGGGGTTCTTGAAGTAACCCCTCATTACATTGAAACCTCGCACCAGAATCTCGCCGTCGGCGCCGGTCGTCTGCTCGATACCGTCATCGTTGACAATCTTCAATTGCAATCCTGGGATTGGTTTCCCAACTGTTGTGGCGATGACCTCTGGTGGATCAGTAGATGAACAGACCGTGACCGTTCCGGTGGTCTCTGTGAGGCCATACGCGGTCACGACCGATGGAATACCGAGTTCCTCGCGCATTCGGCGAATGAGTTCGACCGGCACGACGGCTGCGCCGGTGACGGACGTACGCACGCTTGACAAATCAAAATTCGGACGTCCAGGATGATCCAGGATCATTTGAAACATGGTCGGCGGTCCGGGAAGCATGGTGATCTTCTCGCGTTCTATCAACTCGAGCACTCGTTGAACGTCAAAAGTCGGATATGGATAGACAGTGGCGCCGAGAAGGACACAAGCAAGCAGCACCGATTTCAGTCCAGCTGTGTGAAAGTAGGGATAGATACTGAAGTACCTGTCGCCCTGCTGAAGGCCGACGAGTCTGCTCCACTCTGTATATGTTCGTACGCTCGGCTGATGGCAGAGTTCCGCACCCTTTGGTGCACCGGTCGTCCCCGAAGTGAAGATGATGTCACAGATTGAATCTGGAGCGATCTCGCTCATGCGTCGCTTCAGAGTTTCCTGCGAAATCTCTGACGCTCGGCTGAGGAAATCACCCCATGACATAGCGTCGTGAGTTACCTCGCCTGTCATGCAGATGAGAGTGGAGATATTTTTGAGGCCGTCCACTCGGCTCAATGAATCGAGAAAATCAAAAGTCATGAAATCCGTGACTGTCACCAGTACGTCGACCTCGGCTGTATCGAGAATGTATTTGGCTTCAGCTCCGGTGTATCTCGTGTTCATCGGCACGAGTACCGCGCCGGCGCAATAAACACCGAACGAGCACTGAATCCATCGAACGCTATTGGGAGCCCAGATGGCGACACGGTCGCCACGCTCGACGCCAGTTGCAATGAGCGCCCGTGCAACATCCTGTGCGGACATCCAGAGGTCGCGGTAAGACATGACTTCACCGTTGTCTCTGACGGCGGGAATGTCTGAAAATCGAAGCGAAGCCTGGTGAAGGG
>Ga0169931_10000872_pt1 | contig 50230 bp, 40 predicted proteins | sample Kivu_15m_20L_FD_129675 | JGI IMG/M metagenome (GOLD analysis project Ga0169931, IMG submission 129675) | Freshwater microbial communities from Lake Kivu, Western Province, Rwanda to study Microbial Dark Matter (Phase II) - Kivu_15m_20L... | ecosystem: Environmental > Aquatic > Freshwater > Lake...
CGGTCAAATAATTTGGCAAGCGACAGCACAAAAAGCCAGCAGTCAGGATTGAACTGACGACCTTCCGATTACAAGTCGGATGCACTACCGCTGTGCTATGCTGGCAAGGGACTAGGATGTAATTAACGCCCACTGATATGTAATCATAGCACAGAACCAAAATTTGTCCAGTGGTTTTTTCTAAAAATCTGGCAAAAAAGTCCCAAAAATTTTTTCCCCAGTGCTATAGTATAAATATGGCATACAAAATCCTGTAATTTCAGGTAACAATAGTTAGTAGAGTTTCAACTTGAAAACCTAGTACTGTTGAAGTATCTGAAAAACTTAAAAAACACTTAATAATACAAATCATTAGCATGGTAGCATTGACTGGAAGAGACTTACTAGGTTTAGGAGACCTAAGTTCTACAGAACTACTAGAACTCCTTTCCATGGCAACATTACTCAAATCGCAAAAACTAACACTACATTCCAACAAGGTTTTGGGTTTGTTATTCTCCAAGGCCTCCACTCGCACTAGAGTAAGTTTTACAGTGGCTATGTACCAATTAGGAGGCCAGGTAATTGACCTGCATCCAAATGTCACCCAGGTGAGTCGAGGTGAACCTGTGCAAGATACCGCCAGGGTATTAGACCGTTATTTAGATGTCTTAGCAATTAGAACCTTTGCCCAACAAGAATTAGTCACCTTTGCTCACTACGCTAAAATACCAGTAATTAATGCTCTAACAGATCTAGAACACCCCTGTCAGATCCTAGCAGATTTATTGACTATTCGAGAAGTATTCAGTGATTTAACAGGATTAACCCTTACCTATGTAGGGGATGGTAATAACGTAGCTAATTCCCTAATGTTGGGTTGTGCCTTAGCTGGCATGAATGTAAGGATAGCTTTCCCACAGGGATACGCCCCCAATCAGGATATTGTAGAAAAAGCCCGGGCTATTGCTGGTGATAAAACTGAAGTAATGCTTACCTATGATCCAGTCATAGGAGCTAAAAATGCTCACATCCTTTACACTGATGTTTGGGCAAGTATGGGTCAGGAGTCAGAAGCTGATAATCGTCTACCAATCTTCCAACCCTATCAAATTTCCCAGGATTTACTCAGTCTAGCAGACCCCCAAGCCATAGTTTTACACTGTCTACCCGCCCACCGTGGGGAAGAAATTACTGATGAAGTAATAGAAGGTTCCCAATCAAAAGTCTGGGATCAGGCTGAAAATAGATTGCATGCTCAAAAAGCTTTACTGGCTAGTATTTTGGGCGCTAACTGAATTTTTTTCGCTCAACTTTCGGCTCTAAGAACCATAAAATCCAAATTCTCATGGGCCCAAGTTGATTGACAACAGGGTTTTTTTAAATTACCATAAATACATAGCTTTCCCTACCTCCAATCCTACCGCCAAAAAATTAATTTATTGTTAAGAAATACCCAATAGGGTCTTGTTAAGGGAAACTTTTTGTAGTACAAATGTTCTAAGGACATTTGTTGTTGCTTTCCCCAAAAATATGGAAAAACTGACGGAAGCCCAAAACGAACTATACGAATGGTTGGTAGAATATATTCGGGTTAATCAACATTCACCATCTATTCGTCAAATGATGCAGGGAGTAAATTTGAAGTCTCCTGCACCGGTTCAAAGTAGGTTGGAACACTTGCGGAACAAGGGATACATTGGCTGGGATGAGGGTAAGGCGCGAACCATTAGAATATTGCATTCTAGTAAGTACGGCGTGCCCATTTTAGGAACCATTGCAGCAGGGGGCTTGATTGAACCTTTTGCTGATGCGGTAGAGTGTGAGTACTTAGATTTAGCCAATCTGCCTATTCCTCCTCAAAGTTATGCTTTGCGGGTAGCTGGTGATAGTATGATTGAGGATTTAATTGCTGATGGTGATGTGGTATTCCTGCGTCCTGTGGCTGAACCCAATCTGATGAAAAATGGCACCATTGTTGCTGCTAGGGTGGAGGGATATGGTACAACCTTAAAACGGTTTTATCTTGAGGGAGATATGGTCACTCTTAAACCAGCTAATTCCAACTATCAACCTATTCAAGTCCCCGCTATTCATGTGGAAATACAAGGTTCTTTAGTCGGTGTCTGGCGAAACTACAATTATGGCTTTAGCCAAAATGCTTAGGAGCTGCTACGGGTCTAATCCTAATTAGTTTGAATAAAAAATGTACTTTATAGCGTCTTCCATTGCTTCAAGTTCTAAACTACCGGTATCAGCACCATATACCTTTTCCCTTAAATTACCCTTTCTCAGGGAAAATAGCGGTGACTACCATGTCAATCCATTTTTACCGGGTTGTCCTAGAATACCTTTACACGTCGAATTACGAGGATACCAAAAACAGGCTATTACTAGCTGGTTTGCTAATAATGGTCGGGGAACATTGAAAATGGCTACCGGTAGTGGAAAAACAATTACCGCATTGGCGATCGCCTATGAATTATATAAACAGATAGGCTTACAAGTCTTGTTAGTGGTTTGTCCCCATCGTCACTTGGTTGCCCAGTGGGGTAGGGAATGTGAGAAATTTAACTTAAAGCCCATTTTAGCTTACGAAAATATACGAAATTGGCATAGTCAAATGTCGGTAGAGTTATATAACTTGGGTTCTGGTTATCAAAAGTTTCTGACTGTTATCACCACTAACTTGACCTTAATTGGAGAAGGTTTTCAATCACAACTGAAATATTTTCCGTTGAAAACCTTAATCATTGGGGATGAAGCACATAATTTGGGTGCGCCCAGGTTAGAAGAAAGTTTACCTCGTAGTGTGGGATTAAGACTAGCTCTATCAGCTACACCAGAAAGATATTTTGATGAGGAAGGTACGGAGTCCTTATTAGAATATTTTGGACCGGTTTTGCAACCGGAGTTTAGCTTAAAAGATGCTATTGACCAAGGAGCCTTGGTGCATTATTTATACTATCCAGTTTTCGTGGAATTAACGGAGTTGGAGAGTATGAATTATTTAAGATTAACCAAAAAAATAGGGCGTTGTTTACAAAATCGGGAGATAAAGGAGACCTTTAGTTTTGAGGATATGGAGGGTATTAAATCTCTACTGATAAAACGAGCTAGATTAATTAGCAGCGCCGAAAATAAACTAGTAGCATTAAAACACTTAATGTTAAATCGTCTAAACACGAGCCATACATTATTTTATTGTAGTGATGGTTCCCAAGAGGGGGGGAACCATTCTTACCAACTAGAAGAAGTAACCAAAATTTTAGGAGTAGAACTAGGGTATAAAATCAGCACCTACACTGCACGAACATCATTACCAGAGCGAGAAGTGTTAAGAAAACAATTTGAAAGTGGGGACTTACAGGGTTTAGTAGCTATTCGTTGTTTAGATGAGGGTGTAGATATACCAGCAATTAGAACCGCAGTGATTTTATCCAGTTCTAGCAATCCTCGGCAATTTATTCAGCGTCGTGGTAGGGTGTTACGTCCCCATCCTGGTAAAGAAAGGGCGACAATTTTTGATATGATAGTCTCACCTCCAGACTTAGATCGAGAAGCAATGGAAGTAGAAAGGAACTTGCTGAGAAAAGAATTGAAAAGGTTTGTAGAATTTTCTAATTTAGCGGATAACGCAGGTGAAGCTAGAATGAAGCTACTCAACCTGCAAAAGCGCTATAGTTTGCTGGATATTTAGATTATGGCAAATTGATGGAGAACTTTTCTGTAATTCGTTGCATTGCTACTTCCACATTTTCTCGACTATTAAATGCGGAAATGCGGAAGTAACCTTCACCAGCAGCACCAAAACCCGAACCGGGAGTTCCTACAACATTTACAGTCTGTAGTAGTTTGTCAAAAAACTCCCAACTAGTTAAACCAGCTGGTGTCTTCACCCATACATAGGGAGCATTTACTCCACCATAAACTTTTAGACCTGCACTAGTTAATTGTTGACGAATGATTTGAGCATTTTCCAAATAGAAACTTACTAAGGCCTTGATTTGAGATTGTCCTTCCTCAGAGTAAACAGCTTCTGCACCCTTTTGGACAATATAAGAAACCCCATTAAATTTGGTGGACTGACGACGGTTCCATAATTTCCACAATTCTATATTGGAACCATCTGCAGCTTTAGCAGTTAGGGTTTTGGGAACAACCGTTAAAGCGCAACGGGTACCAGTGAACCCAGCATTTTTAGAGAAAGAACGAAATTCTATGGCACATTCCCTAGCACCTTCAATTTCATAAATAGAATGGGGAAGATCAGGATCGGTAATAAATGCTTCATAAGCAGCATCAAAGAAAATTATCGATCCCTGGGATCTAGCATAGTTTACCCAGTCTTTTAAATGTTCCTTGGTAGCTGTTGCACCGGTAGGATTATTAGGAAAACATAAATAAATTAGATCTACCTTTTGTTGAGGTATTTCCGCTGTGAAGTTATTTTTCGCAGTCACAGGTAAATACACCAAACCACCATACTCTCCCTTGTCGTTAGCTTCTCCAGTATTGCCAGCCATCACATTAGTATCGACGTAAACGGGATATACAGGGTCAGTAACAGCAATAATGTTATTTCTGCCAAAAATATCTAAAATATTACCCGTATCGCATTTAGAACCGTCAGAAATGAAGATTTCATCTGCTTCTATAGCAGCTCCCCTAGCTTGAAAATCATGAACAGCTATTTTTTCCCGTAACCAAATATAACCCTGTTCCGGTCCATAACCCTTAAAAGTAGTGCGATCGCCCAGATCATGAACAGCTTGAATCATAGCATGACGACAAGCATCTGGCAGTGGTTCAGTAACATCACCAATACCCAGACGAATAATTTGGGCATCAGGGTTAGCTTGGGCAAAAGCATTGACCCTTCTAGCAATTTCTGGAAACAGATAACCAGCTTTTAGTTTTAGGTAGTTGTCGTTAATAGTAGCCATAGTTAATTTACAAGTATAATTTACAAGTGGTTTTTACGAATAACGGTTTGATCAATCAATTAAAGCATCATACCATGAACTCGGGACTAAACTCTCTCCTAGCTAGCTTCCTTGATCAATTGGTTCAATTCTGTCTGCATCTGGTTCCTAACCAGTTCATAACATTCATTGACATAACTCACGTCATTAACAGCATCTTTTCCATATCTTTTAAATATAATTGGTGGACAAACTCTAGTATGTATTTTAGCAGGTAAAGGAATATTTGGCAGTGGACCCAGGGCTAAACCCCAGGGTAAACCCAAATACAAAGGAAAAACTATAGGGTCAACATCAAATAACCATGGCATTCCCCACTGATGAAACCGCGCCATGATTTGATATAAATCAGTTAATACAATCAAGGTGTCGTGGGATCCCCAGGAAATAGCTGGAACAATGGGGACATTCTCTCGCAGTGCTAACTTAATAAAACCCCGTCTTTGGGCAAAATAGATTTTATCTCGCATCCGATGTGGACGGAATACATCCTCTGCGCCACCAGGATAAACTAAAACACTTGCACCTGCACGAAATGCTGCATAAGCCATTTTAGGATGGGCTCGGATTGCACCTCCCTTCATAGCTATTTCAGCTGCTGGCGGAAAAACCTCCCATACTTTTGGATGCATTAAACCGTAAATCAGCCTTTCAGTACCAAATCGACGTAACCAGTCATACATCATCATAGACGTATCCGGGGATGCCAACCCCCCATTGTGAGAACCAACAACCAAAATTTTTCCTTGTGGAATATTTTCCCAACCACTGGTTTCTACCCGGAAATAGCAATTATATAAAATTGCTAATAATGGCATCATCTTGGCAATAAATTGGGGATCTCTATGTGTGAGAGACCACCCCGCCCTTTCAGTTTTTACATCCTGCATTTTCAACATTGATTTCATTTAATTATATGGTTTTAGATGGTTTCCAAGTTCCATGAAAACTATGGGGAATTACGGAAGGTAATGCAAGTTGACAAACTGGTTCTTCGTTCATTCGATGACTCTCGAATATGCAAATTGTACTACTGTGGTTATTACCATCGTAAACCACTGTTAATACCCAACCCCTGTCAGAATTCGCTCTATCTTCAACATAAATAGGTTCTGACGGATAGCGGTTTAAACCTAGGTTAGCTTCGGTTAAGCTACCATTCTCATGGTCAAATTTGGCGATGCTATTTAATATCTCCCCTTGTGTCTCCGTCCCTTTTTTAAAAATGGACATGTATGTAGCGGGTGAAAATTTGCCAACATTTTTGCTGGGGACACTAGGAAATTCACAGGTTCTATTTAATAAGGTGACTAGTTGTTTAACTCGACCGTTTTGGGGGTTAAGTTCTACTCTGGTAAAGGTAGTTTTGGCGGTTGTTTTTACTTTTCCGGTTGCTACTTCCCGTAAATATTCATTAGTCTGGAAATCAGCATATTTGGCAAAGTCAATAATTACTATACCTCTATTATCTACATAGCCATTACTAAAATGCCACTGAAACCAGGATTCGGTTTCTCCTCGACTAACTAAAGATAAATTTTCTCTATCAATAACAATAATCTGGGTTCCTATATGTGGTTGCCAAGTCAAAGCCTGACTGTAACTGCTAGTTCCTAACAATACCGACCAGATATTTAACTGTACGGGTGGGGCAAAAAATACTAAATATTTTCCTGCTAAAACAAAATCATGAATTAGGCTAAATTGGGTTAAATCAAACTGGGAATGTTGAATGATTCTACCAGTGAAATCACTTTTATAAACACTTAGGATGCCACTCCCTGGGGAACCCATACCAATAGTGCCAATATTTACCCCAAAGTTAAATATTTCTCCCGTTTGATAGTCAACTTTGGGATGAGCAGAATAAGCTTTTCCCTGGGTTAACCCCCCCAAACTAGTTAAACCCTTGGTTTCTAAGTTCTCTAAATCTAAAGCATGGGGATGATCACCCTCCCAAAGGGCTAAAAGTTGATCTGGTAATGCCAAAACTGAAGTATTAGCAGCATTTTTAACGGGTCTTTGCCACTTATGCCAAATCATACCCGGTGCTGTCATACCATAATTACCGTAAAGAAACTTATTTGCTTGAGTTTCTTCTTCATACCCCCTGGTCTGTACATAACGATAAACTGCTTTAGCACCATCATCACAGAAGTGAACTGCTAAAATGGCTCCATCCCCATCAAACCAGTGTCCCACAGACGTATTTCCCCGTTGTAATCTCCCTGGACCGTTGCGGTATAATGTACCCCGCAAACCCTGGGGAATTTTACCGCTAATTATGGGTAATTGAGAGAGGGGAAATTCTTCTGCTGGTTGCGATATGGCATGGGCCCAAGTTTTTTTATCCAATTTTTTGTTTTTGATCATTTACATCTTTGATATACTTTTTATTTACAGTTATATTGACTTGATCATTTAATTGGGCTTTGCCCACATTATAGCCCAAACTGCAAAAGAATCGGATACCTCCCGGTAGGATTCTTCCCACTCCCCATGTAAACTATAAGTGGTGCTATTGATATATCCTATGACCCATTCTCAAGATCTTATTACCTTAGCTCGTTGGATGGCAGCGGATTTCAGCAATCAAGCTCAGGCTTTTGAAAATCCGCCTCTATATGCCCATATTCGTGTCTGTATGCGTCCCCTAGCTTATTCTCTCCTATCTGGAGTCAGTCTTTTTGTTGAACAAGCTTATGATTATGATCTCAAAGATCCCTATCGTGTTCGAGTGTTAAAGTTATCGGTTGAAGAAGGGCACATTATCATTGAAAACTATACGGTCAAAGATGAGAAGGATCTTTATGGGTCATCTCGGGATTTGGGTAAATTACAAAATTTAACTGCCGATCGCCTGGAAAAACTATGTGGTTGTAATATGCGGGTGGAGTGGACTGGTAGCTGCTTTACCGGTACTGTGGAACCCGGTAAGAATTGTCTAGTATTTCGCAAGGGACAAAAAACCTATTTAGATAGTAAATTTGAGATAGACGACCAAAAATTCCTCAGCTGGGACAGGGGAAGAGATTTAGAAACCGATCAACATGTTTGGGGTTCCCTCGCTGGGCCATTTCACTTTGTCCGTTGGGGAAATTTCGCCGATGAGGTAAAATTACCCTAGTATTATTAAGGTAGGTATATCTAGTCCGTGAAGATATTTGTATATCATACTCCAGAATTAACCCCCACAGGGGAAATACCAGAATGTGCGATCGCCGTCGATGTTCTACGCGCCACTAGTACTATAGCTACAGTATTGGCTGCTGGTGGCGAAGCGGTACAAGTTTTTTCTGACCTAAATGAATTAATAGAGGTTAGCGAACAATGGCCTGCGCAAAAGCGATTACGGGCTGGAGAACGAGGTGGTAGTAAGGTAGCTGGGTTTGAATTAGGTAATTCCCCCCTGGATTGCACAGCAGAACTAGTGGAGGGGAGACGTTTATTTATTAGCACCACCAATGGCACCCGTGCCCTAAAACGAATAGAAAATGCCCCAATTGTTTTAGCAGCAGCCCTAATTAATCGCTCTGCGGTGGTCAAGTTTTTATTAGAGAAACAACCCCAAAGCATCTGGATAGTTGGTTCGGGGTGGGAGGGGAGTTTCTCCCTAGAAGATACTGTTTGTGCAGGTGCGATCGCCCATAGTGTTTGGCAGAAAACCGGTTTAGAGTTAGATGAAATTGCCGGTAATGATGAAGTTACGAGTGCGATCGCTCTTTATGAACAGTGGCAAGATAATTTAATAGGATTATTTCATCAAGCCAGTCATGGTAAAAGATTATTACGTCTAGAATGTGTGGAGGACTTAAAATATTGTTCTCAAACGGACATTTTAGACGTTCTACCCCTACAGAAACAGCCAGGTGTTTTAACAAGTCACAATGCTCACTGAATCGTGGTGATTGGTACTCCTAGCCAACCTTGAAAGTTCTCCTTTTGACTGGTACTAGGATTTTCTACTGGACGTAATTGATACTTGTGGGGACGTGGTTTGCTCAAGGTCACCTTGTAGTTCCGCAATTCATCTTGGTGAAAAACCGTGATTTCAATGGTGTCCTTGGGTTGGTAGTCTTGTAACCGATGACCTAGTTGATTTATACCTACCTTAATCCCATCAATGGCTAATAGTTCATCACCCACATCTAATCCTGCTGTACTAGCGGGGGAGTGAGATTCTACAAACTTAATAGTTTCCTGTCCATTTTCTGGTTCCACCCTGATTCCCAGATAAGGTGCGGACTCGGACTGCTCGACTAATGTCAACCCAAAAGGTTCTAAATACTTGAGGAATGGTAAGTGATCTAGACCATCTATGTATTGTTTAAAGAAGTCAGATAAATCCATTTGGGCTACCTGTTCAATGACTTGTTTTAAATCTTGGGTAGTATAACCAGTTTCCTGTATGCCAAATTTCTGCCACATTTGTACCATCACATGATTTAAAGAAACTCTATTTTGATGGCGATCGCGAATGAGCAAATCTAATAACAAGGCGACCATTTCCCCTTTTAAATAGTAAGAAATTTGAGAATTTCGACTATTAGGAGAGGGACGATATAACTTAATCCAAGCATCAAAACTAGATTCACTCAGGGGTTGGACATAACGCCCTGGAGTTGTGAGGTATCTGGTAATTTGCTGACTCAAATGATGGAAATAAGATCTAGAGTCATAAATTCCCGCTTGAAAAGGAATTAGTAAATCATAGTAACTGGTAATTCCTTCGCAAAACCATAAAGAAGGTGTATAGTTCTCCTGGTCATAATCAAAACTCTGTAACTCCCGGGGACGAATTCTTTTCACATTCCACAGATGAAAGAATTCATGGGCTAACAATTGCATGAATCTTTCATATTTTTCCTTAGTCTTAAATCCTAGCCGATCATAAATTAAGGAACAGGAATTTTTATGCTCTAGACCTCCATAAAGATCATGGCTTAAGTGGAGGATAAATACATATCTTTCATAAGGTAACCCACCGAATATTTGTGCCTCACAGGTGATAATTTTTTGTAAATCATCTAGTACCTGTTTGATTTGATAATTTCCCTTCCCCCAAATTGCTAACTCATGAGGTTTATCCTCTACCTGAAAGTGATATAACTGATGATTGCCAATTTCAAAAGGACTATCAATCAGAGTGTCGAAATTATTTGCTAAAAAGGTATTAGCCTCTTGGTTAACTAATGGTAAAGCGGTAGTTACTTGCCATTGTGGATTAGGTGTGACCACAGTAATGTCTATTGGCTTTTGTTCCCAACCAGGGATTCTAAAAAACATCCCTGCACCGTTAAAATAACCATGGGTAGAATCCAGGTGATTTGTGCGTACTGACAGTTCCTGAGCGAAAATACGATAGCGTACAACGACCTGATTAGCTTTACCTTTTTCTACTCGCCAGTGATTTTTGCTAACCTTCTTCCACCCCAAAGGTTGAGAACCAGCAAATGCGGTAAAATCCTGTAAGTTTTTAGCATATTCTCGCACCAAGTATGACCCTGGTGTCCATACGGGCATTTTCAAATCAACGACTAGTCCTGGGTAGTTTTCAATGTGCAGAGTCACCTCAAATAGGTGATTTTCCGGTTTAGGCATTGACACCCAATAGTGCGTTGATGTATTAGTTTGTTGCAGTAGATCCCTGGATGATAATTTTTGTTCTGTCCCGTTCATGGCCTGATTATAGGAGTAGTTGCGGTATTCCCTGATGGGGTAAAAACTGTTTTTAAGTGAAATTTGAGAATAAGAAGTATGGTATCATAGTTACATCCGCTCGATCAATTAAATTACCAAAAATTTGTGGAAAATTCATCAATTCTTAGCACTTCATGGCTTTTATCAGCAACTGGGGAATTTGCTGGGGATATTGGGCAACAGGTATTTGGGCATTACTAAAGGTGCTTAATTTAGTAGAAACACTGCCAAAATCAGGATCACGTTTGACCACAGTGGCAAAGTTACCGGAGTGGTGCCAGGATTTAGATGGTGGTGCATGTCTACCAGCAATATAAGCAACAACTGGCTTGTCAATAGCTGTTGATATGTATTTGGCAGCTACCTCCTCACTTTCACCTCCCGGTTGACCAACTAAAACTATTGCTTCCGTATTTTCATCCTCATCTAGAATTTGTAACCATTGAGAAAAAGAAGAACCTACAATTGCATCACTACCAATACTCACGCTAATAGACTGACCCAACCCAGATTTAGTTAGTTCCCAAGCTACCTCATAGGTAAGGGTACTGCTGCGACTGACAATACTTACATTACCAGGAGTATAAAATTCACTGGGCTGGATGCCCAGGAGAATCTTCCCTGGCACAATAATCCCCGGACTATTAGGCCCAACAATTAGGATTTCGTGGTTTTCTGTTTTCCTCAGCAATGTCACCATATCCAGAGGTGGTACCCCCGGAGAGATAATAATGATCTGGGAAATATTAGCGGCGATCGCCTCTAGTGCAGCATCTAACACTTGATAGGGATGTACACTAATAATTGTTGTATCAATTGTCCCGAAACTTGATACCACCTCTTCCACTAAATCAAAAACTGGCAAATTGTGTGCCATTATGCCACCATGACCGGGATCAACGCCAGCGACCAAATTAGTGCCATAGTATGATTTCATTTGGTCAATATGGGTTGTGGATATCAACTCCGAAAAACCTTGAATTAAAACTTTACTATCTGGCTTTAAGTTCATAAACTCCTTATTAAACTTAGAAAATTTCTTTAAAGAAAGTTAGTACAGCTATTTTCTATACACTGGTGATTTGGTTAAACTTACTGCTTCCTTAACAGCTACATCCAAATTTTCAACCAAGATGAAATTTTCGCTTTGCACTTGTAAGATGGACAGTAATGACTTCCTGGCCACTTGAAAATCATTACCAGCTAGACGCATGACTATTTTGGGTAAGCGCTGGGGGAGGGTTTTCTGAGAGGTATTTAAAAACCATCTAAGTTCTTCCAATTGTAATGCCATAAAATCAGTCATCACCCTTGGTACTTCCGAGAGTTCTGGAATAGTACCTAGCAAATTAATGAGAATCACCTGAATATTGCGATCAGCAGCCAAAACCCTTAGTCCAGTTTCCATGCGTTGACTAAATTTTGTCGGTTCTGTGTGGTTCAACCAAGAATGTCGTAAATTTAAGGAGACAGCAGGTTTACCTCCTGCAGCTACCACTGCATCCCAAGTGGTTAAAGCAGAACCAGTACCGTTGGCTAATATGCCAATTTCCCCTTGGTTATTCCTACCCAGCATATCAACCAACATGCCATTTATTCTTTTGCTCCCGGGATCCCGTGCTATTTTACTTGCTATGTCAGCTATGTCTGGATGACGATTAATAGCCCTTTCATTAACTCTAATTTTGCCATTAAGTGTCATTACTTGACAAGACGAACTTACGCCAAGAGGATTAATTTCCACCAAATCTAAGTCTTTGTGCAAAAACAAATGATACATTTTTGTCACAATGTCGCTGACGGACTGCATTAGTCCGCCCCTCAAACCCATGAGATATGCTAGTCTTCTGGCATAAAATGGGGAAAACTCTTGTTCCACAACCACGTATTGCATGTTCTCTCCGGGAGACTGCCAATCTATGTATCTACAGCCTAAAAGCACAGGACGACTAATAACTGTATCTAAAACTACTGCTAGGTAGAATTCTTCTTGAGCATTATACTTGCTCTCCGCTAATAAAACTTTTGGTAGTTCTCCACCAATGGGCAAGCTAAATATACTTTGAGCAGCTGCAATGGCATCAATGGTCGTTTCTGCAATTTTGACTCCGCCAACTTGTGAGCGATCGTTGGCATAGACCTGGGATTTCAGCACAATTGGGTAGGGGATTTTTAACCTTTTTAAATCTGTGGGGTGGTCAATTCTTTGAGATGGTAATACGGGAATTCCTATCTTGTTAAACCACTCCTTAACTTGATACTCGAGTAAGTCCATTATATATACCCTGTGTTAAAAATTAATTTTATTTGATTAACGGAATAGATGTTTCTCCGAGTTCTACCATTCTAGGAGAAATACTACAAAGGTTTCAACTACTGGATAAGAGTAAAATTATTTACTACGTATTTGATTAGCTGTTCTAAGCTTTCCGGTCAACCTACTCGAGGGTGCTTTCTCCGCTCTCCGCAAGAGAGGGAAAGTTTTTAAAAACCCCTCTCCCAGGGGTATTTCGGTCCAGGTAATAGTTTATTCGAGTGTAGTAATATCAATACCCTTAGCTTTTAATTGTGCTAGTAAGGTTTGATACTTTTGTTGTTCCTGCTCTTTAAGAAATCTTTCCTGTTCTTTAAGCAGTTTTTCCCGTTCTGCACGTTGATTTGCTTGTCTAATATCTTTACTCATGCTTGAGAGCGATCGCCTCCTGAATTATGCCAAAAAACCATCTATCTAAATATCACAGAGAAGAGCTTTTTAAAAAACAGTCGGTTATTCATTATTTGTATATAATTTAACTTGCAGTTTGGACCCCGAGTGTGAGAACCTGCTGCATTTTGACAATGGGGATCTCCACATTGACATTTTCTTGTTGTAGCCAAAGTTTTAAAGCTGCTGCACCTTGTTGCACCAACATTTCCAATCCATCCAGTGCGATCGCACCCTGTGCTTGTGCTAATTGTAAAAATCGGGTTGGTTTGGGAGTGTAGATTAGGTCATAGGCGATCGCATGGCTAGGTAATTTATGTAGTTGGTCTTGAGTCACAGGTGATTCATCTATGTTTGGGTACATACCAATGGGTGTAGTATTGACTAATAAGTTACTTTGAGGGATAAGCTGTGGTAATTGCTCCCAAGTATGGGTCTTTAGTTTATTAGTAAATTCATGAGCCAAGGGAGAATCTATCCAACTTTGCTCAAGTTGTTTTAATTTTTCTATATTTCTACCTACTAGGTGAATTTCTGCCATTCCCAGTTGAATACAACCAGCAACCACTGCTCTTGCTGCACCACCGTTGCCTATAACTACCGCTTTCTTTTCATGCCAGTTTTGATTGTATGTAGTTTGTAGTGGTGCTATAAATCCTGCCACATCCGTATTTGTTCCTATCCACCTCTCCCCTACACGAATTACCGTATTAACTGCACCTATAGCTTGAGCAACAGGAGATATTTCATGTAATAAAGGTATAATTGCCTGTTTATGGGGAATTGTGACATTAAAACCAACCACACCAATGGAAGCAAAACCAGCGATCGCCTGTTGTAAATTATCCGGTGCAATGGGAAAAGGCAAATACACATAGTCTAATCCTAAGTGGTGCAAAGCTGCATTGTGCATCAAGGGTGATAGGGAATGCTCCACAGGATAGCCAATCACTCCCATAATTTTAGTTTTTCCGGTAATTCTCGGACAATGATCATATTCTTGGTTATTCATACAATTAGGAAGCTGACATTTTTAAAAACTTGGGGTAATTATACTAGTTTAGAAGACAAGTAGGAAAAATACAAAGTAAGATCCCCCCAGCTTCCATCAGAACCTGGGAGGATTTTAACTAAGAACTAGGAATTGAGAACTAGGAATTGCTGCCTAAATTAACTTTCACCACTTTGCTTTTTTCTTCTACCAATTTGGGCAAGGTCAGGTGCAAAATACCATCCTTGTAATCAGCAGTAACATTGGTATTTTGAACAGGTACGGGAAGGGAAATCACTCGGTGGAACTGACCATAATAAAACTCTGTCTTGGTTTTGTTTTTTCCTTCAACAGTAGTTTGAGACTTCCTTTCTCCGGTAATAGAAACTGAATTCTCTGTAACTTGAATATCTAGGTCTTTAGCCTCCATGCCAGGAATCTCTAGCTTGAGAACAATTGTGTCCTCAGTTTCAGTCATTTCCGCTGCTGGCACCCTAGCCACAGTATTTAAATCCTTTAAGCTAGTAGGTACAAAATCACCCAACAATTGGTTCAAATTACGTTCTAGGGTTTCTATTTCTTTCCAAGGACTGTAACGAATTAGTGCCATAACCGATTCCTCTGTCAATTTATTAGTAGTTTGTTTAGTGATTGCAAGAGTTTTATCAACCCTTTGACTATTATGTTATTCCTAGTTAAAAAAGATGTAAATTCGGCTCTCTCACTTATTTAATGATGATTACCGTACTTATAGTTTCCTAATATAAACGTATTCAAGCAAAAATGATTTTTGATACTGAACGGGATCACTATCAACTAGTATATGTTGGATAGCCAGCATTTATTATTGCTCTTTAAAACCCTCCTATTAGTGCTTATGCAAAAAAGCATTGATATTTCCAATGAATTTCCGATCGCAAAAACAATATTCATGACAATTGAGTTAGAATTATTAAAGGTTTGTTACAGAGCTGGCAAAAGACCCCCATTTCTGATATGCAAGCCCTATCTAGTTCTCAAATATAAAAACTCAAAAACTCACAAAGGCTCTCTATGACGCTCCCAATTCGTAACGTCGCCATTATCGCCCACGTTGACCACGGCAAAACTACCCTGGTTGATGCTCTCCTGAAACAGTCCGGCATTTTCCGCGAAGGCGAAGACGTTCCGGATTGTGTCATGGACTCCAATGATCTAGAGAGAGAGCGAGGCATTACTATTCTTTCCAAGAACACTGCGGTTAAGTATAAAGATACCCTAATCAATATTGTGGATACTCCCGGTCACGCTGACTTTGGTGGAGAGGTGGAACGGGTTCTGGGCATGGTTGATGGCTGTATACTAATCGTTGATGCCAATGAAGGACCAATGCCTCAAACCAGGTTTGTGTTGAAAAAGGCTTTGGAAAAGGGCTTACGTCCCATTGTGGTAATTAACAAAATCGACCGCGCTAAGGCTGATCCCCATGTGGCTGTTGATAAGGTTTTAGACCTGTTCCTGGAATTGGGTGCAGATGATGATCAGTGTGATTTTCCCTATCTATTCGCATCGGGAATGGCTGGTTATGCTAAAGAAACCCTGGAAGCAGAATCCGTAGACATGAAACCCTTGTTTGAGGGAATCTTACGCCACGTTCCTGCACCGGTGGGTGACCCCCTCAAACCACTTCAACTACAAGTTACCACCCTGGACTATTCGGAATATCTGGGACGGATTGTAATTGGTAGAATCCATAATGGTACTATTCGCGCTGGACAACAGGCAGCTTTAGTAACAGAAACTGGCAATATTGTCAAGTCCAAAATTTCTAAACTGATGGGATTTGAAGGCTTAAAGCGAGTAGAACTAGAAGAAGCTTCTGCTGGCTATATTGTGGCAGTAGCTGGTTTCGCAGATGCTTATATTGGAGAAACTATTACAGACCCCAATGAACCCCAGGCATTACCACTCATTAAAGTGGATGAACCAACCTTACAGATGACCTTCTGGGTAAATGATTCACCCTTTGCTGGACAGGAAGGTAAACTGGTAACATCTCGTCAAGTGCGCGATCGCCTGTTCCGGGAACTAGAAACCAACGTAGCTTTAAGGGTGGAAGAAACTGATTCTCCCGATAAGTTCCATGTATCTGGTCGAGGTGAACTGCATTTGGGGATCTTGATCGAAACCATGCGTCGAGAAGGATATGAGTTCCAGGTTTCCCAACCTCAAGTAATCTACCGAGAAGTTAACGGTCAACCTCGTGAACCCTACGAACTGTTAGTATTAGACGTTCCCGCTGATGCTGTTGGTAGCTGTATAGAACGTCTGGGCCAACGTCGAGGAGAAATGCAAGATATGCAACCAGGAGCAGGCGATCGCACCCAATTAGAATTTGTGATTCCTGCTCGTGGTTTAATTGGGTTCCGGGGGGAATTTATGCGCATGACCCGTGGTGAAGGTATTATGAACCACAGTTTCCTGGACTATCGCCCCCTTTCTGGAGAAATTGAAGCCCGCAACAAAGGTGTGTTAATTGCCTTTGAAGAAGGTGTTTCCACATTTTACGCCATGAAAAACGCGGAAGACCGTGGTGTATTCTTTATTCATCCTGGAACCAAAGTCTACAAGGGTATGATTGTAGGTGAGCATAATCGTCCTCAAGACTTAGAACTGAATGTTTGTAAAACTAAGCAGTTAACTAACCACCGGGCATCGGGTGGGGATGAACTTGTGCAGTTACAAACACCAGTAGAAATGAGTTTAGAAAGGGCGTTAGAGTACATTGCTTCAGATGAGCTAGTAGAAGTAACACCCCAGTCTATACGTTTACGTAAGATGGTGAAGAAACTGGCAAAACAAAGGTAAAATAATTGTGCCTCCCTACCTAAATCTGTAAAATACGGGCAAAGAAGTCAGGAATGGGGAGGACAATTATTAATAACAAAGCTATTGCCATCAACCCTAAAAAATCTCTTTTGTTGTCTAATTCTGTAATATCATTTAGAGCTGGTTCATCAACTAGAGGAATAAACAATAACATAATTGCCCAGAATAAAAACTCTTGTCTAATAAAAGAAAGAATCAATAGAAAAAACCGAGAAAGTTGCCCGATTAACATGGCAGTTCTTTGACCAAACATGGCATGAACAATATGACCACCATCCAATTGACCCACAGGCATTAAATTTAAAGCTGTGACTATTAAACCTAAAAGTCCCGCCACGGCTATAGGGTGTAAATCTAAGGCTGATGTGGCTGTTAATTGGCTACCCAATGCCAATTTAGACAACAATGCCAATAATATTGAATAGCGAGGATTTAGAGCATCAGGATTTAAAATTTCTGTTTGTTGACTAATAGTCACGATTTCTGAATTGGCTAAACCCCACAATAGTAAGGGTAAAGTTGCCAAAAAACCAGCCAATGGACCTGCTATACCCACGTCAAATAGAGCTTTTCGGTTGGGGATGGGACTTTTAATTTGAATAAATGCTCCAAATGTCCCCAAGAAAAAAGGTACGGGAATAAAATAGGGGAGGGTGGAATTGATTCTATACAATTTAGCAGTAAAGTAGTGACCCAATTCATGAATACCTAAAATGGTCATTAACCCCAAAGCGTAGGGTAAACCATGAATCATCAAAGACCAGTCAGCTTGTAATCTTCCTGCTTGAATTCCGGCAATTTGTACACCTATCCCAGTGGTGGTCATTAGGGTGAGTATTAATAGTGTTAATGCTGTGAACCCTTGACGTAAATTGTCTTTTTCTCTCTCTTGTCTATTCCCCTGTTTATTAGGAATTAGAACAAAGAATGGTTTGCCATCTGCTCCTTCCTGAAAAATGACCAAAAAGCGATCCGCAAATTCTCTTTCAATATTGGTCTTAATCTGCTGATAGGTTTCCTGGGGATTACCTCGTAACTGTCCACGACATATTACTGCTTGAGGTCTATACTCAATACTATGAATATAATATAAGGACCAAGGAAAACAATTTCTCAGATTTGTCTCTTCTCCTATTTCAATTGGTCTCACTGGTGACTGCTGTGGTTCGCTATTACTTATTGATGTTGATTCCCTATTCTCAGTTTCTCTATTTCTTTGTCCTCTGTTTCCAGAAATAAACAAAATCCAACATAAGAACACACTTAAAAATACACACGCAACAATGAATACTAATGGCGGTGATTGGGTTGAACCATAGATAATTGTCCAAAGTTCCCAAATAATTGCTGGGGCCATTAATATCAACCATAATAACCAGACAGGAACGCGGGTTATATGGGAAAGGACGTTTCTCACTATAACATAGGTAAACAGTCCTAATAACACTAGAAACCAAGATGTCATATTTTTTCAGATTTTTTCAGAGTTTGGGAAGTTGGGGATTTATCAGAAATATTGGATCCCAAATGATCTATATTTGAAATTGATTAATGAACACGATTAATCCAGTATAATTATTCTTAATTATTTTTAAAATCGTTATTCAACTTATGTCTTTAGCACCTCCAACATCTAGTAATACAATAAAACCTCCACAAATTATACTATCTCAAGACCTGGAGGAGGAAGCAACAGTATCACCGGATACAAAATTTACCAATCCCCAAAAGTCGACGAAAATTTTAGCCTTTCCCCCAAATCGGGAAACTTTGGGTGGAACCTCCTATTTGATTGTCAGGAATGGGGGTAATATCCTCATTGACTGTCCCGCTTGGGAACAAATAGCTGCGAACCAGACTTACCTGCGTGCGGTACGTTGGTTGTTTATTAGTCATCGCGGTGCTATTGCTAAGGTTGACCAAATTCAACAAGCTCTTGACTGTGAAATTCTCATCCAAGAGCAGGAAGCTTACTTATTACCAGGTTTAACTCTCACCACCTTTAGTCAAGAACTATCTCTTGACGACACCACACAATTAATCTGGACTCCAGGTCATTCCCCAGGATCCTCTTGTCTATACTATCGCGAATTTGGAGGAATTTTATTTTCCGGAAGACATTTAGTCCCTAATCCCCAAGCTCAACTAGCACCATTTCGCACTGCAACAACTTTCCATTGGCCTAGACAACTCAAAAGTCTTACCAAATTATGCGATCGCTTTTCTCCTGATACATTACAATACATCTGTCCAGGTGCTCATATTGGCTTTCTCCGGGGGAGATCTATTCTGGACCAAGGATATGAGCTATTGATGAATGGATATCTTAATGCGCATCAAATATAGCTTATATTTTATAATCGATGGTTAATAATAGATTACTAATTATTGTATCAGTTGTAGGTGTGACCTTATCGGGATTAGCCACACTTATGATCAGTCATTGGGAAAAATCCAATCAGCAATAACAAATCCCGATACAGCAATAAACCACCACAATCCAAAAAACAATAGAACACCAGTTAAAGGTAAACAACGGTTCAGGATTAAATCCAGGTTTAAAACTTGGATTTCAACTTCCCGGATCATGGTCCTCATCCCTTTATTTTAATTCTAGATGACCAATCAGTTTTATACGATAAAAGACAAGACCAAATAAATAAAGTTACAAGCGCAATTAATTTGTCAACTTGTATAGATTAATAATATATACTACATACACAATATTGTGGTATGATCGAGAGGTGAAACCTGGGGGAATATCATGAACAGAGAACTAGAAGCTCAAGAGTCAAAAATTCAGGATGTACAAGCACCAATTACTGCTGCATCACCGGAAGTAAAACAGATAATAGAAAAAGTGTGTAGATTAGAAAAATCGCGACTGGCCAGAAAAAGCAAGGGTGCAGTTAATGAAGACATTTTAGCAATAATTAAAGAAGCGGTAAAATAAGTAGTGTAGCAATGAAACTAACTTCGATTAAATTTTGTAATTTTCGTTCCTTTTATGGACAAACACCAGAAATTGCCATAGCAGGTGGAGAGTTTCAGAATACCACCATAATTCATGGTAATAATGGTGCGGGAAAAACCAGTTTATTAAATGGATTTACCTGGGTGCTATATGAAAAATTTACAGCTGCTTTCGCGGTGACAGAGCAGCTGGTTAATAAACGTGCGATTTCAGAAGTAGGGGAGGATCAAGCTGTAGAATGTTGGGTAGAAGTAGGTTGGGAACATGAAGGAGTTCGCTACCGGGCAAAACGTAACTGTCGGGTTTATAAAAATCCCACCACTATTGATGCTACCAAAACTAAATTAACAATTCAAATTGTGGGGGATGATGGTAAGTGGTATTTTCCCATTGAACAACCGGAGGAAATAATCAATAATATATTGCCTGTAAGTTTACATCAGTACTTCTTTTTTGATGGAGAAAGAATAGAAGAAATCGTCCGCTCTGATAAAAAGGCTGAAATTGCTGAAGCCACGGAAATATTTTTAGGTGTTAAGGTAATTGATCTGGCGACAAAACATTTAAAGGAGGCTAAAAAAACTTTAGATAGTGAATTAGCAGCTATTGGAGATGCGGAAACTAAACAATTATTAAAACATCAAAGTAAACTAGAAAGAGAAATTAGTAAAATTTCCCAAAGACAAACGGAAATAGCTGAAGATTTAGAAAGTCAACAAGTTTTTAAAAAAGATATCAGCGCTAGATTGGTAGAATTAAGTTCAGTTAGGGATTTACAAGAAAGAAGGGAAAGTTTAGAAAATCAAAAACGCAAAAATTATGATGAATTAAAAAAAACGAAAGAGAGTTTGAAAAAAGCTATTTCCAAACAGGCATACACATTATTATTAAGTGAGACAACAGTTAAATTCAGAGATATTATTGTTACCTTTAAACAGCGCGGGCAGTTAAAATCTGGTATTTCCAGAGAATTTGTCAGCGAACTGATGAAAAGTGGTAGGTGTATTTGTGGCGCGGAATTAAAAGAAGGAGGCAATGGACATTTTCACGTTAAATCATTGTTAAGAAAAACTGGATCTTCTTCCGTGGAAGAAACTGCAATTAGAATGGGAGCGCAAATAGATGATCTAGAAAAACAAGCTCAATTGTTTTTAGAGATGATCAATCGAGAACAACAAAGAATCTATCAGCTAAAGACATCACTTTCTGACATAGAGATGAATTTAGATAGCATTGAGGAGATTTTGAGGAAAGACCCAAATGAAGACATTAGCGGTTTACAAAAGAGACTGGATGAAATAGAAGCAAGAATTGATGATTTAAATCGGGAGCAAGGATCAAACGAAAAAGAAATTTCTCACCTCAATACAGAAATTGATCTTGTAGTCAAACAAATTGCCAAGCAAAAACAAAATGAAGGAAGACAGATTTTGGCACAGCGTCGAATTATTGCTACCCAAGATGCTATTGATATATTAACTGAAGTGAAAAATAGACAAGAAAAACAATTTAGATTGCAATTAGAAAAAAGAGTGCAAGAAATATTCTCAGAAATTTCTGTTACACCATATATTCCCAAAATTAGCGAAAAATATGAACTGACCTTAGTAGAGAACACAACCGGAATAGAAGCTGCTGTTGCAGCATCCACCGGGGAAAATCAAATTCTGAGTTTGTCATTTATCGCCAGCATTATTGATAAAGTAAGGGAATGGAGTGAAAAAAAGAAAATCATGATGGTTCCCGATAGTAGTACCTTCCCCATAGTAATGGACTCACCCTTTGGTAGTTTAGATGCTAACTCTCGTCGTCATATTGCACAAACCATTCCCAAGCTGGCAAATCAGTTAGTAGTGCTGGTGACCAAGACCCAATGGAGAGAGGAAGTTGAGTCCGAGATTATGCAGCGAATTGGTAAGGAATATGTCTTGACCTATTATTCTTCTAAACCCAACTGTGAAGAGGATTTTTTGCAAATAGGTAGGGAGAAATATTACCTAACCTGTCAAAGTCCTAATGGTTTCGAGTACAGTGAAATTGTAGAAGTGGAAAGGAATTAATTTCTGGTTATGGCTGAAACTAGTAGAATTAGAATTGCTGGGGATAAAGCCGATTTTGTTAAGGCTTTAGTTGCTAATGATGGAGCCCAGGGTCCCTTTCAAACCTTTGCTGATGTGATTGCTTTTGCTGCTGCTTTAGGTATTAAATATCAGAAGCGTATTCCATTTGAAGAGATCTCTAAAAGGGATCCTTCTCCCATCAGATTGGAGGTTTTTGCAACATCAGGATATGATGTGTTGATCAAATTACTGGCAATTATAGAAACGGAGAACATTCAACTTTTATCACCTAATAATGATGAAGAAGAAAAACAACGTAATCAAATTTTTGAAGAATATGCTAATGGAGGGTTAGAGATTTTAGAGACTCAAATCAGAGGATCCGTGGATTATACGGAGAGAATTCTATTGTTTTTACAGCGTGAACATCAAACAATTGATGGGGAAGATGGAGAATTTGATCTCTCTAGATTTTTATCCTAGTCTCCCCCATTTGTAATCTAAGTGGGTGATTGGAATTAAATATAAGATGAACGTAGGTTGGGTTGAAGTATGAAACCCAACACCCCCATGGGTTACCCTACCGCTAACCCATCCTACAAATAATTACGCCTCCCTACTTATATGGATGGAAGTCCTACCTCTTGAGCACTAACCCAGTTCCCATCAAAGTCAATAGCACGATCTTCTGTGGTTCTAGCACTTGCTATTGCTTTGCGTAGTTCTGCAATTTCCATCTGGTCTTTGATTTCTCCCAATAGATAAATTAATAATTTTACTGCCAATTCTTTTTTAGACACTTGAACCCGCTTTTTATTCGGATCATATAAAACTCCATACCATAGAGAATTAGGAAACTCCATTTGACTAAAACCACCCTGAAGATCAAATTTTTGCAACTTTTTAAAAATGTTTTCTAATAAGAGACCATTTTTAAAAACTAAAATTCCTAAAGCTTCTGCTAAGGCAACTTGCGCCACAGGACGAAATAAAATATTGCCCTCACCACCAACTTTTTCAAAACTGAATCGCCGTAAAACAGTTGTATCTTCATGATCTAAAATCTTATAACTAGGGAGGGTGGCTAAATGGTCAAATAGCTGTTGAAATTCCCTAATTCCTTCTGCTAACTGGTCAGGGTCTGGACGCATGGGAATCAATCCCTTAATTTGGGGTTGCCAATGGGGAAATTTGTATCCTAAATATTTAGTTGACATATCTTGTAAGGCTTGTAATGTGGTCAATACGGTGGAATTAGCTGCTACTGTGGCGCTGTTCCAGTTAATCCGAGGTTTCCGATTCTCTCTGTGCGCTAACAGGGGATGACTTACTGCTATTTTTCTGGCTACAATTGCAAAACCATTATCTTCATTTAATTGGATCAGTTGACCTTTAGTCAAGGGGGTAGCCATTAAATTCACATGCACAAAAATTGATCTGACTCTCTGTTTGGCTTCTGAGTAGGTTTCTCCACTATTGACTGCACAAATAAATTCAATTCCAATTTTTTCCTGGGGTAATTGTTTGAGATAGTCAATATCAATCCTATATTGGTCTACCAACTCTGACAGATCTATATAACTATCAGTGGGGATTTTATCTCGGTTATATTTTGTTATTCTTCCATTTTCTAACAGTTCTAATAAACCCCGAACTCCCATTAATCTATGTTGACCGTCTAAAGCATAGATGTTTACATCTTTTTCCGCTACATTCAATAAACCAATATGACCATTTGCATCTAAAGGGGTAAAATCAGTAGTTGCTTTTTTGGCGCGTCCCTCCCCACCCCATAATTCTGATTTTGCATCATTCGCCCAGGGTTGATTGATTACAACTAGTACTGGTGGAAATTTATGATTTCTATGTATAGTTAGATAGTGTAATAATGAAGCTTGACGTGACCAATCTAAAGAACGCTGTTGAATCTGCTCAATACTATCCGCGTCAATTTCAATGTTGTCTGTAACCGGATTATATTTATTTTGCAATATCGGTAGAGTAGAAGCGAACTCAACCTTTTTTGCAAACCATTCCAAAGTAACTGAGCCTAGATAAGCGGTAACATCGCCCATTTTCGTTTGTTGAACTATAATTTGAGATGGGAGTTGAGGAGGTTGACCTACTGGGTACTGAGGAAAAATGCTACGGTTATCTTGAGGTATTTTTGCCATGAAGTTAATTTTTTAAAAACTTAATTGGAGATTAGGTTGTCTATTTTGCCAAAATATTACATACTAGTACGAAACTATAGTTGTCAATACTTTCTAGAAATTTCCCTTGTAAAGGTCTGATTTACATTCCCGACCTTGAATTCCCACAGAATTCATCGGTGAATTGATAAGATCATCAGCAATTGTCTTCCCAATTATCCCTCCTAATTACAACAATTATCCCCAATTACAACCATGGTGACATCAGAAAGTAAAACCCCGCCGAATCGAACTGTAGCTGAGCTGGTGGAGAATATTCTAGTTCTTACGAAAGAAATTCAGCAATTATACTGTTTGGACGACATACCCTGGGTGGTTGGTTATTCTGGAGGAAAAGACAGTACGGCAATCTTACAACTGATTTGGAATGCTATTTCTGATTTACCACCAGAAAAAAGAACTAAGACCATTCACGTCATTACCACAGACACAGGCGTAGAGAATCCTTATGTTTCCGCTTGGGTACGTGCTTCTCATGAAAATATCAAAAAAGCTGCCCAAGAACAGCAAGTTCCCATGCAAGCTCACCTTTTACAACCAGAAACAAAGGAGACATATTGGGTGGGTCTAATTGGTAAGGGATATCCTGCTCCCCGTCAAAAATTTCGCTGGTGTACTGAACGCCTAAAAATCAGCCCATCTAACCGTTTTATTCGTGATATGGTTAGGGAAAGTGGAGAAACAATCCTGGTTCTGGGTATTCGCAAGACCGAAAGTAAAAATCGTGCTGCTACCATGAAAAAAATGGAGGCTAAAAGACTGCGCGATCGCCTGAGTCCCAATGGCAATTTACCCAATTCCCTAGTTTACAGTCCCATAGAAGATTGGCGGACTGATGAAGTTTGGCTATATTTGATGCAGTGGAATAATCCTTGGGGACACAGTAATAAGGATTTATTTGTAATGTATAGGCAATCAACGGAAGATAATGAATGTCCATTGGTCGTTGACACATCTACTCCTAGTTGTGGCAGTTCTCGTTTTGGTTGTTGGGTTTGTACCCTAGTTGATCGTGATGTATCCCTAAGTGCAATGATTCAAAATGATCAAGAAAAAGAGTGGATGCAACCAATAGCTGAGTTTAGGAAGGAATTAGATATTGAAAATGACAGAGAAAAAAGGGATTTTCGTCGTATTTGGGGGGAAGTTCAATTATTTGAACGGAACAGAAATGGGGAAATGTCGGTTGAACCCATACCTGGGCCATATACAAAATATTGGCGAGAATACTGGTTAAGAAAATTATTAACAGCACAAAAACAGATGAGAGAGAATGCACCAGAAAATATGGCCAATATCACCCTAATCTCAATGGAGGAACTGAGTGAAATTCGCCGTATTTGGCTGGAAGAAAAACACGAATTTGATGATAGTTTACCCCAAATATATGAACAAGTGACAGGAGAAAAATTTAAAGATTCTCGACCTGGCGCAGATTATAGTCTATTAGGTGGGGATGAGTGGGAGGTGTTAGAACAAATCTGTGCAGGTAACTCTATGGAATTAGAGCTGATGGCAAAGTTACTAGACACAGAAAGACAATTCAAGAAAAAAACCCGCCGAGTAGGAATTTTTGAAACTTTAGAAAAGTGCTTTCAAACCAGTTCCCGTTCCCAACAAGAAGCTATTGACTATGCTCATTTTAAAAGAGATCTACGTCTAGCAGCTAGTGAAGGCAATGTAGCGACAATTCGTCAGGCATTTAAACAATTAGATATACCACGGGTGCAAGAGCAAAATAACACTGAGTATAACACTGAAAATAAGACCGAAGATAAAAAACCCCTAGAGCAACCACTGAGTTTTGCGAGCATGAAATATGGGAAGTATAAATACAAGCAAGAAGAATAGATTCTTAGATTATTAGTTTGCCATCTTGATTTTTGAACTGCTGGAATTATGATTTTTTTAGAACTTGTACTGCAAAACTTTGGTCCTTATGCTGGTAAGCAAGTGATTAATTTGGATACCAGAATTGATCAGAATAACATTCGTCCAATTATTCTTTTGGGGGGGATGAACGGAGGAGGAAAAACCACCCTGATGGATGCTATTCGCTTGGCATTATATGGAGCAAGGGCCCAATGTTCCACCAGGGGAAATTTAAGTTATGGTGACTTTCTCACCCAGTGTGTGAATAACAAAGCTGACCCGATTAATAAAACCAGAATCGAGTTGGTTTTTGAACACATTGAAGATGATAAACCCGTGAGGTATCGGGTAGTGAGAACTTGGGAAAAAAACCCCAAGGATGGTAAAGATTCCCTGGGAATTTTGGGGGATGACGAAACCTGGCCCCAGTCTTTAGCCAATATCTGGGACGAATACATAGAAAATATATTGCCCTTGGGTATTTCTAATTTATTTTTATTTGATGGTGAGCAGGTCAAGGAACTAGCAGAACAGGAAGTTCCTCCTCCCATAGTAGTGGATGCAATTAATGGACTCTTGGGATTGGAGTTAGTAGATAAATTGTCCTTAGATTTGGAAATATTAGTCAATCGCAAAAAAAAGGAAAATGCTGATGATCAGGATTTGGCTAAGTTGGAAGAATTGGAAACCCGTTTGCATAAACAAATGGAGCAAAAAAATTCTCAAAAAGCTCAGTTGCAAGACCTAGAGGAGCAGGTAAAAAATTTAAAGGTTAAATATGAGGAAGCCCTAAATAAGTATATATCAGAAGGTGGCAAAATTGCCGGGGAACGCAGTCAACTGGATGGGGAGAGGGAAACTCAGGTTGGCAAGGTGGAAAATCTACGGAAAACTTTATGCGAATTGGCTGAGGGTGTGTTACCTTTACAGTTAATTAGTAATTTATTATCTCAAGTTCAGGTCCAGGGTGAAAAAGAGTTAAGACTTCAACAAATACAGTTACAAAATCAAGTGGCTAGAGATATTTTAATCACTAGAGATAAAAGATTGGTTTCCTTCCTCCATCAATTGAATCTAGAACTGGAATTAATCACCAGCATTGAAAATTTCCTGATTCAAGATATTGATAGTTTATATATGGATTTATCTACTAAATTGTATGATAGTGAAACAGCAAATGTGAAAGCCAATAATTATGAAGGGTCTTTCTTACATGCAGACGAGGAAACTTTAAGTTCTTTAGATCGTCTAGTCTATGGCTTGCCAACAGTCCAAAATAATGCCAAAACCCACCTGCTCGAACTGCGCAATTGTCTAGAATTAATTATCAGCCTAGATAGACAAATTCAAGCTGCTGCTCCACCAGAAGCATACATCAAACTACAAAAAATCCGAGAACTGGCTGAAAAAGAATGGAGTCGAGCAAATATCAATTTGGAAATACTCAATCGCCAGTTCATCGATTTAACCACCACCATTGATAAAACCAAAAGAGAGTTGAATAGTTATACCGACAAAAATCTTAAATATCAAAGTAATCAACATTTGATTGATTCAGTCCATCGAGTACAAGAAAATTTAAATTTGTTTAAAGAAAAACTAACTTTAAGGAAATTAAATAAATTAGAAGAAGAGGTAAAAAACTGTTTTTTGTATTTACTACATAAATCAGATTTGGTCTATAGAGTGGGAATCGATGCTAAAAGTTTCCAACTCTCATTGTATGACCTCCACGGTAAATTAGTCCCTAAACATAGACTATCCGCAGGAGAAAAACAACTCTTGGCGATCGCCTTTTTATGGGGTTTAGCAAAAGTGTCTGGAAAACAACTACCGGTGGCAATTGACACCCCCCTAGGAAGACTAGATTCATCCCATAGAAATAACCTACTGGAAAGATATTTCCCCACAGCAAGCCATCAAGTAATTTTACTATCCACAGATACAGAAATAGCCAGGAAAGAAATAGCAATACTTAGAGAACATCAGGCGATCGCACGAGAATATATTTTAGAGTATGATTCAGGAAAAAGAGAAACAACCATCAAAGAGGGATATTTTTGGTAATTAGGTAAGAGAGTTAATATCATATCAGGTATAAAAATGGAATCACCCATAGAAAGAATTAAACTATCGCAGACGGCCAAGGATCAACTGTTGAAATTAAAACGTGTCACCCGTATAGAACAATGGAATATACTATGTCGGTGGGCGTTTTGTCGTTCTCTAGCTGAAACCAGTTCCCCATCACCCATACCCATACCCCAAGACAGTAATGTAGAGCTGACGTGGAAAGTATTTGGGGGAGAAATAGCAGATATTTTGCTGTTAGCACTAAAACAACGGTGTAATAACGACGGTTTAGGAACAGACTCAGAAACCCTAATCACCCAATTTCGCTTGCACCTACATAGAGGTATAGGATATTTAGCAGGGGATCCAAATATTAAGAGTATTGAAGATTTCATAGATCTGACTAGCAAGAATGTGAAAAGCTAGTAATAATCTAGTTGATCAACCATAACACCAGAGATGATTCAAGAAATCCAAGCACTAAAACAGGCATTTTATAGTCGCAAGATGGGGAGTTTGCTGTTGCTCGGTTTTGCTTCCGGGTTACCACTGTTTCTCACCACTCGCACCCTGCAACTATGGATGAAAGATGCTGATGTAGAGGTTGCCAAAATCACATTATTTAGCCTAGTCAGTCTACCATACTCCTTAAAATTTATTTGGTCTCCCCTAATTGATAGATTTTCTCCATCCTTTTTAGGGGGGAGGAGAGGTTGGTTGTTCCTTACTCAATTGGGGTTAGTGCTAGCAATAGTAATCATGGCATTACAGCAACCAACCCAAAACACCCAAGTGCTAATCACCCTAGCCATTATATCATTTATTATTGCCTTTTTTAGTGCCACCCAAGATATTGCTGGGGATGCCTATAGAACGGAAATTTTAAAGCCCCTAGAATTGGAAACAGGAGCATCTGTATGGGTTTTAGGTTATCGGGTAGCTCTATTTATTGCCTTTTCTTTAGCAGCATGGTTAGCAGGATTTCTGTCATGGAATATGGTATACCTACTCATGGCAGGATTTATGACCGTGGGACTCATTACCACTCTTTTGGCTCCACCAGAAACCCAAGAGAAAAACAACTCACCCAAGACCAACAATAGGTTTTTAAAAACTAAGGATATTATATTTCTCCTGCTGATTATCACCATAACTGCTGCTTTAGTGGGGGGTGTAATTTCCCAGGTAATCCCCCTGCAAGTCTTTTATTGGATATTAGGTGGACTACTAATAACTTGGGTTCTGGCCTCAATTATCTTGCCCAAACCCCAACTAAATGAACACTCCCAAGACCTGACACCACACACCCTACAAGAAGCAGTCATCTTACCACTACAAATCTTCCTAGAAAAATATGGCATTAGTAAAGCACTAATTATCCTCATCTTCATTATACTCTATAAACTGGGTGATTCCCTCGTAGGAATCACAGCCAACCTATTTGCCAAAGAAATTAACTTTAATAACCAGGAACTAGCAACAGTTTACATTATTGGACTAATAGCCACCACCACAGGGGTCATCCTCGGTGGAATAATAATGTCTAAAATTGGCATCAACCGCGCCCTTTGGATATTTGGCATCCTCCAACTACTCAGCAACCTAGGTTATTATACACTAGCTATTGTTGGCAAAGACTACCCTCTCCTGGCGATCGCTATTATGATCGAAAACAGCAGTGCTGGACTAGTCACCGTAGCTACAGTGGCTTACCTAATGAGCTTATGTAGTCATAACTTTACCACCACACAATTTGCTCTATTTTCTAGCCTTATGGCATTAAGTCGAGACATACTTTCAGCACCTGCAGGGGACTGGGCAAAAGCTACTGGTTGGCCAAATTTCTTTCTGTTATCTATATTAGCAGCTTTACCTGGATTAATACTGTTACCTATAGCCGCCCCTTGGAATAATAAATCGTTAACAGTAAACAGACCAGGACTTGAAAAGGAGGATTTATGGAACCACAAGCAGTAATTATTCTTGGTACAATCGTATTAGTAATTACAGGGTTGTTATTGGGTTATGTAGTTTCACAATTAGTTTTAGGATATTTGGGGTTTAGCCTTCTTACCCTGCTAGGAACAGTCAGCCTGGTGTTGATTTTTGGTGCCCTCTACTACGTAATATTTTGGCAATTGCGACGACAGTTACAACCAGCAAATTTCGGTTCTGTCAAACAAGTAGATGAGGAAATAACAGGAAGTTACCTGAAAAACAGACTCATTACCAGACTATCTGGTGATGTAGCTGCTGCGGAAAGATTAATTGAACAGGCCCAACAAAACTATCCAGGAATGCCAGAAAATTGGTACTGTGAAAAAGTCCTTGATGATTTAGATCGGGATGAACATTAAAACTACTCAGATTATTACAAGTCATGTCTATTTTTCGTCAGTACATCGCTCCCTTGCTCGTTGTTTTAGTATTTTTAGTTGCCTTGGCTGCTGTCAGTGCGAGGATTTTTCTACCCGCCGATATGGCTGCACCCGCTCCAGTTGGCACAATCATTCATCATTTATCAGTTTACACCCTAAGTTACAATTTTAACATTTGACTTTGGAATTTCCTTTGCCGGACTATTCTCTTCGTCGAGGTTCTATCCTAGACAAGGCCCTCTTGGTCAAGTTTATCCAGCGTACTTACCAAGAAATTTTTCCTTACCAAGATTTTTCCCACCTGTCCCGTACTGTGGAGAACTATCTTTCCAATGATACGCCTTTGTGGTGGGTATATAAAAATCAGCAACCGTCTCCAATAGCTTGTTTGTGGGCTGGTAATGCCATAGATCAAGTAACAGGTAGTCGTCATACCCACATATTTCTACTTTATGTAGAACCTACCCACCGTAGACAGGGTATTGCTAAAACCCTCATGCAGCACGTGGAAAACTGGGCTAAACAGAAGGGAGACCCACAAATTGGACTCCAGGTGTTCACCACTAATACCCCTGCTCTAGAGCTTTATAAACAGCTAGGTTATCAAACCCAATCCCTCTGGATGATAAAATCACTTGAGGGCTGATTTTTAACTAACTGATAAAGATATTATGTATGACAAAGAGAATGTTAGTCTGCTCGATGATGAAGTAGATCTACAAAGTCCACTAGATAATATAGAACCAATTACCTCGGAATCGGAAATAGTGAAACCCGATCCTGATGCCATGCTAGAACTCTTGCAAGCATCCGATTCTAAACAAAGAATGTTGGCTGCTCGTGCTTTTTGTGATATTTCCGATCCACGATCCATCCCCTACCTAATTAAATTATTATCTGATTATTGTCCTTTAGTTCGAGTTAGTGCGGCATACGCCCTAGGTCGTAATACTGCTATGGAAGCGGTTGACCCCCTAATTAATCAGCTAAATCTGGATTTAAATGGTTATGTGAGAAAGGGTGTAGTTTGGGCACTAGGTAATTGCCATGATCATCGTTGTTTAAACCCCCTCACGGATGCTTTAAAAACAGATATTCCCGCAGTGCGTTTATGGGCAGCCAGTGCCTTAGCGCAAATGGCAAATATAGGTTATGAGGCTATAATTCGTGCTATACCACCTTTAATAGAAGCCTTAGTTCAAGACCCTACTCCAGGAGTACGCAGTAACTGCGCCTGGGCCATTGGTCAACTCTGTAAAGAGTTACCTTCTAATATTATTTACGCTACAGCTATAGACGCCTTAATTCAAGCTTTTGCTGAAGACCAGGACTTAGGAGTTAAAGAAGATGCCAAAGCTTCACTATTAGGAGTGGGAGATCCCCGTGGGTTACAACTCATTGAAACCCTAGAACAGGAAGGTTGGTTTTAGAGATTCCCCACCCTGAGGTGGGGATGAATCCAGAACTATTGGGCAATTACAGGGGTATTTACGGAAACATGTTGTATTTCTTTTTCCGCAGTTAAGGTGGGGACTGAGTCCCGCAATCTTTGAGTTAATTGTACTGTGGTTGCATCATAAATTTGGGTGAGCAACTTAGGGTAAAAACCAATACCAATAATGGGGACTAACAAACAGGCAATAATGAATACTTCCCTTGGTTCAGCATCAATTAATGCTTGGTGAGAAACTAACTCGTCGTTTTCTTGACCATAGAATATTTCCCGCAACATTGACAGCAAATAAATGGGCGTTAAAATCACACCGACTGCCATCAATAATACTACAATCACCTTAAAAGTGGGGTTATAAGCATCGCTAGTAGCAAAGCCCACAAACACCATTAATTCCGCTACAAAGCCACTCATTCCCGGTAAAGCTAAAGAAGCCATAGAACAGGTGGTAAACATAGCGAAAATTTTCTTCATCCGCTTACCAACCCCACCCATTTCATCCAGCATCAGGGTGTGAGTCCGGTCATAAGTAGCACCCACTAGGAAAAACAAACTCGCACCGATTAAACCATGGGAGACCATTTGTAAAACCGCACCACTTAAACCCAGGTCAGTAAACGAGGCAATACCTATAGTGACAAAACCCATGTGGGATATGGAAGAATAGGCGATTTTCCGTTTCAGGTTGCGCTGAGCAAAAGAGGTTAAAGCCGCATAAATGATGTTTACCACACCCAAAATGACTAATACGGGAGCAAAATAGGCATGGGCATCAGGTAACATTTGGGCATTCATGCGAATTAGAGCATACCCGCCCATTTTGAGCAAAATACCTGCCAACAACATGTGTACTGGTGCGGTAGCTTCTCCGTGAGCATCTGGTAACCAGGTATGGAGGGGAATAATAGGCAATTTAACCGCATAGGCAATTAAAAAGCCGGCATATAGTAGCAGTTGTAAGTTCAGAGCATAGTCTTTTAAGGCTAGGGATGACATATCAAAAGTAATATTATCACCATAGAACGCCATAGTTAGAGATCCCAGCAGAATAAACAGGGAAGCACCAGCAGTATACAAAATAAACTTAGTTGCTGCGTAATGGCGTTTTTTACCACCCCAGATAGCCAGTAAAAGGTAGACAGGAATCAATTCCAACTCCCACACCAGGAAAAACAACAACATGTCCTGAACTGCAAATACGGCAATTTGGCCACCGTACATAGCTAAAAGTAAAAAGTAAAATAGCCTTGGTTTAAAGGTTACAGGCCATGCAGCTAAAGCAGCCAGAGTTGTAATAAAACCCGTCAAAATAATTAAAGGCATGGATAAGCCATCCACACCCACAGACCACCTCAAATCTATTTGTGGGATCCAGGAATAACTTTCTACCAATTGAAGGTCGGGATTGGAGAAATCATAACCAGTGTAGAAAGCAGCGACAATCAAGGCAAAATCAATCAGACCCACAATCAAGGCAAACCAACGGACTGTTTTACCCTCCTTATCGGGGATGATAGGAATGAGTAGTGACGCAGCTATTGGAAAAAGAATAATCGTCGTCAACCAGGGAAAATTAGGCATATTCATGACAATTTATCTGTAATTAACATGAAGTTGGTACGGGAGCCCCTAACTAGTGACCTTATCCACTCCACGACATTTATATTTTCAGCTTTTAATTCTCTAATAAATGCTCAAAATTATCTTAAAGTTGCCTTAATGGACAATTGGAAACATTTAAAGAGAACAAAAGAAGTGAGGAATTTAGACCAACACCCACATTATTATCATCCATTCCCCCATAAGGACAGGATTTGGATAACAAAGATATAAGATTTTCCTCACTTTTTCCTAATTAAGCCGTAAAATACTTAGCTGTCGGATGATAAGCAATAATTGCAGTTGTAGACTGTTCAGGATACAACTGTTCACTTTCATCCATATACATACCCATCCTATTAGCATCTAATAATTGTAGCTGCTTGTGTTGATCGGGAATGTTGGGACAAGCTGGGTAGCCAAAACTATATCGAGAACCCTGGTAACGTTGAGCTAAAATATCCCGAATATTATCCGGTTCAACATCGCCAAATCCCAGCTCCTGGCGTATTTTAGCGTGAGTCCATTCCGCTAATGCCTCAGCAACCTGTACTGCTATCCCGTGAAAGTAGAGATAGTCAGTGTATTTATTCTCAGCAAATAAATTTTGGGCAAACTTTGTTGCTACCTCTCCCACAGTTACCGCTTGCATGGGGAATACATCAATCAATCCTGACTCTTTGGGAGCAAAGAAATCAGCAATACAATATCTTCTCCCAGAGCGTTGGCGAGGAAATTCAAAAGTTGTGGTAACTACAGGATCTTTACTATTAATGTGGGTAGTTTCGTAAATCAATAAACTATTACCTACTGCTTGACAGGGGAAATATCCATAAATCACCTGGGGATGCAATAATTTCTCCTGGATTACACGTTGCTTCCAGTTTTCTAAAAGGGGGTAGACCGTATCAATTAAAAACTCCTGGTGTTCCGCTTGAGACTTTTCTTTGGGTTTGCGAAATTGCCATTGTCCCACTATCAAAGCCTGTAAATCTAAATAGTACAATACTTCCTCTAGAGGAATATCCTGGGGTTGTAAAAATCTACTTCCCCAAAAAGGTGGTTGAGGACGTTCAATATTGGCATTCACAGCTTGAGAACGTTGGGTATCTACCTCCGTGGGTTGCTGTTTTACTTCCTCCTTAATCCGCTCTTTAATTTGGGGATTAATCTCTGGGATATCTCCCTTAACCTCATCCAAAAACCCTTGTAAATCATCCCATTTACCCGCTGCTTTTGCTGGCATTAATTTATCCATAAAATTCAAGTCATCAAAAGCATCTTTACCATAGATCACCTTGCCGTGATAAGTGTTTTGACAATCCTGGTTGACAAACTTAGGAGTTAATGCTGCACCTCCCAAAATTACAGGAACCGTAATGCCTTTTTCATTAAAAACCTCTAAATTCTCCTTCATAAATGCGGTGGATTTAACTAATAAACCACTCATGGCAATACAATCAGGTTGGTGCTTTTCATAAGCCTGAATGATATTTTCCACCGGTTGCTTAATCCCCAAATTAATCACCTTATAACCATTATTGGATAAGATGATATCTACCAGATTTTTACCAATATCATGAACATCGCCCTTAACCGTGGCAATCACAAAAATCCCTTTCCCATTACTACCAGCTCCCGACTTTTCCATAAATGGTTCCAAATAGGCCACCGCTGCTTTCATGGTTTCTGCTGATTGCAAAACAAAGGGTAGCTGCATTTGGCCAGCACCAAATAATTCACCTACAACCTTCATCCCATCCAACAAGAAAGTGTTGATAATATCTAAGGGGGGATACTGCTCCAAGGCCTTGGCTAATTGCGCCTCCAAACCTATTCTCTCACCATCAATAATATGTAGTTTCAACCGCTCTTCAATGGGCAAACTTTCATCAATTCCCCGATTCTGTTTAGCCTTAACTCCCGCAAATAATCTCGTTAACTCAGCTAAGGGATCATATATACATACATCCCCATTAAACCTGCGCTGATCATATATTAGTTGTTTACACACTTCCTGATGTTGTGGGTCAATTTTCGCCAAGGGCAAAATTTTGCTTGCACTAACAATAGCTGCATCCATCCCAGCTTCCATTGCCTCATGTAAAAACATAGAGTTTAGTACAATCCGCGCTGCTGGATTTAAACCAAAGGATATATTAGACACACCCAAAATTACATGACACTCGGGCAATTCTTCCCTGATCCGGCGAATAGACTCTATGGTCGCACTGCCATTTTTCCGATCCTCCTCTATACCAGTAGAAATCGGTAAAGCTAAAGTGTCAAAAAATATTTCTGATGCAGGTATGCCATACTCAACCGCTTGACGATAAGCGCGCTGGGCAATTTCAAACTTCTTCTGTGCTGTTCTGGCCATTCCCTCCTCATCAATAGTACCAATCACCACACCAGCACCATACTTTTTCCCTAATTCCAACACCTTTAAAAAACGTGGTTCTCCATCTTCATAGTTAGTGGAATTGAGTAAACACTTACCCCCAGCCACTTTTAAACCCGCTTCCATTTTTTCCCATTCGGTGGAATCCAGCATTAGGGGGAGAGTTACATTATTCACAACCCGGGAAACTAACTCGTGCATATCATGCACCCCGTCTCTCCCCACATAATCAACATTCACATCTAAAATGTGAGCCCCCTCCTTAAGTTGACTGCGAGCTATGGAAACTAAACCATCCCAGTCCTCAGCATTGAGCAAATCGCGGCATTTTTTGGAACCACTAGCATTGAGACGCTCACCAACTATTAAAAACGAATTATCCTGTGTGTAATTTTGTGTGGAATAAATTGATGCAGCAGCAGGTTCCAAACTTGGCTGTCTCACCTTTGGTTTTAAATCCTTAGCAATTTCCGCCAGTTGTTGAATGTGATCCGGTCGTGTCCCACAGCAACCCCCAATCACTTGGACACCGAGATCTTCAACAAAATGCATCAACGCCATGCGCAGTTCTAAGGGAGTCAGTTTATAGTGAGCTTGACCACCTATATTTTCCGGTAACCCCGCATTGGGAATGCATGATACAACAAAAGGTGAATGTTCTGATAAATACTTAATGTGTGGTTTCATTAAGTCCGGACCAGTGGCACAGTTTAAACCTAGAATATCAATGGAATATGGTGCTAAAATGGTTAAAACGGCGGCAATTTCTGTGCCAACCAGCATGGTGCCCATACTTTCCATGGTGACGGAAACCATAACCGGTCTTCTTTCACCTTTTTGGCTGAAAACTTCCTCTATGCCATTTAATGCAGCTTTAATCTGTAATACATCTTGGCAAGTTTCTACAATAAATAGGTCTACCCCACCATCAAATAGGGCTGTTACCTGTTCAGCAAAAGCTGATTTCATGGTGTCAAAGTCTATGTGTCCTAAAGTTGGCAACTTGGTGGTTGGACCTATGGAACCAGCAACAAATCTGGGTTTTTCTGGAGTGGAAAACTCCGCAGCTACACGTTTAGCCAGCTCGGCAGCGGTCTTACTTAGATAATAAGCTTGGTCCGCTAAGTCATACTCTGCTAAAACTATGGAGGTGCCACCAAAGGTATCAGTTTCAATTACATCTGCGCCAGCTAGTAAAAAGTCCCGGTGAACTTTGGCCACCGCCTCTGGTTTGGTGTGTATTAGGTATTCATTACACCCCTCGTATTCGGGACCTCCAAAATCCTCAGCGGTTAGGTTCTGAATTTGTAGGTTTGTCCCCATTGCACCATCAAACACTATAACTGGATGTTCAGGACTATGTAAACGTTCAAGAAAGGAATGGGTCATATTTTTAAACGCAGCTCAAGATTTATAGGTTAACTTTTAGTAACACTTTAGTAACATTGGCTAGGAATATGAAGTGGAAATATTTTAGTTCACTTGTTAGCTCATTTGTTAGTTCATTTATGCAAAGGTTAATTTGCCACGAACTGATAGTTAGAGGAGCAAAGGATTGGACAACAAGGGTGGGCATTATTTTTCTGATGTTGACAACCCTCATTATAGTAATTTTTACCGGTGTAGCAAGGGAACAGTATAAACAAAACGCCTTGACCAGTTCTGAAACATCTCCAGCAATAGTTGTGAATCCATACCCAAAACAATTGTTACAGGCACAAGCAAAAACAATAAAACCACAATCAGTACAAATACAAAATTTTTCTCAGTCACTTATCGAAAGAATTAAACAAAAAAAGGTTGTGAAAAAATACGTCACAACTGATAAATTTAGTAAGTACCAACCTAAGTTAGCAGCAGCACAAGTACATCCTAGTAACTATGGAGAAAGATTCAGTCGGGATACCAAGGGTATGGCAGTTAGTAACCAACCAATTATTGTTTTACATGAAACAACATATTCTGCTAGGAGTGCAATCAATTACTTTCAGAACCATAATGTGGATGAAGATATTCAAGCTAGTTATCATGCCATCATTGCCCGGGATGGAACCGTAATTTATTTAGTACCACCCGATAAAAGAGCATTTGGCGCTGGCAATTCAGTTTTTAAAAATACAGATGGCACAATAGAGACAGTTCAAACTAATCCTAAATTGGCTCCTTCCGTTAATAATTTTGCCTATCATGTTTCTTTAGAAACACCTCCTGACGGTTGGGGAAAAAGAGATATTAGAGAACATAGTGGTTATACACAGGAGCAATACAATTCCCTAGCTTGGTTGATTGCCCAAAGCCAAGTTCCCGACGAAAGAATCACTACTCATCGAGCTGTAGATGTGGCTAATGGTAAAGTTGACCCTTTGAGCTTTGATTTTGACAGATTCTTTAAAAAATTGCATTCTTTTCGAAAACTTCACAGTATTGCCCAATCACAATCCTAAATCTTTATGGGTAAACCCTTTCCTGCGATCGCCTGTGTAGGTCTTCACAACGTGTCCATCTCCAATTAGGTGATATTTATAGGTTACCAACCCTTCTAAACCCACAGGTCCCCGAGGTGGCATTTGTTGGGTACTAATTCCCACTTCTGCACCAAAACCATAACGAAAACCATCAGCAAATCTAGTGGAACAATTGTGATATACTCCTGCTGCATTGACTAACGCTTTAAAGGTATTAGCTGCTATCAAATCTTCCGTGATAATTGCTTCGGTGTGCCGTGAACCATATTCACTGATGTGAGCGATAGCGTCTTCTAAAGAATCAACTATTTTAATGGACAAAATCAAATCACTATATTCTGTTTGCCAATCTTTTTCTGTGGCCAATTCAATTTTTGGTAATATATCCAAGGTTTGGTTATCTCCCCTTAGTTCTACATTTTCAGATTCTAAAGCTGATGCAACTTGGGGCAAAAATTCCTGGGCAATACTACTGTGTACTAGTAAGGTTTCAATAGCATTACATGCAGCTGCATATTGGGTTTTGGCATCTACAGTAATATCAATTGCCTTATGAATATCTGCTGCTTTATCCACATACAGATGACAAATTCCATCCGCGTGACCCAATACTGGAATTCGAGTATTTTCTTGCACAAATCTCACAAAAGAATTTGAACCCCTAGGAATGATTAAATCCACATATTTATCTAAATTTAAAAGTTCTAATATTTCTTCTCGGGTGGTTAATAATTGCACCACATCTGGGTTAACATCAGTCTTAGATAAACCTTGTTTAATCGCCCTCACTATAGCTTCACAAGAACCTATTGCTTCTTTCCCTCCTTTAAGAATCACCCCATTCCCCGATTTAATTGCCAGGGAAACAATTTGAATAGCAGCTTCTGGTCTAGCTTCAAAAATAACCCCCAGCACACCCAAGGGACAGGTTATACGCTTGAGAATTAATCCCCTGTCAATTTCTCGATGGATTTGAACTTGACCCACTGGATCCTTTAGTTTGACTAGATCTCTTACACCAGCGATCGCTTCTTGTAGTTTATTAGAATCTAAATACAATCGTTTATATAATGATTTACTGATACCCTGAGACATTGCAGTTTGACAGTCAGCTATATTTGCCTGAAGTATTTCTTCTTGAGCAGACTCTAAAGCCAAAGCAACTGTATTAAGAGCATAGTCTTTCTGTTTACTGGTTAATAGAGACAAATTAAGAGCAGCTAAACGGGTTTTTTGGGCAATCTCTTTTAGGGTAGAGGTATGTTGCAAACTAATTTCTAAACTCATAATCACAAAAACCAACTGGTGGTAGTAACTAATAATTTTGGGGGGAGATACATATTGTATACATTTGGGACATGCTTCCAACAACGGATATACAAAAACCTGAGGAGGACGGTTCAATGCTAAATTTAATCAGCACTGACATCATAGTACAATTTATTGGTATATTGGGCAAAGATTAAATACAAATAATTTACTTCACATACTTTTACATAGGAGATACTTATGAGTGGCGAAAAGAGAAGATATGTTAGCGTAGAGGACCAAGAACTACGTCGCTTGCGTGAGCAAGAAAGTCGCTTACGCACCCTCCAACAAGACCTACCCGAGCGTCTTAACCGAGTCCGAGAAGAAGCAAAACAAGAGTTTCAACAAAGACTTACACCCCTAGAAGCTAGAACTAAAAAACAAGAACAAGAATCAAAACAGCTACGCAGTAACCTTGCTAGTCTGGAGCAAAATACTCAGCAACGTTTAAAACAACAACGAGAGGAATTTCAAAATGCTCTTAATTCCTCCCAACAACGACAACAACAATCCCTCGTCCAAGAAACTCAACGATTAGAATCAGCAATGAGAAAAGGGTTTGAAGAGCAAAGGTCTGAATATTTACGAATTACTAGTCATCAACGTCAAGAATATCTACAACTAAACGAACAACTAGATCTTAAATTTTCCCAGCTTATCACCCAAGAGAGACAAGCAAGAGAAGCAGAACAAAAAGCCTTACAGCAGCAAATAGACCAGGTTTTTGCCAGTATAGAAGAAGAAAAACAACATAAAACATCCCTGGCCACTAACCTCCTCGCTGATGTAGAACAAATCTGGCACAGCATTAACCAAAATTATCAACATCACCGATTCGCACCCGGTAAACTCGCTGACCTACAACGAAATCTAGAACTAGCACGTAACAACCTTGGTAATGGCTTAAATGAAGCCGCTATTGCTACCTCCCAAGAAGCCTATCTCCAATTGGCAGATCTACGCATTGAACTAGAACAAAAAGAACAAGAATGGCAATTGCTTTATAGTGCAGCGCTAGAAGACCTATACGCTCTGGTTACCGAAGTTCAAGCCAACCGCCAAATCCAACTAGATTTTGGAGAAGGTGATGAAATCGAACATTTTCACGTAGAAGTTGATTATTGGACACAGGGAACACTCACCAATTATGAACAACAAATATTAGCACTTCAAAAACAACTTCAAGAAGGTGAAAACACACTAACGAGCGATCGCCTGAAAGAAATTGGGGATGAAATCACTCAACTCATCCCCCAACTGTCTCAAATAGTTGACCAAGCTGCTAAAGAAATTCTCAGTTCCCAAATGCGAGCAGAAATAGCAGACAAAGTAATTGGAGTTCTCCAGGGGATGGGATATCAACTACTAAATCCCGAAGCTGATTCTATTTACGAAGGTTCAGACCAGCGCCAGTCCTACATAGTCAAAGTTAAAAACATAGCTGGTGATGAAGTGGTAACCGTAATTGCACCAGAGAGGGAATTTGGTACAAACTCGGTCTCAGTTAATACTTTTAGTCAAATAATAAGAGACGAAAATTTAACTCAACAGCAAGCACAAGCTATATTTGAAGTTCTCGAAGCTGAAGGAATCAATAGTCAGGGACAAACTATCTGTAACGACAGTCCTCAGCAACAATATCGTGACCTAACACAAGTAGCACAACCTAAAAATAATCAGCAATCAGTAAATAATAATACTCAATCTACCCGGTTCTAGGGAATTTGTGCCATATACCCTATATACAAAATAAATACAAAATCAACAGAGAACCAGAAATGTCAATTGCTAGAATCCGCCAAATACTAGAAACCTGGGAACAGATTACTCCCCAAGATACCAACCAACCCTTGGAACTGGTATCACTCACAATTAGGCTTTTGCAGACTCTTTATCCTCGCGATGTACTCATAAGATTATCAAATGACGATGACAAACTTATAGGATGGGTCATTACTCTTAATGAAATCATTCAAACACAAATGGAAGTATTAAATACATGGGAACCCACCCTAAGAGAGTTGTTTCTACAATTAGCTCCCAAACTGGCTGAAAAAAACCGAAGACTCAACCTTGAACTTAATCAGAGCAATCTCAACATCACACCTGGAGAATCTATAATTTCATTACTTCACCAAAGGGACGAAATTCGAGATTTGCAAACCCAAGAAAGAAGACTACATGAACTACAAGCAGAAATTTCTGCAACCAACATCCCAGAATTAAGACAAAGAGTGACCATACTCCAACAAGCCATTCAATCCCAATCAACCACCCTACAAGAAATACGAGAAAAAAACGCTCTCCTCTCAACCCTACAGCAACAACAACAGGCGATCGCCTCTGAAACAGAAAATCTAACATCGCAAAACAGGCACATATCTTCCCAACTCATACAAAATATCAATCAATTTAACCTTCTCATCAAAGAACAAGGCGAAAATCTAGAAAAAACCTTACAGTCAGCAAATCTGGAACTAGAGCAAGAAAGGCAAAATTACCAACAAAAGCAGCAAGAACTGGAACAGGTAATTGAACGTTCAAATGATTATCAATTAACAGTGGAGAAAATAATGAGAAATTTAAATAGTCAGCATAATACTGACACCAAACTAGGAGAAATCATTCTTCAAAACAACACTAGCATAGAAGCAAAAATACAAGCCATTGGTAACAGCTTATCAGAACTAGAAAAAGAATTAGAAGAAGGTCGTCAAACCATTGAAAAAACTTCTCAATCCCAGAAGATTTTCTTTTAAAATAAACCACCCCATCTAGAATTTTTAAAAACTCCCCCATGACACTCATCAACATTGCCGAAATCTGTCCTTCCACCCATACCCTTGGACCAGGTAACCGTTTTGTCCTCTGGGTACAAGGATGTTGCTTTTCCTGTCCAGGATGTGTTTCTCCCGACTGGATTCCCCAAAAAACTGCCACCTTAATAGAAACCCATCAACTTGTCCAAACCATCCTACAAACACCAAACCTAGATGGATTAACCATATCCGGGGGTGAACCCATGCTTCAGGCCCAACCCCTCAGTGAATTATTTAGTCAAATACGTCAGCATTTAGACCTATCCATTATGTGTTTTACCGGATTCACCCTAGCTCAACTACTAGCGAAAAACGATCCTCATATCAAAAATGCCCTATCTTATATAGACGTGCTCATAGATGGACTCTATGTAGAATCGCTCAACGACAATCAGGGTTGGCGAGGTTCCAGCAACCAAGTGGTACACTTCTTGACCAACCGCCATATTAACGAAACCAACGTATTTACAGATAGAAATCGCCATATTGAACTATACCTCAGAAATGATAACGCGCTCATGGTTGGAGTTCCCCCCAAAGGTTTTACCCACGACTTTAAAAACTTAATCTCCTGATTTTTACTCACCTTCAATCAGAACAAATCCCGGAAACATCTCAGCTAACACATTTCCTAATTCATACTCTGCTTTTAAACTGACGTTGGTTTCTTCCTTAACTACCAAATACAGAACCTGGGAGCGGTCTACCCTTATCCCCACCCGCCACTTATGATTCTGTGCCCATACACCAGGCATTTTAACGCTATCTGGCAAAGTATTTTTTATCCTCCTTCCACTTCCTAAAGGATCCACCCATAAAGTTAGATTCAAATGTTGATTAAAAGTAACCACACTATCTTCCGCAAAACAAGGACTAATTAAATCATCAATAGGACTATTTGGATTTATAATAGTTAGATACCGTTCATTTCTAATACCATCAATACCCAATGTACTTATTACCAGACCCAACCCATGGGGATATCTTTCAATAGGGTCAATATTACCATTAGCAATTAAGCAAGCACCATAGGAAATAGCAAAAGTGCTATCCGTAATATTAAATCTATTTTCAACACGAAAATCTTCCTGCGTAATACCCAGAACCTTAAAAATAGTCTCCCGCACCAAAAGGAATTGGCTAAAACCACCCACTAAAAACAAACGATCAAAACTACTATTATTACCTTCAAACCACCCCTTCAATCTTCCCATAACCTTCTCTATCCCACCTGCGATCGCCTCGAAAGCACTTTCCACCTCACCACAGGTAACATTATAACTTCCTCCAAAAGTGTACAAAATCCTATCCGCCAAAGATTCCCTATCCTTGAGATAATTAGTCAGCTTGCGAGTTGCAGCACCATCTCCACTAATCTTAGTCTCCTCAAAACCTTTAAGCAGATTGCGAAATTCCACCGTATTTTCATCAATAGCAGCACCCCGATGAACCTTGCTGTACGCAATTTTTACACAACTGCGGTCAAAAGCCACACCTGCTGAATCCAAACCTCGAGAACCCTCTCCATCAAAATATAGAACCTCAATTCTGCCATTGCCATAAATGCGACAAACACTAACATCAAACGTACCACCACCCATATCACACACTAAAACATTGCCTTCAAAAGGTAGTGGTTCTTTTTTTCTAATTTGCCACGCATAATAAGCCGCAGCAGCTACAGGTTCGCTCACTAACTGAATTAGGCGATCTCCCAGACCTAAACCTTCCTTGAGTATTTCTTGTAACCGTTTTCGCCCCGGATTATACAGATCTCGCTGCCAAATTTCCGGAACCGATACAACTATCCTCTCTATCACACCATGTTGATTGACAAAAGAGGATCTATTATCTTTATTTATCAATAATTCTCGCAAATAATCAGTAGTAACACTCACCGGTGTGCGACTATTGCCAAAAAATTGCCCAAACTGCTCCTTGGAAATAGGTAAACGCATCTTGAAATTGCCATAAGCTTCCAAACTGGTATCATTGGCATATCCACCCTTAGCAGCTACTCCAATATCAATATAGCCATCATCATGATAGGCAATAAAGGATGGAATATAATTTTCATGTTGATTTCCATACTTAAACACCTGAAAATTTTCCCCATCTAAAAAAGAAAGTATGGAGTTAGTAGTGCCAAAATCCAGTCCTAGTGTTGCCATAGCGAGAAATTTAATAAATTTATACTATTTAGAATTGTATTAAACGTTGGCGATCGCATTTAGCTATATTTCCTCCGGGTTAATACCAAGAGAGCGCAGGTAAGCTTTTGTTGACGTTCCTGAGATGCAATAGCTTCTGCACGCTCTTTAGCTGGGGATACAGGGTTCATTTTCCGCTCAGCTCACGGGAATTTAACCTAATTTTAGCAACTGTTTTTAGTTTCGTGTTGTTTTTTTTAACCGAGGAAATATTTGATGCTCATACACACACCATGCGATCGCCCTTACAATTAAGAAAATAATACAAGAGAATAACAAAAAAATATGCCCCATTGTCCAATTTGTGACACCTACAATACAGAACAAAGTCGCACCTGTGTCACCTGCGATTTTGACCTCTCATCTTATCCTCCTTCCCTTGGTATACCTCAATCATATATAGAACTAATACAGATAAAGATAAAATGGGCAAAACAACTATGGAACCAACTTCAAAAAATCAATACCGAGAACAACCACCTTAAACAACGCATAACCGCGCTAGAAAACCAGGTAATCCAACAAAAAAACCCTAAAACCCAAAAGGTAATCAGTACAAAACAAAATAAACCAGCGCCCACCTCCCCAGAGGAAAAGTCTAAGCGGCGGCTCAAAAACGTTTCCCTAGTTCATGGATTGAGCGGACACGCTTTTAAGATTCGAGCCTTGACCATTAGCCCCGATAGTCAAACCCTAGTCAGTGGTGGCGATGATAAAACCATCAAAATTTGGGATATTAATAATGGTGCTTTACGCCGCACTCTTTACGAATATCCTCACCGTCACACAGAAGCAGTTCAAGCTTTGACCATTAGTCCCGATGGGAAAACTTTAGTCAGTGGTAGCGATGATAAAACCATCAAAATTTGGAATATACAAATAGGTGAACTACTACAAACATTAACAAAACACACTAGTGGTGTCCACGCGCTGGCCATTAGCCCCGATGGTAAAACCTTGGTTAGTGGTAGCGTTGATACAACCATTCAAATTTGGGAAGAGAATTGGTCAGGGAATCCCCATACCAGCTTAAAAGCACATGAAGAAGGAGTTACCGCATTAGTCATTAGCCCCGATGGCCAAACCCTAGTCAGTAGTAGTCATGATAACACCATCAAAATTTGGAACCTGGCAGATAAAACCCTGCGCCTTACCCTCAAAGAACATACAGACTCAGTAAAAACCCTTGCTATCACTCCCGACAGTCAAATTTTAGTTAGTGGTAGCAGTGACGACACCATCAAAATTTGGGACTTGTCCAGTGGAACATTGCGTCATAATCTCACTAAACATGTAGATGCAGTTGATGCTGTTGTCATCAGTCCCGATGGAAAAACCCTAGTCAGTGGGAGTCACGATAAAACCATCAAAATTTGGGATCTAGCCACTGTAACCCTGCATTATGACACAGAAAATACACACGTAGTAAATCTTTTAGCCCTTAGTCCCAACGGAAAAACACTAGTTACCGATGGAGACCATACCAATATAAAACTATGGGACTTAAATACTATAACAATGCGCCACGTATTAACTGGACATTCAAGGGAAGTATATGGAGTTGCCATTAGTCCTAACAGCGAGTCCCTAGTAACAGAAGGAAATGATGGCAGCGTTAAGATTTGGCATCTACCAACTGGTATACTACAGCATAGCTTAGATGGAGGATTAAACAATCTTGGGCAACCCACGGTCACAGGTGAATTACGCCGCACCCTCTCCGGAAATGCGGATATGGTACAGTCCGTAGCCATCAGCAGCGATGGGGAAATCCTTATTACTGGTAATGACGACAAAACCGTCAAAATTTGGGATATAGAAACAGGGGAATTGCTGCGCACCTTCTTCGATCATTCCGCCCGAGTTCGGTCTGTAGCCATTAGCACCGATAGACGAACCATCATCAGTGGTAGTGACGACAAGACCATCAAAATTTGGGATATAGAAACAGGGGAATTGCGCCGCACCCTCCCTGGCCATTCTGATCCAGTATGTTCTGTAGCCATCAGCAGAGATGGGCAAACTATTATCAGTAGTAGTGACGACAAAACTGTCAAAATTTGGGATATGGAAACAGGGGAACTAGTTCGCACTCTCTCTGGCCATTCCCACTACGTATATTTCGTAGCTATCAGCAGCGATGGACAAACAGTCATCAGTGGGAGTTGGGATAAAACCATCAAAGTTTGGGATGTAAAAACAGGGGAATTGCGTCGCACCCTCTCTGGGCATACTGAATCAGTGTGGTCTGTAGCCATCAGCAGCGATGGACAAACCATTATCAGTAGTAGTTGGGACAGAACCATCAAAATTTGGGATATAGAAACAGGGGAACTGGTTCGCACCCTCTCTGGACATTCCCAGTGTGTAGAATCCATAGCCATCAGCACGGACGGGCAAACCATTATCAGTGGTAGTGAAGACAAGACCATCAAAATTTGGGATGTAGAAACAGGGGAATTGTGCTGCACTCTCTTAGGACACACCAATCATGTCTCCTCTGTCGCCATCAGTGCTGATGGAGAAACCATTATCACTAGTGGTGGGGATAAAACCATCAAAGTTTGGGAATTAAAACGAACTAGCCTGCAGCGTTCTCTACTGACAAAGCACTCCAATTATGTTAAGACCCTAGCCATCACCCCAAAAACCCTAGTCACAGGCAATTTTGACCATAGTCTGCGCATTTGGGACTGGGAAACTAAAACACTGCGTCACACCCTTACCAGCAATGTGGGGTGGATAAGCGCCGTTGCTATTAGTCCTAATGAGCAAACTTTAGTCCGAGGTTGTGATAATAGCGCCATAGAAATTTGGGACTTAGCCAGTGGTAAACTTGAACGTACCATCACCGGACATTCGGGTGCTGTTAACAGCATTCTCCTAACTACCGATGGCAAAACCTTAGTCAGTGGAAGTAGCGATAGAACCATCAAAATTTGGGACTTGGCAACGGGTACATTACAACGTACCATTAAAGGACACTCTAATGCTATTAATAGTCTTATTATTACCCCTGACGGGAAAACCCTAGTCAGTGGTAGTGCGGATAAAACCATAAAAGTGTGGGATTTAGCATCAGGGGTTTTACTCCATACCCTAACTCAGCATACTGATTGGGTAAGGGCCCTTGCCATTAGTCCCGATGGAGAAATATTAGTGAGCGGGAGCGATGATACAACCATAAAAATCTGGGATTTAAAAACCATGGAATTGCGCCGTACCCTGACCGAGCATACAAACTCCGTTTGGGGTTTAGCAATTAGCCCTGATGGCATGACCCTAGTCAGCGTAGGTGCGGATTATAACATCTTTATTTGGCAGGTGATAGGAACCAACAAACAGTCCATCACTCAGAATTAGTAAATTTTTTCTTAAACTCAAGAAAAAGGGATAATATAAACAATATGGCTAACTGTCCAATTTGTAACACCTTTAATACAGAACAGAGTGGCACTTGTGTCACCTGTGGTTTTGACCTTTCCCCCTATCCTCCTTCTCTTGGTATACCCCAACCCTATATAGAACTGGAACAAATCAAACTAGAATGGGCCAGACACCTATGGAAGGAGTTTCAGGAAAAAGATAACCTTTTTCAGAAAGAGTATACCAATCTACTACAATCTCAAACTAACCTACAGAAACTTTTTGAATGGATAAATAGCGAAAATACCCACATCAAAGAACGCATTGCTCAACTAGAAACCCAACTGGAGCAAATTCAGGAACAGAACCTTAAACCTCAAGAACCAATCAACATAAAGTCACCCATTTCAAAAGAATTTCTCCCAGAAACTGTTTACAGTACATGGCAGCAAACAAAAGAGCAAAATCAGCCAGCAGCCAATATTCAACAAGAAAAATATAAGCGTCGCCTCAAACATGTTTCCCCAATTCACGGATTGAGCGGACACGCTTTCAAAATTAGAGCTTTGACCATTAGCTCCGACAGTCAAATCCTAGTCAGTGGTGGCGATGATAAAACCATCAAAATTTGGGATATGAATCATGGTGGATTACGTCGTACCCTTTACCAATATCCTCACCGTCACACAGAAGCAGTTAGAGCTTTGACTATTAGCCCTGATGGCAAAACTATAGTCAGTGGTAGCGATGATAAAACCATCAAAATTTGGGATAAACAAACAGGTAAGCTGAAACAAACATTAACAAAACACACCAGTGGTGTTTACGCACTAGCCATTAGTCCCGATGGTAAAACCTTGGTTAGTGGTAGCGTTGATACAACTATTCAAATTTGGGAAGAGAATTGGTCAGGGAATCCCCATACTAGCTTAAAAGCACATGAAGAACCAGTTACGGTGTTAGTCATTAGTCCCGATGGAAAAACCCTAGTCAGTGGGAGTCACGATAACACCATCAAAATTTGGAACCTGGCGAATAAAACTCTGCGCCTTACCATAAAAGAACATACAGACTCAGTAAAAACCCTAGCCATTAGTCCCGACAGTCAAATTTTAGTTAGTGGTAGCAGTGACGACACCATCAAAATTTGGGACCTAGCCAGCGGAGAATTGCGTCATAACTTCACCAATCATGTAGATGCGGTTAATGCTGTTGCTATCGGTCCCGATGGACAAACCATTATTAGTTTAAGTGCAGATGAAACCATAAAAATTTGGGATCTAGCCAGTGGAACCCTGCGTTATGACACAGAAAATACAGATGAGGTAAATCTTTTAGCCCTTAGTCCCGACGGAAAAACACTAGTTACCGATGGAAACCATACCAATATAAAACTATGGGACTTAAAGACCGGAACACTGCGCCACGTGTTAACTGGACATACACGGGAAGTATATGGAGTTGCCATTAGTCCTGATGGAGAGTCCTTAGTAACAGAAGGAAATGATGGCAGCGTCAAGATTTGGCATTTACCCACTGGTAAGCTACAGCATAGCCTAGATGGAGCAATAAACCGTTTTCGACAACCAACGGTTACAGGGGAATTACGTCGCGCACTCTCAGACTACCTCTGGGAGTTTGTTACTTCTGCTCATAAACCAACGGTTACAGGGGAATTACGTAGCACACTCTCTGGACATACTGGTACTGTGAACTCTGTCTCCATCAGCACCGATGGGCAAACTATTATCAGTGGGAGTAAGGATAACACCATCAAAATTTGGAATGTAAAAACAGGGGAATTGCGTC
>Ga0169931_10000873_pt1 | contig 50204 bp, 43 predicted proteins | sample Kivu_15m_20L_FD_129675 | JGI IMG/M metagenome (GOLD analysis project Ga0169931, IMG submission 129675) | Freshwater microbial communities from Lake Kivu, Western Province, Rwanda to study Microbial Dark Matter (Phase II) - Kivu_15m_20L... | ecosystem: Environmental > Aquatic > Freshwater > Lake...
AGAGTTTTTTGTCTTCTACGGCGCAACTTGGCTACGCCAAGATTGCGCTCGCCCTGCTATTGCGAGTGATTTTTTTCAAAAATCACTCGCGCAGGGTTTAGATGGTCCAGCACCGCGGCCTTGCCTGCTTCTGGCAAGATACCTGCTGCACTCTTAACTACATCAACTGCTGCTTGCGTATCTATTGCTGGACCAGTCATTGTACTTCCCTCCAAGCTTTATCCTCTTCAACTATCGAAACGAGGCGTTTTGCTATCTCAATCTTCTCTTCTATCGAAAGCACTGGAGATGCTCGTAGCGCTTCTATGCGCCGTAAGATCTCAGCTACCTCATCCTCGGTTTTCGTATCGTTTTCCATAGCGCTAGTGATGCAAGGGTACCTAGGTCTTGAGCTCTAAGCAAAGGAGATAGCTGATTCACGTGTCTGCACCTGTTGGAATCTGTCGGTTTGGGATAAGAAGTAGGTCCTTACCTAAGCGGCCCCGTATCCCGCCTAAGCGCCAACAGATTACTCAACATCCTCTTCGGGCGTGTGCCTACAAGAGCCAAGTGCCTCATTCAGGTGACCCCATCCTCCCTGTGCCCCGCTGCTAGGGTACCCCTCAAAGGGTCTTGGTAGTTTCTGACCCTCTACACAAAGAGTGAAAGGAAGCTAGGGACAACAATATACTTTTCGCTCCGATGCGATGTTGAATCTGCACCGGAGCGAAAGTGGTGGCGGGGAGGGTCACAGCGCCAGGTCTGAGATAGCACACACCTTTCGGTTGCTGATTGATCCGGAGATCGTAGCCATCTGCCGCACGTTTTGACCCTTGACGTCGAGCAGGATGACACCAGCTGGGTCGGCTTTTAAGATCAGGTGATCTTTCAACGGAGAGCGCTTTTTGTTGTCGACAACGAAGCGTTCAAAGATCTGTACGCGAGCAGCTTCTGCTTTTTCTGCTCGTAGTTGAGTCAGTTGGGTGCCGCTAAGAATGGTAGTGTCCGCATGCAGACACACGTTGTCAGGTTTGACGTAGGTGCCGATCGTCGGAGTAGTAACAGCGTTGTCATTGATTGTAAGAGCCCCGTTGGTGAGAACGTAAGGCTTGATGACGAGCGAGACCGAGGGGTCGAGTTGATTGGCAGCGAGGAGAACTGCCGAGTTCCCAGTGCCTCGTACGACCTCGGTGAGCCCAAAGAAACCAACGATCGAAAGCGATTGTGTTGCATTGCCTCCCTGGGTTACGACGGAGATGTAGGGATTATTGTTGTCTATGCTGACAGAGGTACGCTCGCTCAAACGGATAGTGAGGTTTCCAGCCACTACATAGCGCCTGTTACCGATGAGTACCTCTGAGTATCGAGGGCCTGAATCGGTCTGCTGAAATCGCACGAAGAGGTGGCTGGAGCCCTCGCTCGGTGTGCTAGCAAGGTTGAATTCTTGCGGGGATACAGGCGCGCCCTCCATAACGAAGATGCCCTCAGCGCCAGGCTTCGAGCTCACTACTACCTTCGTCTTGCCGTCTTTGTGCTGATACACGCCGGAAGCCATCGTGAGCAGGAAATCTGCACGGGCTTCGTAGGGCGCCCAGGTGAGCAGGCACAGGAAGGCGACTCGGTACAATACCTTAACGATACGGTGGTTCATGACGGTCTTCTCGATGATACTACTAACCCCGATGTGAGAGCTCTCCCCTAAACTTAACCTCCCTTGGGGACTACGAACACCCCTTTTTGATCACTAAAGGCGGTTACTTTCGCAAAAAAAGGGTTCGCAGCTTACTCGCAGACCGGATATGGGGTATACAAACGCCCTAGGTTTATCAGGGGTCTTAGGAAAGCGCTCAAGGTAAGGCTGCTCTCCTAGGGATGAAGTGTATCGGAGGGTGTGACGTGATTTTGATTCTCGATTTCGGTTCGCAGTATACGCAGCTTATCGCGCGCCGCGTGCGCGAGTTCCATGTATACAGCGAGGTTAAGCCGTGTACGGTCGACCCGCGCTCACTTGACTTGACGCAGGTTAAGGGCCTCGTGCTTTCGGGAGGGCCGGCGAGCGTCACCGATAGCGACGCCCCGGAGTTTAACCCGGAATGGCTCTCGCTAGACATCCCGATTCTAGGGATATGCTACGGCATGCAGCTGTTGGCCCACCATAGCGGCGGTAGGCTTGGAAGGGGTGCGGCTCGAGAGTACGGCCCCTCAACGATCACGGTCGAGAATGCTCAAGGCTTGTTCGCTTCATGGTCGAAAGGTGAGCGGCTGGCGGTATGGATGAGCCATGGCGACCATGTTGAACAGCTTCCCCCTGGCTTCGTTGTCTCTGCCTCGAGCTCTGGAGCCCCGATCGCTGCGATGCACCACACCTCCAAGCCGATCATGGCGCTACAGTTTCATCCAGAGGTAGTGCACACCCCTCAAGGCAAGAAGATCCTTGAGAACTTCGTGTACGGAATAGCGAAGTGTGATCCCGATTGGACACCAGAGGGCTTTATCGAGCAGTCGATTGGGAGGATCGCTGCTGAGGTAGGTCCTAGCGGACAAGCGATCTGTGCGCTTAGCGGGGGGGTTGATTCAACGGTTGCTGCAGTATTGGTATCAAAAGCCCTCGGAGAGCGCCTGCACTGCTTTTTCGTTGATACGGGCTTGATGCGCAAGGGTGAAGCTGGCTCGGTCATGGAGCGACTTAAAGGGCTTAACCTTAATGTAGAGCTGATTGATGCTGGGGCGCGCTTCTTAGGAGAGCTCAAGGGGGTGAGCGACCCGGAGCAGAAGCGCAAGATCATCGGCCGCGTCTTCATCGAGGTGTTCGAGGAACAATCAAAGAAGTTAAGCGGCGTTACGCACCTTGTTCAGGGAACGCTGTACCCAGATGTGATTGAGAGTGTGTCGGTGCGCGGCCCGTCCGCAACGATTAAGACGCATCACAACGTAGGAGGTCTTCCGGAGCGTCTTAAGTTCAAGTTGATCGAGCCGTTCCGGGAGCTGTTTAAAGATGAAGTGCGTGCCCTCGGTCGGGAGCTAGCCATGCCGACCGAAATACTGCAGCGTCAACCGTTCCCAGGACCCGGCCTTGCGGTTCGAGTGCTCGGGGAGGTAACCGCACCACGTGTAGCGATCTTGCAAGAGGCTGACCATATCTTCCTTGAGGAGGTTCGATCTGAGGGGTTGTACGCCGGTCTGTGGCAAACGTTTGCTGTGTTGCTCCCGGTGCACAGCGTTGGCGTTATGGGTGATGGTCGGACGTACGAGGAGACGATCGCTTTGCGTGCCGTGTATTCAGAGGATGGAATGACTGCTGATTGGGCCTACCTTCCGGAGGCGCTGTTGCGTCGGGTCAGTAATCGCATCGTCAATGAGGTCAGAGGAGTCAATCGCGTCGTACTCGATATCTCAAGCAAGCCCCCGGCCACTATTGAGTGGGAGTAGGTAGGGAGGCTCGCGCGCGGTGGAGAGCTTTACGCGTACCGTGACCATTGGGGGTAGGAACTTTGAGGTTCGTTTTCTTCGAAGGCATTTTCGAGAGGGCTTCGAAGTGCAGGTCGATATAGGAACGCGACTATTGAGCTGTGCCGATCTCGGTTTAGGGGAGCACGCGGCGCTTGAGTGGGTAAGGAGTGCCCTGGCTCAGGAGCTGACAAAGGACGCAGAGGACGACTGATACAGGTGGCACGAGGGCGGATCGGTCTCGCAAAAGCAGTTCTATTTTTATCCTAGGGAAGCGAGGCAAGTTCCACAGGTAGTTCCTCATGCAATTGGTACGGGACGACTCAAAAGCAGTAACCGCTTAGACATTTTGCGGTCCAGTAAGTTCTCCTTCGCTCCGATATCCCGAGCAGGGGTGAACTATCGATGGACGTCAGAACTGTAAAACTGATAGGTGGGTCCGCTATCATAACGGGCGGGCTGTCCCTCGTGCTTGTGAGCCTTGGTGTCTCCATGGTAGCGGCAATCCTGGCCTCTGCCGGGCTTCTCGGATTCGGAGGAGTAGCTGTCGTCCTCGCTCAGGCGCAGCACACGAGGTTGCATGTGAGTAATGAGATCGCAGGGGAGGTATCCTCGGCGGCGGTATGGTCTGATGAAGCGATAACTGATTCTCAGTCGTTGCGTGAGCGGCTCGAGCGCTTGGTAACCAAGACCTGGGATGCTGCATCGGTGCAGGGCATGAGCCTGGAAATATTTTCAATGGCGAATGGTGAGACCAGCTCTGCTATCCAGATCGGTAGGGGCGCTGAGTTCGGAAGCCCAGGTGAAGTTCTCAGTTCCGATCTGCTCTTTGCAGGTGATAGAGTTGGGCGACTCTCGGTTAAATTACAGGGAGACCGCTCGGCCTCAGACAGAGATAGCCAATTCCTTCGCGATCTCTCGCAGGAGTGTGCATTGGTGTTGGCCAACGCGCGCTACAGTGAGCTCGTCCTTCCCCAGCGATGTGAGTCCGGGCAGCAGATCACCACCAGAAGTACCTTCCTAGCGAACTTGAGCCATGAATTACGGAGTCCGATGGCGATCGTGCTCAACGCAAGTGAACTTGTCCTTGAAGGTATCTGCGGCGACTTGACCATGGACCAGCGCGAGGCGCTCTCAATGATTAAGGCGAACTCCGAGCATCTGATGGAGCTGATCTCGGACGTACTTGACTACGCACGAGTGGAGGCTGGAACCCTCACAACGGAGCCCGAGATACTCTCAATCGCGGAGCAGGCGATAGAAGCGACGAAGATGGTTCGTAGTCAAACAGAAAAGAAGCGGCAAACGATCCGGTGTCGTCCGTCCTCTGAGCAGTTTTCGGTGCGGTTTGATCGTCGCCATCTGAGACAGGCCCTCATCAATCTCCTCACAAACGCGAGCAAGTACACTCCTGAGGGAGGATCCATCGAGGTGTGGGTAGAAAAGGCAGTAGGTGAAGCGATCCGTGTGTGCGTGCGTGATTCAGGAATCGGCATCGCTGAGGCTGATCATGCTAAGGTGTTTAAAGCCTTTGAACGGATAGATCACCCCTATGCGCGCACCCAGGTAGGAACCGGTTTGGGGCTCTCGCTTACTAAGCAGCTACTGGAACTAAACGGGGCTTTAATCGACTTTCATTCTGAGCTCGGCTTCGGTTCGACGTTTTGGATCGAGGTAAAACGAGAGGATAAGGAAGCTCCTGCGCGCCACAGCTCCCACGAAGGCAGCGTTCCGCGAGGCACCGGCGAGCGGATCCTTATGGTCTCGCCACAGGATGAGGAACGGGTCCTCGTAGCGCGGTATCTGCGGAGTGTAGGGTACGAGGTGCTATTCGCGGCTAACGAGCTCGAGGCGCGCCAGTATCTCCGGACGGGCACAACGGCTCTCGTCCTCCTGACTGACAGCTTTACCCCCTCGAACGGAGCGCGCTTTGCCTCGTTTGTTAGGGAGGAGGAGAGAGACCAGCACATTCCCGTATTACTGCTGACACGTCGCGCGTTTCTAGCCGATGTTGAACGCTACCTGCGCGAGGAGGTTGACCGGTGTCTAGCGAAGCCAGTGCGGCTGGCAGAGCTCGCTAGAGCGTGTCGGGCTGCGCTCGATTTTATGGGGGGGCGCTCATAGTCATGCCGATGGCGGCAGTAGGGACGGATCTGCAATCGTAACCCCATGATTATACGAGTGCTTCTTCCTTAAGAGTGGTACCTGGCGCGGAGTACGTCGACGGTGAGTCCAGAGCAGAGATGGCAGGAGCCGGTCGTTCAAGCGGCGATACAGGCGGCTCGCAAGGAAGCTGTCCTCACATTTGAGGGACGTTTCTTTTTCGGTGAGAGATGGTTGATGCTGTTGTGTTCTCGGGCGTCCTTTCAGGAGGACGTCCGGTGGAGACGATAACTTCGACTGAGTTGGTTGCCATCGGGGCAGGTGTCGCTTTTTTCGCGATTCCGGTGATCCTCGGGGTCATCCCTGGAATCATTGCGTTGTGCCGATATGAAGCCGCGCTGTACAAGCGGCTTAGCGAATTGCAGCCAATGGTAGGAATCGTGCGAGCGATTGAAGTGGTTGAAGAGGGAGTACATGCATAGGGGTTGTGCGTTCTCGGATCGCCGCTATGCAATCGTTGCCTCATGAGGGTTGTAGCGTAAATGCTCCAACCCTCTTTTTGTCTTTTTCGACTACGCCGTGATGTTTAGTGAGTGAGCGCGCTCACCAGATGGGGCGGCACCCTCTGCGACGGCCTTGCTCTCAGGGGCATCGCCTGTGCCTTCTTTCTCGATCTCCTGCTCGGAGTCCTTACGCGCGTGACGACCGTTTCGGCGGTGCTGCGTTGAATCGCCTGAGCCCGTTACGCGATGGCCACCCTCTCGGGTGTCAGGTGTTCCATATATAGAGCTCGGTGGGAGCTGAATCCTTTCAACTTTCATAGTGCCCTCCTTGGCATATTTCGGGGTGATCCCCTTACCAAGCAGATCGGCTCAATTCTTCGGATACTTAAGAGCTAAGATGCGAATGTCAGGGGTATGGATTTCACTAGGGTATTCTCGCAGCAAAATCAGTGGCTTGCCGATAGACAAGAGCGCCCGTTTACCTCAAGACCCTAACTCATCTGACGATACTACCTGTGTGAGATGAAACAATGCGCCACGGATAAGGTCCGGGAGGTAAGGAGGGGGCATCCTAAGCAGTAGGATATGGGACGAGAACACAAGAACACAGCTATTTTTTCCGCATACGATGACTACGAGCAGCCTGAGTTGGCTACGCCTGAAAAGAATCTGCTGCGCGCAGTTCTGATCAATGCGATCGCCGACATGGGACGACCGGGGGAGTTCTCAAGGAGAGCAAAGGACTATTTCATGAGCACGGAAGACGATTATGTGTTTGCCTTCCGCTCAGTGTGTACGTATCTCAATATTAATCCACACCATATCTTGATATTAGTTGGCTTAGAGGAGGATCGGAGACTCCGACAGGAGAAGCCGCACGAAACTCAGGTGTTGGTCGCTGACCACATCGAGTTGTAGGGCAAACACTTCCACCGGACGGCAGATCTATGCGATAGACCTCCTGTGCGCATTGTATCGTCCGCAGAACAGGAAGATTTCGTAGGTTTAAAGTTTCTCTATCGGGAGGGGGCTCGTCGAGACTCGCCCTTGGTGGTTCTCATTCACGGGAGAGCTGGTACGAGTGAAGTCATCTGGACCTTCGAACGTTGCATGCCCTTCGACGCAACGGTTGTATCACTACAGGCATTCCTGCCGGATCCGCTGGGGGGATACAGTTGGTGGGATATGACCTCCATCGAGGATAGTGAGGCGCTACTAGGTCGTGCTGCCGAACGGGTGGGTTTCTCGATTGAGCGATTCGTGGAGCTTTTTGAGATCTCCCCGAGGAAGCTCTTTGCGGTCGGATTCTCCCAAGGTGCAGCGCTGCTCGCGAACGCAATGCTCACCAATACGGTGTGTCTGGATGGCCTCGCTCTTCTTGCCGGATTTGTCCCAATTCCGTCGGCAGGAGGAGTACCCAGTAAAAGACCGGATGTGTTCATAGCCCACGGGACGCAGGATGAGGTGGTCGCGATCGATCGCGCCCGAAAGGGGGCCGAGTACCTGCGGGGGCTTGGACTTAAGGTAGCCTTTGTTGAGGATAGCGTGGGCCACAAAGTGGGCGTCCAGGGTACCCGTGAGCTCAAGCGCTGGATAGCGGAGCGCGCGGAAACCAAGTGACCGCCTGATACATCTAAACCTAGCGAGCGTCGTTCGCTCACTGCCCTTCCTTTTCGTTTAGAGTTTCACGATGGTTGCAAGCCTCAAGCAGGTTATCACAGCGAACTTCGTATCGGGTCTTGCTGGACCTGAGTCGAAGGAGAAAGCCAAAGCTCCCCAGAGGGGTAAGGACGATAGCGCCACCGTTGACATATCGCTCAGAAACGGGGCGCGTAATTTCGCCATGGGCTTGCAGGCGATTAATGCAGGTATTACGTACGTCCAGGTCTCAAAACAGACTAACGAACAGCTCGTCGGAGTTGTTGATAGACTCGATCTTTTGCTCTCGAAGGCCGCCAAGGGAACCTTGGGCTCAAGTAGCGCAAAAACGGTGATTAAGGAGTTTCAGGACCTCGGAAGAAAGTTTCAGGAGATTATCAAGGGCGCCCGGGTTAACAAGAGCGATATACTGGACCCCAAATCTTTATCCGCACAGCTCGCCCGTAGCGGGCTTGATCCAGAGAAGGTGGACGTTTTATCAAAGGCTTTCTCCAAGCTCACATCTCTAACAGGAACGAATGTGGATAGTGAGGGAGAGGTTACATCCGCCAGCACCCTTATACCGGTCAGTTCATTCAGCGCAGCGGTGCGTAAGGCGGTGGCCGAGTTCGAGAGTGGTATCGACGGTGACCCGACTGCAACTGATGCCGATGCCTACATAGGCACGTTCCGGAGGATCCGTGAACAGCTCAAAGGGGTTCGAGTAAAGCTCGAGCGCAACATCGATGCTCTCGATGACACTTTGGTCGTGCTTCGAAAGAACGTGCAGCTTACGCGAGCCACGGGCACGGCGATGCTTGAGCTGTCTGGTGAAGTCAAAGGAAATGAACCACCCGAGGAGATCGCGGAACGGCTCAGGCAACAGATCACAGCGTCGGTACCGGCAGCGCTGTCGCAATCAAACAACCTTTCGTCGATTATGGCGGCTGGTCTGACAATGTCAGCTAACTCAGAAAAAACGTCAAAGAACAGATAGTTACGGTTGTATTGCTGACGACTAAGCGGGTACTTCTGGGCGCTGTTGTGCCGTATCTGAGGGTTGGGGTTAAAACGGGGATAGAACTTTTAAGCTTCTACACAGGAGAACCGACCAGTTATACAGGAATCGGCATGTCCGCGAGTCAGACCGGTACGCGCGGTAATCTAATGGGGACATACGGTGCATTTGATGCGTTAACGCTCTTTGCGCGGCAGACTTTTGAGGTTGGTGACTATCTGCTAAACTGGTGAGCCTACGTTGTGACGTGATTCGGATACTTATGAACGGTGATAGTTTGCTCTCCTTCGGTCCTAACGCTGGCTACCTGGCGGAACTGTACCAACTCTACTTATCGGATCCCTCATTGGTTGAGCCCAGTTGGCGGGAGTTCTTTGCCTCGCTCGAAAGTTCAAACGGCGCTCCTGCATCAAACGGCGCGACGACATCAAACGGGCACGTAAACGGCTTTGCCAAGAAGGCGGGTTACGAGGCCGCGGTAAGCTCTGCTGCCTCGGGCACAGAGGGTTTGGTTCAGGTGCTAGCAGATAAGCTACTCGATGGCTATCGGCGCTACGGACACCTCAAGGCTCGCCTCAGCCCCCTCATTCAGGGCGGCGTAGCACCAGAGAGTGCTCCAGAGCTCTCGCTCTCATTTTATGGGGAGGGCCGTACCAGCGATTCTCTTGAGCTCAGGGCGTATCCTTTTGCAGGTAGCACGTACCGCACGGTAGGGGAGCTCCAGCGAGCGATTGAAGAGGTCTATTGTTCGTCAATCGGTTTCGAGTATCAGCACCTCACAAAGGTCGAGGAACGTGAGTGGTTGAGGGAGCGGATCGAAGAGCGTAGGAGTTCTCAATTCGTTGGCGACGCCCGCGAGAGGCTCACGATCCTCAACGAACTCGTGCGCGCTGATCTTTTTGAATCTGAGCTTCACAGAAAGTACGTAGGGGCAAAGCGCTTCTCGCTCGAGGGTAACGACACGCTGATTCCTGTGTTGAGAACCGTGGTACAGAACGCTGCAAAGATGAGCATTCAAGAGGTTGTGTGTGGCATGGCTCACCGTGGACGGTTGAACGTCTTGACCAACATAGTTGGAAAGCCACTTGAGCTTGTGTTTGCCGAGTTTGAGGATCAAACTCAAGCTACGGTGCTTGGCGCTGGGGACGTCAAATACCACTTGGGGTGGCAGAGCTGCTTTGCACTTGACGAGGGGAGTGTCAGCGTGCAGATGGTCCCTAATCCGTCTCACCTCGAGTTCGTTAATCCCGTGGTCGCCGGTATCGCGCGGGCGCTTCAAGATATGCGCTACGACCACGATCGCAAGCGCGTGTTACCGATCACCATGCACGGTGATGCCGCCTTCGCAGGACAGGGGGTCGTATTCGAGACTATAAACTTCTCAGGTGTTGAAGGATACGCAACCGGTGGAACGCTACACCTTGTAATCAACAACCAGATCGGGTTCACGACGACCCCGGATGAGAGTCGCTCAACGCGCTACTGTACGGATTTGGCCCGTGGCGTTGACTCGCCAGTTTTTCACGTCAACTGTGAAGATCCGGAGGCGGCTTGTTGGGTAACGGCTCTCGCCGTTGAGTTTCGCAACACCTTCGGAAAGGATGTTTTTGTTGATCTGATCGGTCATCGTAAGCATGGACACAATGAGGGTGATGATCCGAGCTTTACCCAGCCGCAGACCTACAGCGAGCTCAAATCCAAGCGCCCGATCTGGCAGCAGTACGCCGAGCGGTTAATCAGGGAGGGGGTCACGACACAGGAGTATGTCGATACCTTTGTGGCTGAATACAAGCGGTCCTTCGGCGCTGCTCAGGAACGTATGGTGCCTGGAGTCCAGGGGGAAGCATGCGCAACTCATGGACGGTTGGTGGCTGCTCCCAGGGATACCGGAGTCGCTTCTGATACGCTCAAACAGATAGCCAAGGCTCTCATTGATTATCCGGCAGGTTTCACGCCTCACCCTAAGCTCTCCAAGATCGTCGAAAAGCGAGTCGAAACAGTCGATGCCGGTGAGGGGATTGAGTGGGGCGTAGCCGAACTTCTCGCTTTCGGCTCGCTGGTGTTGGAGGGGCGCTCGGTACGATTGAGTGGTCAGGACTGCTGCCGCGGCACCTTTAGCCAACGACATGCCGTGCTCGATGGTTATGAAAAACCGGGGATATTTAGCCCGATTGCAAGGCTTGCAGCGCAGAATGCTCAGGCAGGTGCGTTTGAGGTTTTCAATAGCCCACTTTCAGAGGCAGGAGTACTCGGGTTTGAGTTCGGTTACGCGTCCACTGACCGTGATAGCCTCGTAATCTGGGAGGCGCAATTCGGGGACTTCTCAAACGGTGCCCAGGTCATTATCGACCAATTCATTACCAGTAGCGAATCTAAGTGGGGACAGATGTCGGGTGTGACCCTGATGTTACCGCACGCCTACGAGGGCCAGGGACCAGAGCACTCTAGTGCGCGGCTTGAGCGGTATCTACAGATGTGCGCCGAGGGTAATATGTCGGTGTGCTATCCCTCCACAGCAGCGCAACATTTTCACCTGCTCAGGCGTCAAGGGCTCTCGGAGATCAAGCGGCCGCTTGTGGTCATGACCCCCAAGAGCCTTCTACGGCTCCCCGCTGCAGCGAGTTCGCTCGCTGATTTTACGGGTGGCGCCTTTAGAACCGTTTTGGAGACCCGGCTTGTCGAGCCTAAAAAGGTACAGCACCTCGTGCTCGTGAGCGGAAAGGTCTATTACGATGTCTTGGCAGCGCTCTCAGCCGCTGGCTCGTGTGCGGCTAGTATTGTGCGCATAGAACAGCTCTATCCGTTTCCGGAGCAGGAGCTACGAGAGATCTTTGCATCTAGTAAGATTAAGAGCGTTACCTGGGTCCAGGAAGAGCCGCAGAATATGGGTGCGTGGAGCTATGTCAGCCCATTGCTGCACGAGACGCTCGGTTGTGAGGTGTCTTACATCGGGCGACCGAGTTCTGCTGCAACTTCAACTGGCTCTGGCAAGAGACACGCTTTTGAACAAAAGGCGATCATGTCCGCTCTTCTGGCGCGCGTTTCGCCGTAAGGTTTCGGTACCTGCGTTGTTCTTGGGGGCATTTCAACTTTGCGTGGTGCGCCTTCTGGTGTAGCCTGAGGAGGCAATGTTCGCCGTTTTTTACGATCTCGAGACCTCAGACAAGCACGCCGTCGGACAGATCCTTAACTACTCCTTCATCCTCGTTGACGATCAGCTCTCGCTGCTCGACGAGCTGTCGGGACTGGTTCGAATTTCGCGGCTACAGCTCCCTGATCCAGGAGCTATCCTAGCGAATAGGACCGATGTGCTCGAGCACCAAAAGCGAGCGCAGGACTGTGAACCCGAGGCCCTGGCACACATCCGCGGTTTTATCGGACGGTGCTCAAAAAGCGCCTCGGGGAGCGTCGCATTGGTGGGATACAACTCCTCGAGATTCGACCTCGGATATCTCAGAACGAGCTTCATTCGAAATGGACAGGACCCTTTTTTTGGGGGTAAGACCTTGCCTCGTGATCTGCTGCACGTCGTCCATAAAGCCTACCTCTCTTCGGAGCGCTTTCGTTGCCTGATTCGTGTAGCGCGGACGGGTGAGAAGAGGTTGTCGCTGTCGCTTGAGACGGTGTGCCGAGCGCTTGGCCTCTTAGAGGGGCCCCAACTGCACGAGTCGCGCGCCGATGTCGTCCTCACGATTGAGCTCGCTTTGTGGCTCAAGCGCGAGTTGGGTTTGGATGTGTCGTCATTTGAGCCGTATGAGGGGCTCAAGCTTCATCCAACCGCCCGTGGTGGTACGGTGTATAACGTAGAGACTCCGGAGTACGATCTTTCTCAGGACGATTACAAGGTGTCTACCCCGATGACGCTGCTGGATGCGGATGGGCGTGCCGCGCTGTGGATCGACCTTGAGCGTTATTCCATTAAGCAGGATCCGAGCTGCATCGTATGGCGGAGCGTAGGAAAGCACTCGTTGTTCACCTCCGGGAGGGCGCTGGAAGTGCCGGCGTTGCAACGCTTAGCGCGATCTGCGCTTATGCAATTCAAAGCAACTAACCTCAAAAACTTCTTCAAAGCGACCACTTGTGACATTGAATTTGATGTGTATCGGCCAGACTTTGCGGCCCGAGATATCCTTAACCAGGCCATAGCCACTGGAGATAAGTCGTTGCTGGATCAGGCTAATCCGCGATTTGTCAAGGACTTAAAGACCCTGTGGGTGCGCTACCAGCTTGCCCGTCCGGACCTTGACCTCCGTCAGCCAAAGAACGCCGAGATGCTGGCGCGCTACGCAGCGTATCGTTACGGAGGCAAGCTACAGATAGAGCGTACAACCCCGGATGAGGGCGATCTGGAAGGGTACCACCAGACCCTTCAAGGGCTCTGGTTCTCTTTACGGGAACTCAAAGAAGCGGCGGTACTGCAGCACCGTCACGATGACTGTGGATTGTTAGACTCGCTCGAACGATTTTACCGCGACTCGGAGATCGTCCGGGTCGCTGGAAGAGAGCTGCTCCCCGCGGGAGATCAGTGGTTACGAAGCGCTTGAGCGGATAGCTTCGAGGGGGTAGGATACGCAGTATTGTCGAGCTGTCAGTAGAGAGATGACCTCCCTCAATGAACGGTTCCTCGAGAGTAGATCAGTAACAACCTTATTCACCGAGGCGGCGTGTCGCAGTTCGTTCACCTCCATCTTCATACCCAGTACAGCCTCCTCGATGGAGCCAATAAGCTCCCCGAAGTTCTCGAGCGTGCGCATCAGCTCGGACAACCGGCGATCGCGATGACTGATCACGGAAATATGCACGGGGCAGTCGAGTTTTACCTGGCTGCCAAGAAGGTTGGTATCAAGCCTATTATAGGGTGCGAACTGTACGTCACCCCGGGCTCGCGGTTCGATCGCAAGATGCGCGCGCAAGGTGGTGCGGGAACGTGTCACCTGACAGTGCTAGCGGCCAACAAAACTGGCTATCACAACCTGTGTAAGCTTTCGAGCCTCTCCTACAAGGAGGGGTTTTATTTCAAGCCGCGCGTAGATCATGAGCTCTTGGAGCGTTACTCAGAAGGATTAATTGTCTTGAGCGGCTGCCTCGCGGGAGAGCTTGCTTCTGCTTCGGAGCTCGACGATTACACGCGCGCTAAGGAGGTTGTAGAATTCTATGCGCGAGTGTTCAAGGATCGTTTTTATCTCGAGATCCAGCCCCATCCTATCAAGGAGCAGACTAAGCATAACGGCGCGGTGATAGACCTCGCTAAGAGCTTTGGTTTGCCGATCGTGGCTACTACCGATTGTCACTACCTCGAAAGGAATGATCATTTCGCTCAAGAGGTGCTGATGTGCGTTTCGACCGGTAAGACCGTGCTCGAGCCCGACCGACTGAGGCACGAGGGGTTTACGCTGCACCTCAAGACCGAGCAAGAGATGCTTGACGAGCTCTCGAACTATGAGGTCGGAGCTGAAGCGGTGCGGAACTCAAGCCTGATTGCGTCTCAATGCGAGCTCTCGCTCGATTCAAAGACGTATTACATGCCTAAGTTTGAGACTGACGATGCACGGCCACTGATTGATATCATGGGCAGTATGGCGCGCGACGGGTTGGCGAAGCGGCTTGAGGTACTGGCCACCTATCCAACCTGGGACTCAGCTAGGGCAGGCGTGTACTGGGATCGCCTAGAGGAAGAGGTGTCGCTGATCGATACGATGGGTTTTGCAGGCTACTTCCTTGTGGTGGCCGATTTTATCGTCTGGGCGAAGGATAACGGGATACCTGTAGGCCCTGGACGTGGTTCGGTCGCAGGTTCGCTGGTAGCGTATGCGCTCCGAATTACCGAGGTTGATCCGATCGCGAATAAGCTGTTCTTCGAGCGCTTTCTAAACCCTGAGCGTATAAGTATGCCTGATATAGACGTTGATTTCTGCATCAACGGGCGCGAACGAGTTATCAAGTATGTGGTTGAAAAGTACGGGGCAGAGAACGTTGCGCAGATAGCGACCTTCGGTACCCTCAAGGCGAAAGCCGCAATAAAAGACGTAGGGCGTGCGCTCGGAATGAGTTATGCAGAGACCGACCGAATCGCACAGCTCGTGCCTGCTCCTCGTCAAGGATTCGATTATCCCCTGAGTGAAGCGCTCAAGATGGAGCCCAGGTTGGCTGACTACGCAGCTGGTGAGGGGCGGCAGTTGATAGAGCTGGCGATAAAGCTCGAAGGTCTCACCAGACATACCTCGATGCATGCAGCGGGTGTTGTTATCGGCGATCGTCCCTTAAGTGATCTTCTACCGATGATGGTCGATAAGGATGGTAACGACCTCACCCAATACTCGATGACCTATGTTGAGAAGATCGGTCTGGTTAAATTCGACTTTCTTGGCCTCAAGACCCTGACGGTTCTGCATACGGCGGTCAAGATCATCGAGGAGAGTCGAGGAGTTCTTATCGATCTCAACACGCTGCCGATCGATGATCCCAAGCCGTATTCGTTGTTGTGTGGTGGGAATACTACCGGGGTCTTTCAGCTTGAGTCGAGCGGCATAACTGAGATGGTCGTGAGGCTCAAGCCGAGCTGTTTTGATGATATCGTCGCAATACTGGCCTTGTATCGCCCGGGTCCGCTGGATGCAGGGATGGTGGACCGTTACATCGAACGCAAGCACGGTAGAGAGCAGATCGTGTATTTGCACCCGCTCATGAAAGATATCCTTGCTGACACGTACGGGGTAATCCTTTACCAGGAGCAGATCATGCAACTCGCTCGGGCGCTGGCTGGGTATTCGCTCGGCGAAGCCGACCTGCTCAGGAAGGCCATGGGTAAGAAAGACCCCGAGGAGATGGCGAAACAGAAGGTTCGCTTCGTGAGCGGTGCTGTTGAACGAAACATCGAAAAGCGGCTGGCCGACGAGATCTTTCAACAGATGGAGACCTTCGCGCGCTACGGTTTCAATCGAAGTCACACGGCGGCCTACGCAATGGTCTCTTTTCAGACTGCTTACCTGAAGGCCCACTATGGGGTGGAGTTTATGGCAGCGCTCATGACTCACGACATGGAGGATAGCGACAAGACTTTTAAGAATTTCAACGAGTGTCGCCGCGGAAAGATCAAGGTTCTCCCCCCGCACGTCAATGAAAGCTCGGCCGGATTTACCGTTCGGGGAGACAAGATCCTCTTTGGTTTGGAGGCTGTTAAAGGCACCGGAGAGAAGGCTGTTGAGGCGTTACTACGTGCCCGACAGGAAGGACCCTTTGACAATCTGGAAGACCTTATCGCACGCGTGGACCTGCACACCGTGAACAAGAGAGTTTTTGAGAATCTGATCAAAAGTGGAGCTCTTGACTTTTCGAAGGTAAGCAGGCGCGAGATGCTCGAACGGCTCGAAGATCTCCTGAAAGCCTTTGCTTCCTCAAAAAATGTCGATCCGAACCAGATGTCGCTCTTTGGAGCCGTTGCCTCAAAGCCGGTATTTCCGAGGAGGGGTGCTGCGCTTCCCGAGTGGCCGGTCAATCAGAGGCTTGCCTTGGAGCGTGAAGCGCTTGGATTTTATATCTCAGGTCATCCGCTTGAGAAGTTTAGAGGAGATCTCAAACGCCTCGGCGCATTGACGACCCAAGACGTCAAGAGTCAGAAGATAAGAGAGGTGCGTGTTGGTGGAGTCATAACGGCGCTTAAGCTCAAAAACACCAAGAAGGGTGATCGGTATGCGAGCTTTGCGCTCGAGGATTGGTTGGGTACGATCGATTCGCTGGTGTGGCCGGATACCTACCGCCAGGTGCAGAGCCTACTGGTTGCGGATGATCCAGTACTGATTACGGGTCGGGCAGACGTGAGCGAAGAACGGTGTGCCTTGATCGTGGATAAGATGGAGTCGTTGATAGCCCTACGCGATAGAAGTGCCACTCAAGGGGTGCTCATGCTCACCGGAAGTGACGATATAGAGCGCGACCTCCCTAAGGTGCATTCAATCTTTCAACGGCACCTTGGTACCTGTCCGGTGCGGGTGCGTTTACAGCTCGAGACCGGAGAGGTTGCGATGGTGCTGCGTGATGAGGCCAATTCTCCGGTTTGTGTTGTGCCGTCAGAAGCGTTATGTGAGGAGATTGAGCAGGTATTCGGTCGCCCTGTGCTTAGTTTTATGTGAGGTGTGCAAGTAAACGATGAGAACTCGAGACACCTTCCTTCCTCCACTATGGGTTCTGACGTGTGTCGCGATTATAGCGATTGGCTGGATCGTGTTTCAACTCAAGGAGCTCGTGGTGCTCCTGGTCCTAGGGTATTTCGTCGCATATGCAATTGACCCAATCCTCTCAAGCTTGGAGAAGCGAGGTCTCCAGCGAATGTTCGGTATATTCGTAGTTTTCGGGGCTGTATTGGGAGGTTTGGTACTGATTGGTGTCACGGCGGTTCCTACCGTAGTGGATGAGTTCACACGCCTTAGCGAGAACCTCAACCACTATGTCGAGGTCGGTAAGCAGCGCATCGGTCCGCTCCTAGAGAAATTTCGCGACTACCTACCGGATGCTGTTCGTGACAGTCACGATGTAAACGAGCTGGTATCCTCTCTGCCGACCCTGCTATCGAATGTGAGCGGGGACACTGTGAAAGGGATCGGTCGAGCCGTGCTTAGTACGATCCTGCAGGGATATTCTATCACGCTCACCCTGGTCAACATCGCGCTGTTGCCCTTTATCGTCTACTACCTAGCGATCGATCTGCCGAACATTCACCGGTTCTTTCTCGGGGTATTTCCGATCACGCGACGAAGGAAGATATCGGAGATCTTTGCAGAGATAGATACCTACGTGTCATCGTTCGTTCGTGGTCAGGTGATCGTCTGTTCGATCCTCTTTGTGCTGTACGCTATCGGTTTAGGTCTTGTAGGGGTCGACCTGTGGTTGCTTCTGGCTGCTATCTCGGGCTTTGGAAACCTAATCCCGTATGTCGGCTTCGTGAGCGGCATATGCCTAAGCTCGCTTATGGCGCTTGTAACCTTTGGCGACACGGTTCATGTGCTGTACGTATGGGGAGTTTTCGCTGTTGTGCAAGCCTTAGAAGGAACGGTCATTACGCCCAGAATTCTCGGTGATTCGGTTGGACTGTCGCCCCTTGTGATAATCTTGGCCCTGTTCGCAGGCGGACAGCTCTTTGGCTTACTTGGGATCTTTCTTGCTGTTCCGGCCGCGGCCGCTTTACGTGTAATTGCACGCCACTCGTATCAGTGGGTACTCGATCGGTAGGGAGGGGTATGGAGATCGTTCCGCAGGTGAAGAAGCTCATCGAACTCGCGCTTGAGGAAGACCTCGCCCTGGGTGATATAACGGGGCGGATCGCAGTGCCTGAAACTGCCCGTTCGAAGGCACGCATCATCGCTCGGCAGGAGTTAGTTGCGTGCGGGCTTCCGATTGTCTCCGCAATCGTAACGGCGGGGGGATGGGATATATCCTCTGTGCTGTGTTGCGCTGAAGGGGGGGTGGTAACAGACGGCACTACACTGGTTGAGCTCGAGGGCTCAACCCGCGCTTTACTGGCGGTAGAGCGAACGATCCTCAATTTCCTACAACGCCTCTCGGGAGTAGCGTCTTTTACCCGTGAGGTGTGTTCGGTAGAGCCAGGGCTTATGATTCTCGACACCCGTAAGACGATGCCCGGTTGGCGTTATCTCGACAAATATGCGGTGAGGACCGGTGGGGGGCGTAATCACCGCTTTTCACTAGGTGACATGGTGCTCGTCAAGAACAACCACATCGACGGGCACGAGCAAGGGATACGGGGCGCACTCTCAGATGTCCTTGCAAAGAAGCCTCCGTATATGTCCTGGGAAGTTGAGGTCCGTAACCTTGACGAAGTGCGTATCGCGCTTGAGTTCTCCCCAACGATCATCATGCTAGACAACTTTTCAGACGACTTGGTTCGTGAGGCGGTGGAGGTTGTGCGGGCTTCGGCAGCAAGGCCGTTGTTGGAGGTTTCAGGTGGGATTACGAAAGGTCGATTGGCTGCGTTAGCAGCGCTCGGAGTGGATGCCGTTTCCATCGGAGCACTTACCACGAGGGCGCCGAACGTAGATATTTCGATGCGAATCGTCTAACCGAGCATGTACCAGAATGTCATAATTCCAGGATATTCGTTCGCACACCTGTACGAGGAGGTGGGTTCCACCATGGATGTTGCGCGCGAGCTGATAGGATCTCGGGAGGTTGGAGTCGTTGTTGCACGCCGCCAGACTGCCGGGCGTGGGCGGCAGGGAAGGAGTTGGCTAGGTGCTGGGGCTGCACTCATGGCGACGTTTATCTTCCCGACATCTCTTCGCGTATCACAACTGTCGGGGTATTCGCTCGCGGTTGGTGTTCGTATTGCTGAGGCCTTGCGCTTGCGTGGAAGTAACATTCAGCTTAAATGGCCGAATGACCTCGTCGTGGTGTTGAACGAAAAGCTGTCTAAGCTGGGAGGAATATTAATTGAGGTTGAGGAGAGGGCGGGGAAGTGCACTGTTCTCGTTGGGCTAGGGCTGAATATTGACGGTTTTCCCGGTGAAATCACAGATGCAATCTCTTTGAGAGCCGCGTTTGGGTGCTGCTTGTCGATGGAGGAGACACTGGAGCTGATAGCGTCTGCATTGCTTGAGGGACATCGAGAATTCGAGAGTTCAAGCGGATTTAGTAGATTCGCAGATCGATGGCTAGGGCTGTCGTGTTTCCGTAGAGGCTGTAGTGCCCTTACGGTGGATCTCGGTAAGGATGTCGTTTCGGGCAGCTTTGAGGGCGTTGATGATCGAGGGGCACTGCGGCTCCGTGTGGGCTCCAAGGAGCAGGTAGTGTACTCAGGCCATGTGCTTGAGTGGCGCCTATGAGCCTTGGAATTACGATAATTCATCGAGCAGCGATTGTAGGTCTCGGTCTAGCGTGGCGGGAGTAGTTGGAACCACGACTGCGCCACATGAGTGCGCGAGTGAGTTGAGTTGCTGGTTGGCGCTCTCGTTCTCTCCAATCGAAACGACATACAGGACCGCATTTATCTGGTCCAACTGTCTTGGAATCAAAAGTTTGAGGTGGTTGATATCTGCCATGCTCTGAGTTTCGCGCCCGCGTGTGATTACGATGATAGTGGTTCGCGTGAACTCATTTGGCCGTTCAGCAGCGGTGCCAATGGTCTTCAGGATGCAATCCCGGAAGGCAAAACCACCAGAGGGACGGAGTTTGGCAAGCGCCTGGCTAAAAAGCTGACGATCGCCGCTGGCAGTTATGAAGGTTTCAGCTGTGGTAGAGCACGAAGTTATGGATAGCGAATAAGGAGGGGAGCTTAGGCCGGCGACCGCTCCTGCCAGCTGGTTTCGAAGCGAGTCGAGTAGGGCTCTTTCAAAAGCTGCCGATGTGTCGATAACGAACGACAACAAGTTATCGCCGGGGAGGTCGTGTGTGCTGCGGACAAGCTCCGCCAACGCCTCTTCAGGGACAGTTTCAGTCATGATACGAGAGGCATCTCGCTCTGAAAAACCAGCACTGACGGCTATCTTTGCAGCGTGTGGGCTCATGAGAAATCCCCTTGCAAGCCTGATGCCCTGGACATTCGTCGCGTCGGCTTGCGCTGGTTCAAACACACACAGGGGGTATGCTATCTCTGCAGGGGTTTGGGAGAATCTACGTTTGTGAAGCCGTGGGTGGTCACTCTGTCGCGAGAAGTGTTGCAGTTGTTGCTCCGTTGTCACGGCTAGGAGGGGAGCGCCGCCCTGTCTACTCGCCAGCCAGGAGAGCATCCTCTGTTCATCGGCGAAGCGGTGAGCGATCCGTCGCTCGACGCGGCTCAGTTCATCCACACGGCCAGACACCATACCCACTGAAAATTCTTTAAATGAAACTCCGGTTGCCGCGCTCATCAAGAACGCCACAGCGGAAGAACCTGAAGGGGTTAGGAGGGGATGGCCCACAACAAGCCGGGGCTCAGACAGCGCCGATGGCCACGATTGTTCAAGAATCGATTTCAGGTTTGCGGGTTCCTCTTCTGGTCCGAAGAGGAAGGCGTCTGCGGGACGGTATGCTAATGCCGGAGTGGTAAAGAGCAGCGATGAGCAGGACGACCTCTGGACTGGCTCTTGTGTAAAGCCGTTTTCGCTATCGGCCGATTTCGGGCTCGAGCGTGTCAACCATAAAAAGGGCTGCGTAGGAGTGTCCTGTATGAGTTGTTGCGCGACACGGGCGTCACCGCGAAGCGGTTTCAACACTACCGTTGCTGAATCACCAACGGTGTTGCGAACTCGATTGAAAGCTGCAGTTGCCTCCTGCACGAAACGCTCTGTTTCGGCTGTATACACTAATGGGATGGAGAGCTCCTGCCGTATCTGCGGAGTTTGCGTAGACTTCTGTTGATCTCCTCTGTCCAGACACCCCAATGCGAGTGCACAACAGGCTACGAGGAGTTGCGTAACAGTGCGTTGGGTGCGTCGTTTGCTCGTCACTAGGTGCCCTCTGTTGGGGTATCAGAGGCAGTTCTACGGCGCGCCGCTCTCCGCAGTTCAACAGTTCGGCGCTGCCAGTCTCGCGCTTTCATAAGAGGGTAGCCGATATAATCCCCGGGGTGTAGAATGTTTTCAGTGACAGACGAGCCCCCACCTACGCGGGCTCCCTTACAGATGAAAAGGTGATCAGCCACTCCGACTTGACCGCCGAGTACGACACCATCCTCGATGATGGTACTCCCAGCAATACCCACCTGCCCACAGATGATGCAAAAGGATCCGATCTTCGCATTGTGTCCGATCTGAACGAGGTTATCGATCTTTGTGCCCGAACCGATGGAGGTAGTTCCGATTGCACCGCGGTCAATGCAGCTGTTCGCACCTATCTCAACATGATTCCCGATTACGACTTTTCCGACCTGCGGAACTTTGCGCAGACCGCGCTCTCTGTCGGGAAGGTAGCCAAATCCATCAGCGCCGATGACGGAGTTGTTATGAACCGTACAGTGCGATCCAAGGATTGAATAGTCCCTAACCACCACCCCGGTGTGAAGCACTGTAGAGTCTCCGATCGAACATCTGTCTCCGAGGGTCACGCGCGAATGTACCACACAGCGAGCGCCGATCGTGACGTGCGCACCTATTATGCAGAAGGGGCCGACGGAGGCCGTTGGATCGATGGACGCGGTTGGATGAACATGCGCAGATGAGCAGATTCCAGGATTGGTGGTTGCCTCTTCATAGAACAGCGGGATTGTATCGAGAAAGGCGGTATAGGGGTCCTGTACAGCGAGAACGGACCCCTCCTGCGGGGAAAAATCCTTTGGTAGTAGTTGCTCTTGCACAAAGCCTATAGCTCCCTGAAGCGTCGATATCGCGCGCAGTAACGCCGCCTCGCTCTGCGCCCGTATGAAGGTCAGATGGTTCTTCAGCGGTGCATCAAGGGTACAGAGCCCCTCAACGTCGACCTTCGTTTCTCCAATGATGCGGGCATGTGCGTGTTGGCTAATGTCAGTAAGAGGGTATGTAATGCTTCGAGGATGCATGTCCCGATTGTACCTCAAGAATGGTAAACCGAAAGTGCCTTTAGGGAGCAGGAAGCAGAGCAGATTAATTATGGTTGCGAGCTCGGGAACAGCGCTCAGCCATCAAAAAAAATGGCACCTACTCGTTTCCGAGTAGGTGCCCCAGTTTCGGTAGACCTCGCTCGCTTTGAAACTAGCCATTCGGGAAGCTAAGTACATGGGGAGGGATTTGAAGGCTAGTTCCCCAACAGCGCTGTCCTATCCTTATGATGAGCGAAAATTCTGTTTCGGTCAATAAAACAATCGGATTCCAGCCAAGTTTCGTATAGGTGTTTCTCGCAATGAGGGGACTCCGCCGCACGTTGCGTCGGCTACGAATTGCTTATCGTGGCTCTATAGTAATGCGCCGCTTCTCGGTCTTCCAAATCTTTCCTTTGACCGTCGTCTTACGAGGCGCGGCGAGATATGACTCGGTCTCTTCGTAGGTTGCACGCGGGAGGTGCCACGTCCACGCCGAGCTGTTACCTCGTATCTCAGCCAGTTGAGCATGAAACCCTTGGAGCTCCTGCGCTAGGCTACCATCGAGCTGTGGAGGTAGAAGGTGCTTGAAAGCCAGACGAGACTCAGTATCAGTCGGGAATGGTATTCCCCGAGTCAGTGCTTGAACCCAGTTCACACCGGCCTTCCACGTGGAAACCATTGGTGAAACCTCTATGAGCTCGTGGTGGAGTGAGCCGTTGGCAAGTGCCGCCGCCAGTGCTATCTCTGGCCCAAAGCCAAGCTGCTGGAGCGCCAATGCTCCAACTTGGTACGGTTCACACCCAAAGGTTTTAATAGCTCGTTGATGAGCGTCGTGAGCGTGCCGCCCAGCCAACCACTCACCAAAGATAAGGGGGTCATTCGCTAACAGCACCGTAAGACCAGCGTTATTCGAAAAGCCGAGTAAGATTCCCCCCTCAACCCCTATCTCGGGGGCGATCGAGCCGAAGTGATATCCGACCTCGATCGCAGTCATTGTCTCGCGAAACAGGGGTGCCCAGAGCTCTGTTGTAGGACGCTTCATCAGAGCCGCGCGACATACGAAGTTGACCGCTACAACCACGCCTGCCAGCCGCACGCCGAGAGCCTCGACAGCTCGTTCAACATCCTCAACGCTGCCGTTCCCGTCCTCGATCAAGAGATTCGCTGCCTGCATCAGGCTGCGCGGGGCCCAGCCCGGAAAGCCGATCGCATGCATGAAATCAGGAGTCTTGTAGAGACCTGACCAGCAGTTCTTGATCAGAGGTGGAAGGGCCGTGGGGATATCAAGGGTAGATTTGACGATCTCAAGAGCATACGACCAACTCGGCTCGTCTCGATGCGTTTCAAATGAGAATTGGTCTCCACTCATATCGCGTATCACGGACTCTTTCCGCTATAACTCCATACGACCGAATACGATCCCGTCTTGAGGTAAGCGGCCGATTTTACCCTACCAAAACCTCATTTAGGGGATTCTGTGAGGGGCAGGGTCGCATTTTCTCGTGCGTTTCGCGGGCCTACCCACCAGGCGATTCCGATACTAACCCCGTACAGCGCCAGAAGCGGGCCAGCCATCAAGAGCTGGGTTAGCACATCTGGGGGGGTTAATACCGCCGCCACCACGAAGATCAGTACGACCGCATGTCTAAACCAGTCAAGTAGGAATCTGTGGTCGATGATTCCTGCACGCGCCAAAAAATAGGTTAGTAGTGGCAGCTCAAATACGGCGCCAAAGCCGATCAGCGTGGTGAGGGTCATCGAGAGGTTGTCCGCCACCTTAATCGTTGGGGTTACTCCGATCGATTGGAATTCCTGATAAAAAAACGCAAAGCTGTAGGGAAGGACAATGCGGTGGCAGAACAGCGCGCCGCCGACAAAGAGCATAGTGCTGAATAAGACGAACGGCACAATAAGGCGCCGCTCGTGGGAGTAGAGGCCTGGGCTCACGAAGGCCCAGAGGTGGTAAAAGAGCGCTGGGGATGTAAGTACTGCCCCTCCAAAGAGTGAGACCTTGAGTTTAAGAACCCAGGCCTCCGCGGGCGCTGTACCGATCAAGGGGCTACTACCGAACGCTGCGAAGTAGGGCATACTTAACCACTCAAAGAGTGGTGCAGCATAGGCGTACGAGGCTATTGCTCCGAGCGCAATGAGGATTAAACAGATCAGTAATCGTCGACGCAGCTCTCGCAGGTGGTCCATTAAACCCATTTGAAATGCGTGTGGATCGTCGGAGGCAGTCACTTAATTTCCTCGTCTGTCTGCGGTGCAAGGGGCGTGGACTGTTCGAACGCCGTCTGTGCGTCTTGGAGGTTGCGTTGAGTGTCTGCCCCCGCTGTTTCCTGTTGCCTGCGTCGGTCAACAGCTGGGTGTGCCCCTCGCGGCGGTGCCATAATCTCAGCCTTGAGCGCCTGAAGGCTGCGTGAGTCGGCACGTATGTCTCGTTTGAGTTCATCGGCGGGTGCGTAGATCGAATTGTAGAACTCTTTACGGACTGCGTCGGTACCCTTCTTTAACTCAGCCATCACTTTGCCGATTTGTCGGGCAATAGTGGGCAACTGTTCCGGGCCGAACAGCAGCAGCAATACGAGAAAAACGATAATGAGCTCGGTGATACTAATACCCATTGTAGCCGGAGCGAAACCCGTGAGAATGAAAGCATCATGACAGCATAGAGATGTGGGTGCAACGTCCTTCGGTCGATGTTCCTTGCCATATACCGGGACGTAGCTCGCGCATAAAATCTCGTGGATTTGTTTGATGATGGTGATAGGCTTCTTAGCTATGAGTATGGCTAGGGTGCTTTTTTTATCGGGTGCCGTCCTAATGCTTTTGGGATGTGTAGCCCTCCTTTCGCAGAGAATGCCGTGGATGTACTCCTGGTTTGGAAATCTACCGGGTGATATTCGATATGAGCGAGAACGTACCTTCGTTTACGTTCCCCTGGGATCGATGGTTGTGGTGAGCTTCATCCTTTCCCTTGTAGTCCAGCTGGCTCAGCGCCTGTTTCGTTAAATCGCCTTTTTAGGCGATGTCTCTGCCGATACGAACCAGGGCCAGGTGCTGATAGGCCATCAAGCTTGGTACAACCTCAGCTATTTTTTTACGGATACGAGAGGCGAATGTGAAAAGGATGCTTCGATGTAACCAGACGGGGAGAACGAGTTCTATCGGTTCGATACTAACGGAGGATTCAGTTTGTGTTACCCCCGGGATAGAATCGCACAGCTGTTTGAGGCGTTTGAGCGTGAAGAAGTAGCGATGCGTAGCATCGAGGATGCCGCGCGAGCGGTACTCGAAGCGACCGCAAAAAAAGAGCGGGAAGCGAACGCTCCAATGCGCGATGTTAGGAACTGAGATGAGGATGCAAGCATTCGGCGCCACGAGTGGAGCCAGCCGCTGGATAAAATCGAACGGATCGGCCAGGTGTTCGAGCACATCAAGAAGCAGAATGCAATCGAACTTTCTGCCGTGAAGAGGCTCGATTGAGGTGTAGACCTCGTTGTACACGAGCTGCAGCGATGGATGTGCGCGGGTATCGATCTCAACTGCTACGAGCTCAGCTGCAGCCTCCTGGGTGACCATTCGTCCTATAGTGCCCCCTCCGGCGCCCACGTCGAGGACCCGCTTGCCCCGCAGATTACCCTTGAGCTGAGTTAAAGCCCAGTGGTGACTCGACCCGTACGAAGGCTTAAAAACATAACGTTCTTGGGGGGATGCCTCTGCTGGTAGGACCATAGCGGACAACATAATAGACCTCGTTGTAGGCGCGATTATTCCCTGATGTTGTGCCACATGATACCGTCTCAATGCAACGCGGTGGTAGGCTGCAGGGTGCCGGTGCACGTTGCATCGAACAAGGTCATAGAACGGACGGGTAATGTACAATCCAGCTCTCCACTTTTATTTCATAGGCATCGGTGGGTCGGGGATGTCGGGGCTTGCCGAGATCCTCCTCAGTTCAGGCTTCAAGGTATCGGGGTCCGATATCAAGGAGAGCGAGGTGTCGCGCCGGCTACAGTCGTTGGGTGCCGAGGTCTTTATAGGACACGCTGGCTCAAATATTCCGCAAACAGCCTCGCTTGTAGTGTACTCGTCGGCGGTCACGAGCGCGAATCCGGAGATGCGCGAAGCGAAACGACGGCGGTTGCCCGTTGTACGGAGGGCCGAGGTCCTGGCAGAGCTGATGAGGCTTAAATACGGTGTCGGAGTTGCGGGGTCGCACGGCAAAACCACTACTACGAGTATGTGCGGCACGATACTTGATGCTGCCGCGTTGGATCCAACTGTAGTTATCGGTGGACAGGTCAAGAGTCTTGGAACCGGAGGTCGGCTCGGCAAAGGTGAGTTCCTTGTGGCGGAAACCGACGAGAGCGATAGAAGCTTCCTGCTCTTGCGCCCAACGGTGGCGATCGTCACTAACATCGACGATGAGCACATGAATGCCTATCGGTCACGTCGCGACTTGGAAGAGTCTTTCCGTCGCTTTGTCGACTCGGTTCCCTTTTACGGCCTAGCGATCGTATGTGTAGACGACCCAGTTGTTCGACAACTCGGGGAAGAGTGTAAGCGCAGGGTTCTACGCTACGGCTTCGCCGAGGACGCGGATTTGAGAGCGAGTAGGATCGTGCCCGGTCGACACGGCATGGACTTCGACGTCTCGTACCGGGGTGCTAACCTTGGAACCTTTACTCTTCCGATGTTCGGGAGACATCTCGTGCAGAACTGTTTGGCTGCCATCGCGGTTGGGCTCGAGTTCAATGTGTCGATCGATGTGATTCGGTCGGCTCTTCGAAATTTTCAAGGGGTAAAGCGTAGGCTTGAGGTAATCGGAGTCTCAGGCGGTGTGACGGTCATGAACGACTACGGGCATCATCCAACAGAGATACGAGCAACGCTGCGCGCGGTTCGTGAGTGTTTTGAGGGCTCGGTCCAACGCTTGGTGGTGCTTTTTCAACCACACAGATTTACTCGAACGCAAACGTGTTGGCAGGAGTTTACGGAGTGCTTCAAGGATGCAGATCTCGTTGCTGTTACCGAGATATACGCTGCGAGTGAGACGCCTATTGAGGGAATTACCGGAGATGCGTTGTGCAGAGCGCTCGTTCACGATGACAAACGCTACGTGGGTCCCGTCGAGAATGGCTGGAAGGAGCTGTTTGCCCTGGTTCGACCAGGGGATCTGGTTCTGTGCCTTGGAGCAGGTTCAGTCGGGCTTATCCCGGACCGGCTGATTGATGCGCTGGAACATAGTGGCCTGGAGTCGTTGGGAGCTTCTTCAGCGAGTAGCGATAGCCCGGCGCAGATCGTCGCCACAGTCGTGTAAAGAGAAAGATGGTCTCGCCGCTCGCGTCGTCTGAGTCTGAGAGTTTTAATGCAGAGGTCCTCCCGTGGGTAGCAGCCCAGCGTGTGGGTTGTGTAAGGGAATATGTGTCAGCGTCGAGTCTGACAACTTTTTCCGCCGGTGGCGATGTGAGGGCAGTGGTTACGGTGGAGAACGTTGAGGAGTTGCAACAGCTCGTTGCACAGTTTGCGAGAGAAAGGCAGCCATTCCGTGTTATCGGAAACGGGAGCAATGTGCTTGTCAGTGATGCTGGTCTGTCTGAGTGGATTGTGCGCCTGGGCGGGGGGTTTCGTGCGATTGAAACGGTGGGCTCAGGGGAGTTTGATGTGCTCGGTTCAGTTGGTCTTATGACGTTGGCCCGCAAGCTCTCTGATGATGGATTCTCCGGCTTGGAGTTCGCCGCGGGAATCCCTGCTTCCTTAGGGGGAGCCGTTTTTATGAATGCTGGCGCGCATGGAGCTGAACTCGCGGAGCGCATCGTATCGGTGCAAGCAGTCATGTCTGATGGTTCCTTTCAGGTCTGGAGTCGCGACGAGCTTCCATGGAGCTATCGAAGCTCAGGTATTCCCAGTGGGGCGGTGGTGACGAGTGCACGCCTGCGCATCGTGCCAGGTGATAGGTCCGAGATCTCGTCGCTTTGTCGGAAAAACCTCGAGCACCGAAGAGCAACGCAGCCCCTCTCGCAACCGTCGGCAGGTTCTGTCTTCAGGAACCCGAGCGCTGAGCACCCGGCTGGGTTACTGCTGGAGCGGGCGGGTCTCAAAGGTGAGCGTTGCGGTGGCGCCGTTGTATCGGAGCTGCACGCAAATTGGATCGTCAATCCGGAGAGAGCTGCCTCAGCCGCGGATATTCGGACTTTGATGCAGCGTTGCCGTGACCGCGCGCGGCAATCCACTGGGGTAGTTTTGGAGCCGGAAGTTAAGTTGTGGGGGCTGGCGCCGCTTACCTGAATGTCTTTATTCGCCGAGTAGCTTCGTCCAGAAGCTACTTTTCGGTTTCTCCCTAAAGATCTGCGAGATAAAGCGGCATGCATCCGTGGTGGTGAAGATACCCACGGGTGTTTCATCGCGAACAACGATAACCGCATCTACCTTCCTCAAGGTCATACGTCGGGCGACCTTGTCGAGGGGTTCTTCTTCGAGCGCTGTGACTGGATCCTCGATCAGAATATCCTTGATCAGGACCTTTCCGTCAAACACTCGGTTACGATAGGCCTTGCGCGCAATAGCGATATCACGATCGGAGAGTAATCCTATTATCTTGGTACCGTCTACTACGGGTAGGTGGTGTATACCCCGTGCCGACATGATCTTCTCGGCGGAACTAGCCGTATCGAAGATATCAGCCGTTATCGGTTTGCGAGTCATCACGTCTCTGATTGGCGGAGCAGTAAACATAGCCTTCGTTCCTTCTGCCGTTTCGTCATTGCGACTACCAAATAGACCTTCACTTTCTTACTAGGGGAAGGGTCTCTAGGGTACGCTTCTTCTCTTCGAGCAGTTGCCACCGCTCGTACAGGTCTTCTACCTGAGCTTTAGAGGTCGCTAGTTCGGCACACAACCGCGATAGTTCGCCGCTGTTGCTAGCTATCTCCGGAGCGCTTATCTGTACCTCAAGCGATGATACACGCGACTCCGCCTCGAGTATCTGGTTTTCTATTCCTGCGAGCTCCCGCTGCTCCTGATAGGTTAGTTTGGTCTTGTTTCGTGCCTTGGGAGCTTCGCTGGTAGGATCGCTAGTGCGCGCCTCCGCCGGCAGAGGTGAGCGCCTGCTAGAGTCGGCGCATCTCTGTTCCCACTGTGAGTAGTCGGCGAAGAGCCCACTTGAATCACCGGCGATCGCCAGCACCACGGTAGACGTGCGATCGAGCAGGTAGCGATCGTGAGTGACGACAACGATAGCTCCGGAGAAGCTCACGAACGCCTCCTCCAAGACCTCAAGCGTTGCGATGTCGAGGTCGTTTGTTGGTTCATCAAAGATTAAAACGTCGGCGTCGGTCAGCATGAGTCGCGCTAGGAGGGCTCGCGCCTGCTCGCCACCAGAGAGGCTACCAACAGGGAGTGTTAGCTGATTGGGCGTGAACATGAAGCGAGCGGCCCACGCGGCGACATGTAAAGAGCGTCCTTGAAACACGACGGAGTCACCAAAGGGGCAGAGGCTATCCTTGAGGCTCACGTCATGGGGAAGTTCCCGTCGTGCTTGGTCGAAAAGGGCGGTCTTTAATAGGGGCGCAGCCACCACGCGCCCTCTGCTGGGTGGGCGTCGTCCTAGTAGGGTCGCTACGAAGGTGCTTTTTCCACTTCCGTTGGGGCCAACCACACCGAGTCTGGTACCTGGAGAGAGCGTGAAGGTCACATCACTAAATAGGTCCCGTTCATTGAGCGTTACGCCAACCCCTTCGAGCCTGATGAGGTCCTTAGTTTTGCGGTTGCTGGCAGAGAATTCCAGAGAGGCGCGCTCTGACTCAAGATTCATACCTCGAAGGTCCTGTATCATGCGTTGAGCGGCATCAATGCGGGCTCGTGATTTTGTTGTGCGAGCCTTTACCCCCTGTCGAAGCCATTCTACCTCGCGACGCACCTTGTTAGCGAGCGCACTCTGCGTCCGTTGGAGCCCATCGAGGAAAGCGGCTCGGTTGTCGAGAAAAGAGTCATAGTTGCCGGTGCTCTCAAAGGTGCCAGTCGGATACCGTTTGTCGATCTCGACAACTCGCTGAGCAAGGCGATTGATGAACCACCGGTCGTGGCTCACAAGCACCAGCGCGCATCTGAGCGTGGTCAAGCATTCCTCGAGCCATGTGATGCTTGGAATGTCGAGATGATTTGTTGGTTCATCGAGTAAGAGAACTTCGGGCTCCGTGGCGAGAGCTCTGGCAAGGGCGAGCCTCTTGCGCCACCCACCCGAGAGTCGTTCTGGGTCCGCGTCGCCGTCTCCAAAGCCGCAGGTACCAAGGTATACGCTGATGCGCCGAGGGATGTCGTGAGGGTCAATGGAGGTCTGAGTGAGGGCCCTCTCGAGAACCTCGGCCGTCGTGCGGCAGTCTCCGAAGTGATCCTGCTGAGCAACGTATGCGGTGGATAAATCGCGACGGCTACGCACCTCGCCCGAGTCGGGCTCAATCAGCCGCGAAAGGGTCTTGAGGAGGGTCGATTTGCCGGAGCCATTAGGACCGATCAGCGCCACTCGTTCATGCTCGTGGATAACGAGGGAGAGATCGCTAAAGAGCTTCCTGCCGCCGAGCTCCTTGCTAATGAGTGTTGCGCTGATGAGCGGTGTCGGTGCCATGGGAATGGATGTAGTACCCTGTTCGCTCGCGTTTGTCATGTGGGGACTGAGCGCCGCAGCCGTGTGCATTCGCTCCAGCGCATAAAGGTGGCTTTCCTGAATCGGCCTTCACTTTGTATCTCGGCGAAGCCGCGGAATCTGTTTATACTCCTGTTATGCGAGTGCTCTTCACCTCAGTCATGATGGTTGTTTTTCTGGTGATTCAGTACCTGGACAATCCCGGTATCTTTGAGTCGACTGCTCAGTTTGCTGGTGATGTGTGGCAGCGTAACCTTCAGGAGAAAGAGGTGCGGCTCGAAGGGCTCACGTGGCTCTCGCGTACGGAAGTTGAGCGGGTTCTACCGATGGACAGGTCAGTTCTCTGGTGGATGTTTAACACACCTGTGGTTCAAGCGCGCGTAGCGGAGAGCCCCTGGATCGGCGCTGTGTCCGTAGAGCGATGTAGTCAGGAGGCCTTCTCCGCGTGGGGCTGTTTCGTTGTTTCGATTAAAGAGCGAGCGCCGCGTTTTTTAGCCGTCGTTGATGAAGAGGCCTGGATACTATCGAAGGACGGGACCTTTCTGGTGCCTGTGAGTAGCGCCATGAAGGAGTCGGCCGATGCTCGCTACCGGGGCTTAGTGGTAATTGAGAACCTTGCATCACGTCAACAATCGCCTGACCTCGTGCGCTCTCAGATGGCGCTGGCCTCGCATGCGGTAGAGACCGTTGAAAAGGGAACAAAGCAGCGGGTGCGGGCGCTGAGATTCGAAGGCCAGGGTGATGTTGCAATCACCTTTGAGCGGCTGCCTTTTCCAGTAGTGTTTTCAGCCTCTCGCGAAGGGGGTGTGCCGCTTGATGAGCAGGCGGAGCGCTGCTCGAAGCTCGTGGCGCAGCTTACGGCACGGTTAGGCGAGGTCGAGCGGATCGACTTGGCGTTCTCGCAAGTGGGAGTTGTCAAGTTCAAGAATAGTCGCCAGGAGCAGCTGCGGTCCCCCCGGAGCTGATATCAGACTCAAATTTTCGATAAAGCCCCTTGCGAGTGCATCAAACTGCGTTTACGATTCGCTGTGTTAAGCTTTTTTATTTGAGAGTTCAAATGCCTACGCCAAGTTCGCTCATTGCCGGTCTCGATATCGGAACAGCGAGCATCAAGGTCGTAGTGGGTCAGTGCAAGGCCGATGGTTCAGTGGACATCGTGGGTGTGGGAACGGCACCGTCACGGGGTCTCCGGAAAGGGGTGGTCGTCAATATCGAGGCCACGGTCAGCGCCATCGGAAAAGCGGTTGCACAGGCCGAAACTATGGCGGGATGCGAGATTACTAATGTCTTTGCAACGATCTCGGGAAGCCATCTACGCTCCCAGAACAGCCACGGAATCGTAGGAATCAAAAACAAAGAGGTCTCTTCGTCGGATATTGATCGGGTTATTGAGGCGGCAAAGGCCGTAGCGGTCCCCCTCGATCGCGAGATTCTGCACGTGTTGCCTCAGGAGTTCGTGATCGATGAGCAGGACGGAGTGCGCGATCCCTTGGGGATCTCTGGGGTGCGACTTGAGGCTCGTGCGCACATCATAACGGGAGCTATCGCCAGTGCTCAGAACATCGTTAAGTGTGCCAATCGTTCGGGCTTAGCGGTACAGGATATCGTTGCTGCACCGTTGGCCTCAGCAAAGGCTGTTCTCTCTCAGGAGGAGCAGGAGCTCGGGGTGTGTTTGGTAGACATTGGCGGTGGTACCTGCAGCATCTCGGTCTTTCAGCACGGAGCGGTCAAGTTCACCTCGGTGCTAGCGATCGGGGGGAACCATATCACCAACGATATCGCTGCAGGCCTGAGGACTCCGCTCTCTGCTGCCGAAAAGATTAAGTGTGAGTATGGTACCTCTGTTGCAACGGGTATGAGCAAAGATGACACGATAGAGGTGCCTTCAGTCGGAGGTAGACCTCCACGTGTTCTTTCGAAGTTGTTCTTAGCTGAGATTATCGAACCTCGGGTGTCCGAGATGTGCGCATTCGTGCACCATGAATTGCTCAAAGCGGGGTGTGAGGACGGCTTAACAAGTGGGCTGGTCATTACAGGAGGGGCTGCAGAGCTTCCCGGGGTGGCGCAGGTGGCAGAGGCGATCTTCAATTTACCAGTGCGCATCGGTTCACCGACTGGCATAGGAGGGCTTGCTGATCTGTCTCGCGGACCGGAGTTTGCGGCGGCGGTGGGTCTGGTGCTGCACGGGGCATCACATCGGGGGACAGGACGGGCAGCCTCGGCAACAAGCACAGTCGGTCGAGCCATGCAACGGGTCGTTGGGTGGTTTACGGAGCATTTTTAGTCTGGCGTCCAGTAATGCCATCATTCAAAGGTTAGTGGTCTCCCGATGGCCCACATGATTAGCTGGTGAGCGCTCGGCTTCAAGACGCGACAAAGCATAGACGGTCTGTATGGTTAGTCGAAAAAATGAAAACACCTTTTGTAAGTCTTTACTTTTCGCCTCAAAGCGCAATAATGCTCCAGTCGGGGGCTCAGCTGCTCTGGAAAGGGCGAAGGGATCACGGGGGCTCGGGAAGCGGACGTGTGGAACGAGAGGTTTCGCATAGGCCATGAAGCGAGCAGGGACTTTGTCGGAGTGGCAGCAACTAGATTTCGATTTTCAAGGCAGTGCGGAGGCGGCGTGCATGAGCGATACTAACGATACAACTGGAAAGAATCAGCAGACAAAAAGTGCAGCGTTGAACAGCGCAAATATCAAAGTGTTTGGGATCGGTGGTGGCGGTCTTAACGCTGTCAACAACATGATCCGCAGCGGACTGACGGGTGTTGAGTTCTTTGCCGCCAACACGGACGCGCAGGCCTTGGCTTCGGCTCTTCCGGTGAACAAGCTCCGGCTCGGTGATGACATTACCAAGGGTCTTGGAGCGGGAGCTGATCCTGAAGTTGGTCGAGCTGCTGCCCGAGAGAGCGTTGAATCGATACGACAGGCACTCACCGGTGCCGACATGGTATTCATCACTGCTGGTATGGGCGGTGGTACCGGCACCTACGGCGCAGCGGTCGTTGCAGAGGTAGCAAAGAGCTTGGGCTGCTTGACGGTTGGAGTTGTTACTAAGCCGTTCATGTTCGAAGGCAAGCGCCGCATGCGCAACGCCGACCGCGGGATTGAAGAGCTCAGGAAGCACGCAGACACCCTGATTACCATTCCCAATCAGCGGCTACTTTCGATTGCAGGTCGTAATACCTCACTGCTCGACACCTTTCGTAAAGCTGACGACGTGCTCTTTCAAGCCGTCAAGGGTATCAGTGACCTGATCATCTGCGAAGGCTTGGTCAACGTAGACTTTGCTGACGTCCGCGCAGTTATGTCCGAAATGGGCATGGCGATGATGGGGACCGGTGAATCGAGCGGAGACAATCGGGCGATTGAAGCAGCAGAGAAGGCCGTTTCGAGCCCGCTGCTCGAGGACATCTCGATCCATGGCGCGCGTGGAGTTTTGATTAACGTGACGGCTTCGCCAGATGTAACCCTTCAGGAGGTTAACGAGGCAGCCGAGCTTATTCACTCAGAAGCTCATGAAGATGCGAACATTATCTGGGGTATGGTCATTGACCCGAACCTGGAAGACAAGGTTCGGGTCACGGTCATTGCTACTGGATTCGGCAGCGACGCAGCGTTTGATGATTCATCCGTAACGGTGACACCGCTGGCATCTCAGGTGAGCTCAGTGATACAAACCTCGGGGATGGACATACCGGCTTTCGCTCGTAAGCAGAAGGAGGCCGGGGCATCAGAGGTGATAAAGCTCAAGAAGCTCTCAGTGCTTTCAACCGCAGAGGACGAGGAGAAGTACGAGATCCCGACCTTCCTCAGGAAACAGGCTGATTAGGTTACGCTCGAATTCGTAAAGGCATTGGGCTTGCTCAAGGCCGCTGCTTTGCAGTTGGTAAGGAAGGCTTAGGCGGAGTGGGTAGCACGTGCTCGTAAACCCAAAACCGAACTTATGCACCACTGGCTACGAGTCCGCTCAGTTACCGAAGGTGCACGCTGATATCGATTCAGCGATAAAGGCTATTCGAGAACATGCACGATTTTTTGATTTTGCCGCTCCCGCTCAGGCGGTAGACCCGATTGTGCAGAATGCTCGCGTGATCGGGCTCGGGGAGGGGAGTCACGGCACGGCGGAGTTCTTCAGATTGCAAACGGAGGTCGCCAAGTATCTCATTCGCGAGAAAGAGGTGCGGCTTGTTTTAGTTGAGCTTCCTCCCGGGCTCGCAGAAGCGATGAATCTCGTGTTGGCGCTGCAGCTGCCGGATGGCGCCGTAGCCACACTGGTCGAAGACACGATACGTCGACTCCCTTATGAAACGTGGAATAGCCAGGAGTTTGAGGGCCTCCTTCTTTTCATACGTGACTGGAACCGGCAATACCCGCAGGATGCCGTGGTTTTTCGGGGTATCGACATCACATCGTACAACGCCTGTGGAGCCTTAGAGCAGATGGCTCACATCGCAGACGCAGCCCGAAATAAAGCCCGGCAGTTGTCCGAACGGTTAGGTGCTTTGGTTGAGCAGTTCAATCAGCCGAGCGGAATTCAGGCCAAAGATTCTCGGTCGGATCTTGCCGAGCGTTTCAGGGGGCTGTGGCAGGAGGCGAGCACATGTAATGAATCGTTCAAAGGGGATCGCCCTGCGTATCTCCTTCTTCGATCACTAGCGCAAACTTCATACTATCAGTGGTGCATGGCTAAAGATGGTCAAGCGTCTCAATCTGTGAGGGATGAATTGATGGCGTCGAATGTCATCGAAGAGGTAGAGCGGTTGTCGAACGGCAAACGAGCGGTGGTGCTTGCTCACAATGGCCACGTCTCTTTTGATGAATCATCGACGGGGTGCTTTTCAGAGGGGATGGGAAGAGAGATCCGCATGCGATTCGGTTGTGATGGCTACAGGGTGCTCATCGCTACCGGCGGAGGTGGTTCGGTTACATCGAGAGAGCTCACGATGCGACGAATTATAGAGAATGGAGAGGTTATAAATGCTATCGGGCTCTCAAGCGAGCGCAAGATATACCTCAGTGACGCGCCAGCAGAGGGAAGCTTTGAGCAGGTGCTTTCGCAAGCGGTAGATAAGCCCGTGTGCCTAAGTGTCGAGGCCATGATTAATGATCAGCGACTCGCGCCTTTGGTTACGGAGCCGATTGCCTTTCGAAAAATGGGGTGTTCTCTCTTGCTGAATGAGTTTAGGCCTGTACGTCTGGCAGGCTCGTGCGACGGTATCGTTTATTTTCCGAAGACCACAGGCTCAAAGATCTATTAACTAATTGAGGCGAAACAGAGCGTTAGCGTTGTTTCGCCTCTATCGCTTGTCCGATATCAATGACTGTCAAGCAGCACGTGGTGAGCTAGATTGGATGATCGGGCAACCATTTTTCTGATGCTGAGGCGCTTGGGCATCTTTTGAGAAGCGAGAATCTGGTTGTCTCCGTTGATGACCAGTACACACGCATGATATTGGCCCTGTTTTTTACCCACTCGAAAACCCGATGAGCCAGTTTTTTTTAGGAGCTATCTGTAACCATCTGATATTGCGAGGCTCCGATGCACGATACAACCGTAAAAACGATGGAATGTGCTGGAGCTCGAAAGGTGGAAAGTTGTCTGATGCCGATGCTAGGCTGTCGACTGCTATTGTAGTCCTGCTAAAAAAGCGATCCCTACCAAAACGATCGAGGTTTCGGACTATCTCCGCAGAAAGGGTAGTAACGACGGTGCTTCCTGCAGAATATAAACCGCTTACAGATTTGCTGTTTACAAGCGCCCAGCCATTAAATACGTCGTGGTCTGTGAGCGGTTCCTCACCCACCTTGAGCGGCAAGAACGCTTTAGTGAGTAACACGGCCTCTTGTGTATCCGGCTGGCGGGCAAACCACGTTATTTGCCTCGCTGTTGTTGACCCGCAAATCGCGGCACGTAGCCCAGGTATTAAGCCACTCAAAGCCCTCTGTGGTGATTAGTTCATCAGGAACGAGTCCGCGAGGCCGCACTACGCACAGAGAACCCTTCCAGCGAACCTCCATCGAGCGAAGATATGCGTTGAGTGAACCTTGTAGCCCACTAACCGCTACATGGCCCTCAATTCGACCTCGATCTTCACGAGATGCATTCAAAAATCTATACCGCACTTCGTCAACCGCATTGATTGTCAATCCCTGTACGTCGGCTTCCACCTGATCGACACAGAGTTCGAAATCAGCACTTTCGGGAGTCGACTTAACACAATTAGAAGCCTCAACGTTCAACAGACAAGCGGATTGCGCGACCGGTTCCGCAATAGCTAGGCATAGCTCGCGCGCAGCTCGATACGCGGCGAACTGGACAAGAGCTTCGGAAAAGGACTGGTCATAGGGCGGAAATGACGATCTGTCTGACAGCAGGGGCTCAGTTATATCATCATAATCGATGCAGGCTTGGAGTATGTTTTGATTGTCATCGTATCGAGGTATTTGGCGAGCGTTTGCGGACAGGTCGGTATTAAAGGTACTCAGTGAGGGGTATGGGAGGAGCGCACGCACCGGCGTCTCAAGGCCTCTTTCGACGTCATTGGGATCAATAAAGCCACGCCCTCTGTCCGTTATTTGAGCACGTATCGATCGGTAGCTGAAATCCGGATCGGCACGAGAGGAGGCCCCCCTGTCTCGCCGCAAATCCCAGAAGTGTGTGAACGACTGTGCAAAGATCTTCCGTGTTGAAAGAGAAACCAGCTCGGCTCGAATCACACGAACTGGCCACCGAAGATCGTTCAGCAAGGGAACATCTGCACTGAAGAACCCGCTTCGATATATTTTTCCGTTCACGATTTCCTGAAGGCGTGCTGCGAAGCCTTGGTGTAGCAGGACGGAGTCGTAAGGATTAGGGAAACACGACCGCTTCACCCGAGGGCGATCTGATACCCTTGATTGAGCTCGATAGCCACACCAGCAGGTATTCTCCAAGGAACGGGTGTAGGTGAAAAGCGGTGTCGGGGCGTAATGAGAGACCGAATCTAGAGGGCCCGATCGGCACTACATGCATGACCTTCGTGAGCCCAGCCTCGTTTCGTAGATCATGTGACGCACGCACCTCTATGCGATCCAAAGGTTTGACAAGCGTGCGTCGGGAGACGAGTAGGAGCGATCGATCACCTCCAAGATTCCATGCGTAACATCCTAAAAACTGATGCGATCGCCCAATCTCTTCTCTACGGAGATTTTCGACTATCGGCTCGATATCATCGTGCAGGTGAGTGAGCGAATACAGTGTCGCAGCTTCGGGAGTTGCTCGTTGGAGGGGAGAAAAGTTTGCCCAGTCGCCAAAAGCACATCGCCAAGAGCCCATTCCAACCTGAATGAGAGATGTCAACAAGAAGCCGACTCCAAGAAATAGTCGGCCGCGCAGGTTCAGCGTTGGCGGACCTAAGGCAGATCGGGAGGCTGCAAAGGGCAGGGCATACAGCGGAGCAAGTGCCCACAGAGCATAGCGACAAACACCGAGCTGCGCGGAGTAGTAATTATTGGTAGCGCAGGTGAGGCTGACTACTGCCAGCACTGACACCATAAAGGGTATTACAAACCGTGCTCGCCCCGTCACCGAGGCATACAGGACTGCTAGCCAAGTAGCGGGAAGAAACCAGAAAGCACCTACGATCGGACTAAAGAAAAAGCTGAACACGCGCCGCAATGAAACGAAGCGTAGATCCGAATGCCCGAAGGCAGCGATAGGGCTTAGAGCCTCAAAGCTTAAGAGATTATAGAACATCATGCCGAGCGGCAGCGCGATTCCGCATGCGTACCGAACGGCTACCTCGAACGGTCGCTGCGCGGGCGATGACGTGGGGTGGCACCTCGTGTTCAACCATAGGTGCAGGGGAAAAAAGAGCGCTATCGGGATGTTTTGTGCGGCTCCTAATCCAAGGAAGAGCGGAGCGAGGTATCCGACACCACGTCGGTCTATCAAAAGAAAACTCAAGATCACACACGAGAGGCAGAATATCTCTGCGTGGGCGAATTGCAGGTAAGGGGTAATGGGCGATGCAAGGAAGATCACGATCCCGATCAAGGTCGACAATGTTGGGCGTTTGCGCCAGAGAACGAGGATAGGCGTTACGAGTAGAGCGATATTGACCAGTCTATACGCCACATATTCAACAGAGGGTGCTCCACTGAGATGGAGCAGTGCGTATACCGGCGATACTACGAGCGAGTATACCCAGGCATGAAGGTAGCGGAGATCTCCGTGAGCGTCGTAGTACAGCGATCCAAACGCTCCTCCAAATATCTGACCGCGCGCAGTACTGCTGGGAGTTGCTGTTGACGGTCGTGACGGGTCGAGATGCGCGGAGAAAGGAGATGTCGAGTTCCAGTATTCGGCACGACGCTCCGGCGATATCGCAAGCTGGCGGTCAAAGACGATGGCCTGTGTTTGAATTATGTAGTCTCGCCCATCGCCAAACTCAATGAGCGGCTTCGATAAGGCCGCATACGTAACGGTGAAAAGGACTACAGCGAGAGTGGCGTGCAAAGCTCGGAGCGACGTTGACGATACTGCCATTGTGTACGTTTGGGTTGTTCTTGCTAGCGGAGCGCTTTCAATCCGATATCTCGATCAAGGGAAGATTTAACTGCAAAGTGGCTAAGCGCTGTGGTGATCATCTGGTCAATCAGATCAGTGTACAAGACCCTCGGAGCAGAACGTGCCCACAGGTAAAATGCACACGACCCCGGAAACGCATTGAGCTCGTTGAAATACAGCTCACCCTTAGTCAAATCATAGATGAAATCGAGCCGTGCGACACCTGAGCAGCCGAGTAACTCAAAGGACTTGATACCCAACGCGCTGACCCGCTCCTTGATGTCGCTGTCTAAGTCTGGAGGATCGATAATACGCGATAGACCTGCCATCCCTTGCGAAGGCCCGCTCTTTTTACCGCCCGGTCGGAGGTATTTCTCCTCGTACGAGAGCACCCCGCTTTCAGAGACCGGGATCTCAACGACCGAAGCCTCTATCGTACCTGCATCACGCACAGATATATTAATCTCCATAATATCCGTGACGCAGGGTTCAATCAGGGCGAGCGTGTCATACTTGAAGACCTTCGCAAGAGCTGCTGGCAGCTCTGTCACATCTTTAACCCTCGACACGCCGATGCTTGAGCCGAGGTTGCACGGCTTAACGAACAGGGGGAAAGAGGAGAAGCGCTCATGCGAGGTTATTGATTGTACTGCTGACGCGAGGTCTGTGCGCGCATCGCTTCGACGCAGAGTGAGTGCCGGAAGCACCGGCACGCCGTGTGCTTCGAGGTAACGTTTGCAGATATATTTATTCATGGTTACCGCTGAGGAGGTAAAGTCACTCCCGGTGTAGGGTACGTTAGCGAGCTCAAAAAGTCCCTGTATACATCCGTCCTCTCCATACTGACCATGAAAAACCGGCATGAATACATCGATCGGAATAACCTCGTCACGACGCGAAAGGAGATCGGTTATCTGAGCACCTGAATCTCCAGTTCTCATGAGTCCGCCGACACCGGGCTTCGGTAGCAGGGTGACCTCTTGCAGGGTTGCAAGCCCCGCTGGTACTGAGCGATAGAAGGAGCGGTGTAAAAGTTGATCTCCAGTGTACCACGCACCGTTGGGAGCGATGTACACCGGCACAACATCGAATCTCTCTGGATTGATCGCCAACATCAATTGAAGGGCGGTGATTACCGATATCTCATGCTCAACTGAGCGACCGCCGAAGAGCACTGCAATCCGCTTACGAGAGTTGTGCATATCAAAACCTCACTACGCCTTCGTGAATATCACCAAGGTCATTCTCAATCAGTATGAGATCACCAGAGTGCTCTTGGCTGGCAAGGATCCGGAAGGCATCGTCACGTGTCTCAACGCGGATAATCTTGTCTGCAGGAAATCCCCCATCGGTGAGCCCAGCCAGGAGCGCTTCACGGTTTACGGTACCCACGATGATAGCAAGGTCGATGACGCCGGCAGCTATCCGAGCTAAACGCCGATTCTGTTCGCTCTGTTGCTCGCCCAACTCAATCATCCCTGGAGTCATCAAGATGCGGCGCGAAGCAGGCAGAGTTCCTAACACCTCAAGGGCAGCCTCAAATCCCGTTGGGTTTGAGTTGTACGCATCTCTCAGGAACCCAACCGATCCCTTGCGATCGAGCACGAGCCTGTTGTCGACAGGTTGCAGGTTCGCCATACACGCTGCGGCGTATGAAGGCTCTGCACCTAACGCGCACGCCATCGTAAAAGCTCCTAGTGCGTTTGATAGAGCCGGTCTTCCTAAAAGCGGCGTACGTGCGGGATACTGCTTATCCTTCCATTGGATCGTGCACGAGGTGCCTCCGTCATCAAATCGTACATCCGTAGCAAGGCAATCGAGCGCACCACTACTTGAGTCCAAGCCGTACAACAGGGTGGTCTGCTTGTCGTACTGCTTCGCCATGCGACGAGCCCCGGGATTATCGCCGTTACACACCAAGATTCCATCCTGACTGACGGCCTGTGCTAACTCAGACTTGGCACGATAGACGTTCTCCGGACTGCCGAAACGCTCCAGGTGCATTATCCCGACTGCGGTCACAAGCGCTGCCTGCGGAGGGGTAAGTTCGCACAGCTTCTTAATAGAACCGATATTGTAGGCTCCCATCTCCATGACAGCGAAGCGGTGGTAGGGCCGCAGGTCCTCGCGGATCGCACGTGTGATTCCGAGAACCGTGTTGATACTCTTTTTTGGCCAAAATGTCGGGCCTAGGGATTGGTTTAGAAGCTCGCCGAGCGCCGCCTTTGCTCCGGTCTTTCCGTAGCTGCCAGTAATGCCGATCACGAACGGTTTGTACTGTGCAAGTTTGCCTTTGGCATCATCGATAAATGTTCGTTGGAGCGACTGCTCAAAGGGCCATAGCAGTCGATTGGCATCGATTAAGAGCCAGGGAGGGCTCTGAGTCAGAATCAGCGCGAATAAACAGGTGATGATCATCGCCTCGTGAAGTCCGCATGACCGGAAGCACAACAGCCCCAACGGTAGTAGGGTCACGAGGATATACAAAGCTAGGCTGGCTGAAGCGATCTTCGTCGCTCTCTGCGTCATCACAAGCTTTATTTTACCCGTGCTGCGAGGGTCAGACTCGAAGAAATATACCGTTACGACGAGCGCGGTAGCTGCTAGTAAGGCGCTCAGGGGAACTATCCACCCACCGCAGAAGATCAGGTTTGCAACTAGAGCACACGCCACAATAGCTGTGCCACGTTTGTCAAAGGCGCGATGAGAGGTCATCCATCTGACGAAGCGAACTTGATTGTATTCCTCTTGTTGAAAAAACCGCAGGTAGGCCAGTATACGCCGCCAGCCGAACAGCACTAATGCAGCGATAAAGAGGATGATTGAACCTTTTGTAATCACCGAGAATCTCTCTCTGATAGAAATCGTTCTATGTAGCCACACACGAGGTGCGCCCCAACATCTGCGAACGGCTCATGTCCTTTGTGGGGCAGGATGTGAAGTGTGGAGTTGCGAATTAAGGAGTGAAACGAACGCGCAATATCAACGGGGGTCTCGGTATCCTCTGCACCCCACACGAGGAGCGTTTTATGCGTGATCGACCTCGCCTCGTCGCTTAGATCCTCGTTAACCGTCTTTACGAGGGTGCGGCGTAGCTCTCCTGCAGCTTGGTAGTCACGCGAACCGACTCGCTGGGCAAGGTAATGTGGGAAGAATCGGGTGCCGAATGTTCCATCAAACCACTTCGCGCACGACACAACCACACGAGAAGTACGCACCTTGATCTCTTCTTTCAGGGGCCGCTTGCGTGAAAGACCGGCCGTCCCGATCAGGATCAGGTTCTCGATCCGTTCCGGATAGCGAGCCGCCATGCGCACCGCGATCCGACCGCCGAATGAGTGGCCGATGAGCGTAAACCGATCAATCCCCTCCTCTTCCAGGAACGAGCGCACCCTTTCGCAGTAGTCCACCGTGCTCCATCCGCCACCTGAGTTGGCTGCTCCGGGCGGCAGGGGGGACATCCCGAATCCCGGAAGGTCGATGAGCACCACTGTGCAGGAGTATGCCAGCAGCTCTCCTAGGGGTCGAACGGCATCTGATGAGCGTCCCCACCCGTGAAGAATCACAAGCGTCGGTCCCGTGTTCCCTAAGCGCACGCAGTGTATCGGTTCTTCGGTTTTCGTCGCCGGGGCATTCATGCACCTATACTCTCTGATAGACGGGCAGGTGACAAGTTCCAACAAGCCGGTGCGTATTCAAAAGACAGGGGAAGGGAGAAGTTTTACCGTAGCTTGAACGTGCGTGGTGCTGGCATACTCCCCCTATGGATGTAGCCTCTAGTTTACCCTCGTACAGATTCAAGGAGCTCAAGCCTCCCTCCGCTATCGATTACGTGCTGGTTGCCGCGGTGGCCTTGCTGGTTGGTTTCGGGCTTGTGATGGTGTACTCGACCACCGGTATTCTATCGCAGGAGAAGCTCGGGGACTCGCTTTTTTATGCGAAGCGCCAGTGCTTGTCAGCGGTGCTAGGGGTCTGTCTGATGCTGCTCTGCTACCGTATTCCAAGCGATCTGTTGCGGCGGGCATCGCCGTTTCTTTTCGTTGCATCCCTGCTGTTGTTAGTGCTGCCGCTCGTGCCGGGGATAGCCGAGCGTGCAGGTGGTGCCTCACGATGGGCAAAGTTTGGGCCGATACGGTTTCAGCCGGCAGAGTTCGTCAAACTATTTATGGTGATCTTTATGGCGGGGTTCTTCGCCCGCCACGAGCACCGAATATCTTCGTTCGTGCACGGGATCGTGAAGCCGTTTGCGCTCGTTTCAAGCGTAGCTGCGCTGCTGCTCATGCAACCGGATTTCGGTTCATCGGCGGTGATCGTGCTCGTCGTGTTAGGGATGGCGCTCGCGAGTGGGGTTCGCCTCTGGCATATGGCGCTGTGCACGGTGGCTGCGGCCCTGTGTCTGGGCACCCTCGTGCTGATCTCTCCCTATCGAATGATGCGAGTGGTGAGCTTCCTATCACCCTTTGCCGACGCATCTGGTAAGGGATACCAGTTGATTCAGTCGCTGATTGCGGTCGGCACAGGACAGGTTTCTGGGGTGGGTTTGGGCTCAAGTCAACAGAAGCTGTTCTTTCTGCCGGCGGCGCACACTGATTTTATCTTTGCGGTTATCGCAGAGGAGCTCGGGTTCATAGGCGGTGTTCTGGTTATAGCTGCCTTTCTCGTAATCCTGTGGCGAGGTTTGGCCCTGGCACGCTCGGTGGGCCACGATACATTCCTCTTTGCTGCAGCTGTGGGTTTGACCCTTTTGATAGTAGTACCGGCATTGCTCAACGTTGGCGTCGTCATTGGTCTCCTTCCTACGAAGGGGATGGTACTCCCCTTGGTGGGGTATGGCGGCTCGAGTTTAATGACGTGTATGGCGGTGGTAGGATTGTTGCTCGGCATTCGTCGTGAGGCACGCGATGGCGGTCTATAAGCACGGGGCAGTTTAACGAATCCATGAACAACGGAGTTGCAGTGTCACAGCCCAGGGATGAATTGGAAGTCTCATCCGCGCGCGAGGTGAGGGTGCTGATAGCGGCATCTGGTACCGGTGGTCACCTCATTCCGGCATTACATGTGGCGCAGGCTGTTCTGGAGCGTAATCCGAAGGCGATAGTTGAATTCATCGGTTCGGGCCGTCCGCTTGAAGAGCGCTTGATAGATCCTCGTGGCTTTAGGAGGCATGTCGTGATGGCGGCAGGGGTTAAGCGTCGCGGGATATCTGGCGCTCTCCAGTTTTTGCGCGTGCTCCCGAAGGCTGTGCTTCAGCTGCGGTCGCTGTACCGCTCTTTCAAGCCCGATGTGGTGGTAGGCGTAGGGGGGTATGCCTCAGTGCTACCCGTTATCGTGGCGCGTATCCAGGGTATCCCAACCTGGATTCATGAGGCTGAACTACACCCTGGTCTTGCGAATCGAACCCTTGCATTCTTTGCTGATCGTATGTCGTTAGCCTTCTCTGAAACGGCCATCAGCGGCAGGGTCATCGCGGAGCATACGGGGCACCCTGTTCGCACCGAACTAAAACACGTTGATCGTGATTCAATTAGAGATGATGCGCCGAGGCGTCTGCTGATTCTCGGCGGGTCTCAGGGTGCTCGTGGTATAGATGATGCTTGCACCTCTTGTGTCGATATATTTGCTGAACACAACGTGGAGGTCGTGCATCAATGTCGCGAGGATAGCATGGAGCGAGTCATGAGCAGCTATAAGGCGGCGAAGGTTCCAGCTCACGTCGTATCGTTTATTGATGACATGGCGGGCGCTTATGAGTGGGCGGATGTTATCATTAGTCGTGCTGGGGCCAGTTCAGTAGCTGAGGTTGCGTGCGTTAATAGGCCGGCTCTCTTTATCCCGTATCCCTTTCAGCAGGGCACTCACCAAACAGATAATGCCAAGACCTTGGTGTCACAAGGTAAAGCTTTGTTGGTCGAAGAGAAAGATCCGGCGTTTGCCGGTCGGTTTCGAGATGCCGTTTTGAAAATTCTAGCCAAGGAGTATTATCGCGAGCTCAAATGTGCTCCCTACGAACCGCGAGGCCTCGAGGCTGCTCAGTCAATAGCTAAGGGAGTGCTCTCAATCGCCAAGCACAGCTGAGGCTAGTGGAGTTTTCTGCACCCCTGGTATGGGGTCGTAGCGCACAGATCGACTCAGCTTGAGCATTATATTCATAGACTATGGGGAGCGGAGACGGTGAAAGGCTTCTTGTATGCGTGATCGTGTGACCGAATATGTCGCACGAGGCAGCGGATACGGCCGTGTGGAGAGCAGCCCCGTAGAGGCTGGATCGTACGAGCTGTGTGTTGGTTTTAGGGAGGAAACCATGCCAGACCCGTCTAAGGATGACGGCAGGCGAGTAGAAGCTGGGCTAGGCGAGCCTTCAGTTCCTTATCAGAGAACTCCTAGTAGCTATGCCGACGCTTTTCTCGAGCAGATAGGAGTTAAGTCCCTCAAAGATTGGTACCGTGCCCTGATAAACGATGAGGGTGTACCTGTTTCGGTTATTGAAAAACGGCTTGGCGAGGGGATCTCTTGGCTCAACTCATCAGACGCAAAGACCCACCACGCAGCAAATAGCTGGCTGGTGCTTGAACGGCTTCCGCAGAGTGGGACGAGCGAGCTCAGGGCGCGCGTGTTCGGGTCATTGGTCGGGGCTACCGCAGAGTTCTGTTTGAAGTTGAAGACACACGATAGTGGCTGCGTTGCCTTTCACGAGATACGTGGTGGCCTGCCTCGCGCGTCCGATGTGTACTTTCAGCTTGAGTTTAACTCCCCAACCCGACAGATGTTGCTCTCTCATGCCTCTGTAGCGATGGAGGCAGCCTCGCGCCTGATGGTAAGCTAGCGAAGCGAGGCGGAGCATACTGGAGCCCGCACGCTTTAATCTGCCACGTGGACTTCCCCGAGATATGGTCCTTTTTCGTCTTGGGGTACGGTCACGGGCACGTTGACGTGGTAGAGTACGAGATTTTGCGTCGCCTCCGTAGGGGCCTGCCAGGGGGACCTCGTATACCCCGGACCCTACTGCCGTACGGTATTTCTCTTACCAAATTCTCCGTTCTGAACACTCTCCTGAAATCGGTGTGTCATCGGCAGTGGGTACGACCGAGTTCCGGGTGACGGATACCGATGACTGTAGTATAGGAACCTTTAGTCTTTGTTCGGGGTTTTTCATGTCAACAAACGTCTTTCGCGCCAACAGCTATAGGAATTACACGTGTTCAGAGCTCAGGAGCTCACACGTAGGGCAACAGGTTACTCTATCTGGTTGGATACTGCGAAAGCGTGACCACGGAGGAGTCGTGTTCGTCGATCTCCGGGACAACTACGGGATAACGCAGGTGGTGATGCACGACGGTGCGCTGGGGGAGATCCAGAACGTGCGTGTGGAGTCGGTGATCCGCGTGGTCGGCACGGTCGTCAAGCGTAACCCCGAGATGGTCAATTCTCGGATCGAGACCGGTGAGATAGAGGTGCACTGTGCAGATCTTGAGATCTTATCGCATGCGGATGTGCTGCCGTTTCAGATAGCCGAGGATGATAAGGCACCCGAACCCACGCGACTTACCTATCGCTTTCTCGAGCTGAGGCGGGAGAAATTGCACGCAAACATCGTGGTCCGCTCACAGGTTATCAAACGTATTCGCGATACGATGTGCGAGCTCGGTTTCAACGAATTCCAGACTCCTATCTTGACGAGTAGTTCCCCGGAGGGGGCGCGCGACTTCTTGGTGCCGTCGCGTTTCCATCCGGGCAGATTTTTTGCCCTGCCGCAGGCTCCCCAACAGTTCAAGCAGCTCTTGATGGTGGCAGGATTCGACCGCTACTTTCAGATAGCTCCCTGCTTTAGAGATGAGGATCCGCGTGCTGACCGTTCGCCTGGCGAGTTTTATCAGTGCGATATGGAGCTCTCTTTCGTAGAGCAGGATGACGTTCTTCGGGTCGGTGAGGCCCTTATTAGTGATATCTGGCCCCGTTTCACCAATACATTCGTGACGCCTGCTCCGTTCGTCAGGATACCGTATCGGGAGGCCTTGAGCACCTACGGTACCGACAAGCCAGACCTACGGAATCCGCTCGTGATACGAGATGTGAGCGAGGCTTTCAAGGAGTGCTCGTTTCAGGTGTTCCAGAAGGTACTTGCTGAGCAGGGCTCCATCTTCGCTATCGCGCTGCCCGATATGGCTGCGCCACCACGTAAATACTTCGATGATACGACCGCGCTCTTTACAAAGTGGAGCGGACAGGGGTTAGCCTACCTCATAGCAGATGAATCAGGCTGGCGAGGTTCAATCGCTAAGTTCATCGGTGCCAATGAGCAGCATCGACTCACCGAGGCGCTCGGTGTTCGCGCTGGTCAGGTGATTATGCTGGCAGCAGGAAAGCCCAAGGAGATCCTCCCGCATCTTGGTAAGTTACGGATTAAGTTAGGCGATGACTTTAAACTCCTGTCAGGCGGATTTCATTTCTGCTGGATCACCGATTTCCCGATGTACGAGTGGGATGAGGACACGCGTAGTCTAGCCTTCTGCCACAACCCATTTTCGATGCCCGCCGGAGGACTGGATGCCCTGTTACATCAGGACCCACTGACGATCATGGCCTACCAGTACGATATCGTGTGTAACGGTTATGAGCTCGCCAGCGGAGCGATCCGCAACCACCGACCTGAGGTGATGTACAAGGTCTTTGAGCTCGTTGGTCATTCACGGGAGACGGTGGACGAGAAATTTGGGGGCTTAATGAAGGCATTTAAATTCGGAGCGCCGCCGCACGGTGGCATGGCGCTCGGGATAGATCGGATCGTGATGCTGCTGACCGAGGAGAGTGCGATCCGAGATGTTATAGCCTTCCCGCTCGCACAGTCGGTTGAGGATCTTTTGATGGGCGCACCGAGCACGGTGTCTGAGAAGGCCCTCAAGGAGGTCCATATCCGCGTGGTTATGCCTGAGGTGCCCGGTCCAAAGTAGCCCCCTCCAGCGGCCACTTTATCCTTAGAGGTCTTGATGATAAGGTATCGAGCGGTGCTTGCGCACCATCACGCCCGAGTGATGAAATGGTAGACATACGGGACTTAAAAGAAAGTGATTGAACTTATGCCCGGATGATGGAATTGGTAGACATACAGGACTTAAAATCCTGGGACCGAAAGGTCGTGCCGGTTCAAGTCCGGCTCTGGGCAGTAAAACCAATTAGTTAGATCACTTTCTTTTAAGTCTTGATTTTAAAAAGTCATTCTCACTGACTAAGTAATCAAGAAAAAAATGCGATAGAAACCGTCTTCAGACTGTTCTCAGTCATTCTCATTAAAGTTCGCTCAATTAATTGCCGTTATTCTCACGGATTGGAGCGAACTAAGATGACACAGGATACTTTACATTATTTGTGCGATGGAAAAGTTGTTGTTTACCGTCGTGTTGGTGCTGCTACACCTAACTGGTATGTCAGGGTCAAGATTGACAAGACTGGTAGGTGGAAGAAGTTCACCTCTAAAACCTCAGACCTTGATAAAGCAAAAGAGTTTGCTCTTAGAAAGGCGATGCTGCTTGAAGAAATGATCAACAACAATCTTGCGGTTGATACCAAGCGGTTCTCATACGTGGCTGATTACGTAATCAAGGAACTTCAGGCTGATATTAATTCTGGCACTGGCAAGGCAACATATGTTGATTACATTCGGGCGATAAATCGCTTTAAAGAGTTCTTCGGCAATAAGTATATCGGCAACATTACCTATCAAGACCTTGTAGACTTTGACCGTGAACGCACCAGAAAACTTGGGCGAAAAGCAAAGCAATCAACAGTAAATCTTGCTAATACGGCACTGCTTCGGGTGTTTAACACTGCTGTCAGGAAGGGATGGGTTCATCAATCGCAAGTTGTCTCTTTCAAAAATGATGGGCTCAAAGGTGAGCGTCGGGCTTACTTTGAACTTCACGAATATCAGAAACTTTATCGCTATATGCGGAAGTATGTTCGGCTTGGAACAAAAGATAGTCCGCAAGGTGGCGTTAAAAGCAGAACCTTGATGATCAGAGAGTTGCTTCGTGATTATGTGCTCTTTTTAACTAACACAGGAATGCGGCACGGCACTGAAACTAGAAATCTAAAATGGAAACATATCTCTGAAACTGTGATCAATGGGCAGCAATATCTCTTGATTAAACTTGAGAAGGGCAAGACTGGCAGGCGCACGATTGTTTGTCGGCATAGTGTTAGAAAATATCTTGATCGCATTAAAGATCGTTTCAGTGAACTTAAAGGCAAGTCATTCAACGAATTACTTCACGTTGATCAGTTCGTATTTCGGCTGCGTGATGGCTCAGTACCGAAAGACCTTCACGGAGCATTTAAGATAATGCTTCAGAAAGCAGAGTTATTGATGGATGTGAACGGTCAGAGCAGATCACTTTATTCTCTTAGGCATACCTATGCTACTTTTCAGATTTTGTACGGGAAGATTGACCTTCACACGCTGGCTAAAAATATGGGCACGTCAATAGCGATGCTTGAGCGGCATTACTCTCACCTTGAGGTAATTCATAAGGCAGAGTTGCTGGCTGGTCGGGCTGAAGGTAAGGGCAAATCAGTCACGAAGGTTGCGAAAAATACGGAAATTTTGCTGGTTGAGGGAAATATTGAAGATCTGAAGTTTAAAGATGAAGAATATCTGGATCAAAGTATCAGTTCAGGCGGACTATATAGCAGAAAACCGTGATTTTCTGGGCAGGTAGGATAACAAAAGAAAATATGCTACATTGTCTAGAGAAATCGTAATAATGTTTTGGTAAGGGGTCGGGCTTGTTTCTTTAAAGCACACTCATCAATAATAATTATTTTTGTTTATGAGAAAATACTG